>Ga0137403_10000100_pt1 | contig 41447 bp, 33 predicted proteins | sample CZOMad2_1_16fung_FD_122057 | JGI IMG/M metagenome (GOLD analysis project Ga0137403, IMG submission 122057) | Vadose zone soil fungal communities from Angelo Coast Range Reserve, California, USA - CZOMad2_1_16fungal (Hybrid Assembly) | ecosystem: Environmental > Terrestrial > Soil > Vadose zone...
GGACGGCGTTGCTGGGCGGCGGATTGTGGACGACGGGTTTCCATTTGGCGGGAAGACCAAAGGACGAAGAGTCAGTAGCGGATGAAATGCCAGTGAGCAGGAATTTCTTTCATACAATGCGCATCGCACTGGTGGCAGGACGCGAGTTCGACGCGGCGGACTTGGAGCGCGCCCAACGCATTGAGGCGGAGGATGCGCTGGAGCGGGCGGCGGCCGTGGCACGGCTGAAAAGCGGAGCCAAGACTGGGCCGACTCCCAGCAGCAATACGACTTCTACGGCAGAACGATTTCCGAGCCCGGCAATCGTGAACCGGGAGTTCGTGCGGAAATATCTTGCGGGGACGGATCCAATGGGACAGCGCTTCGGGCAGGGAGAGGGGAGCCCGGAGGATGAAGGGTCGCCAGCTCGCGGTTGGGAGATTGTGGGCGTGGTGGCCGATGCGAAGTACAACGATTTGCGGCGTGCGGTAGAACCGACGATTTACGTTCCGAATACGGGCGGGGCAGTGACCTTTTCAGTACGCACGGCCGGAGACCCAGAAAAGCTGGTGCAGGCGGTTCGCGCACGAGTGAACGAGATGGACAGCAACTTGCCGGTGTTCAGAATCAGGACAGAGCGCCAACAAATTGAGCGGCAGGTATTTAAGGAGCGGCTGATTGCGCGGCTGTCGGGATTTTTTGGCGTGCTGGCGCTACTGCTGGCGTGCATCGGATTGTACGGGTTGATTTCGTACGAGGTGTCGCGGCGCACGCGCGAAATCGGAATTCGGGCAGCGCTGGGTGCTGCTCGCGGCGACGTGTTGCGGATGGTGCTGAGGCAAGGAATGCGGTTGGCGCTGGCTGGCGCTGCACTGGGAACGGTGCTGGCGCTGGTGCTGCTGCGGTACGCGAAGAGTTTGTTGTTTGGCGTGGGTACGGCTGATCCGATAACGTTCATCGCGGTGGCTGCTCTGCTGATCGGTGTGATGCTAGCGGCTAGCTACGTGCCGGCGCGGAGAGCGACGAGCGTCGATCCGGTAGTGGCGCTGCGATACGAGTGAGCAGAAGAAAAGACGTAATGAAATAAAGAAATGATGACGGCGGAGGTGCGGGGTGCGATTTCCTTGGAGCAAGCCAGAGAAGGAATTGGATGACGAGGTGCGCGGGCATTTGGAAATGGCGGCGCGGGAGCGGGTGGAGCAAGGCGCGGCCGCGGATGAAGCGGCCCGCGCGGCACGGCGGGAGTTTGGAAATGTGACGCTAGTGAAGGAAACGGCGCGCGATGCCTGGGGCTGGCGGTGGCTGGCGGAAATGGCGGAAGATGTGCGTTATGGATTTCGAGTGTTGCGCAAGAATGTGGGATTCACGGTTGTGGCGGTGCTTACGCTGGCGCTGGGGATCGGAGCGAACACCGCGCTGTTTTCCGTGGTCAACGGAGTACTGCTGAATCCGCTGCCGTATCCGGAGCCGGAGCAACTGGTCACCATCCACGAAAGCAAGCCCAATTTCGACACCGGCTCGATCTCGTTCCCCAACTTTCGCGACTGGCGCAAGGACAACAAGACATTTTCGCAGATGGCGGTGACCCGCACGTTTGCATTCACGTTAACCGGGCTCGGCGAGGCCGAGCAGGTGCAAGCGCAATTCGTTTCGACGGATTTTTTTCCGATGCTGGGCGTGAAACCGACAGCCGGGCGGCTGTTCGTGGAAGGTGAAGATGAGTTCGACCGCAGTCCCATTGCGCTGATTAGCGCCGGCTTTTGGAGCCGCAAGTTCGGTGCGTCTCCAGATGCAGTCGGAAAAGCCATCGCGCTGGATGGGCGCAGCTACACAATCGTCGGAGTAATTCCGGCGAGCTTCAAGCTACGCCTGGGGTACTTTCAGACCAGCGATGTGTACGTGCCCATGGGGCAATGGAGCAACCCGTTCTTGCGGCGCCGCGACGCGGGTTTGGGGATTCATGGGCTCGGCCGGCTCAAGCCGGGAGTGACGGTTCAGCAAGCGCGCCCGGACATGGCGCGAGTAACGGAACATTTGGCGGAGGCCTTTCCGGACGAGAACAAGGGAATCGGCGCCACAGTGTTTCCGATGAGGGACGGCGTGGTCGGCGGCAACATAAAGTTGCTGTTGCTCACCCTGCTGGCCGCGGTTGGATTTGTGCTGTTGATAGCATGCGTGAACGTGGCCAATCTCTTGATGGTGCGCTCGGCAGGGCGCGCTCGCGAGTTTGCGGTGCGCGCGGCACTGGGTGCGGGCCGCGGGAGAATCATCCGGCAGCTTTTGACCGAGAGCTTGTTGTTGGCGCTGGCCGGAGGCAGCCTCGGCTTGTTGCTGGCGGCTTGGGGTACGCAATTGGCTCAGCAACGGCTGGCGTCGCAATTGCCGCGAGCTGCAGAAATCGGCATGGATTGGAAAGTATTCGCGTTCACCGCTGCGATTGCGTTGTTCTGCGGAATCGTGTTCGGGCTGGCACCGGCCTTGCGGGTTTCACGGCCGGATTTGCGCGAGTCGTTGAAGGAAGGCGGGCGCGGGCTGGTGGGCGGCAAGCAACGCTTCCGGGAGGTTCTAGTCGTCGCGGAAATGGCCATGGCGCTGGTGTTGCTGATCGCAGCAGGATTGATGATGCGGAGTGTGAGCGCGCTATGGCAAGTGAATCCAGGGTTCGATTCGCGCGGCTTGTTGACGTTTTCCGTCTCGCTTTCGCCGACAATGCGAGACGCCAAGCCGGACGCCATTCGTGCGGCGTTACGCGGCGTCGCAGACAAGCTGGCGGCGACACCGGGGGTGCGGGGTGCTTCGCTTTCCTGGGGAGCCGTGCCGTTGGCCAGCGACGACGAAGATTTGTTCTGGATGGAAGGGCAGCCAAAGCCGCAAGCCACGCACGACATGAACTGGGCGATTAGCTACGTGGTCCAGGAAGACTATCTGAAGCTGATGGGCATTGCACTGCTGCGCGGCCGCTTTTTTACGGCGCAGGACAACGAACGTGCGTCACACGTCGTGGTAGTCGACGATGTTTTCGCGAAGAAGTATTTTGGCGATCAAAACCCGATCGGAAAACGCATCGTGCTGGAGATAAAAGGCGGGGTCGCGGAAATCGTCGGCATCGTAGGACATGTGAATCAATGGGGACTCGATTCGGACGGCCAGCAAGCGCTGCGTGCCGAACTCTATTTTCCGTACATGCAGCTTCCGGACGAGGCTATGCGCCTTTCAGCGAACGGCACCGGGGCCATCGTGCGTTTCGACGGCGACGGGCAAGGAACAGCAGCAGCGATTCGCGCGGGGCTGAAAGCGATGAACGGCGACCAGGTAATGTTCAGTGTCCAGACCATGGAAGAAATCATCGCGGATTCGTTGGCGGCGCGGCGCTTGTCGATGATTATGCTGGTCGTTTTCGCGGCCCTGGCTGTGGGTTTGGCGAGTCTGGGCATTTACGGCGTGATTTCTTACATTGTGGGCCAGCGAACGCAAGAAATCGGCATTCGCATGGCGCTGGGCGCGCGGCCAGGGAACGTGCTCGCCGGCGTGCTGGGACAAGGCGCGAAGATGGTCAGTTTCGGCGTCGCTATCGGATTGCTTTCCGCGTTTGGACTGACGCGCTTGATGGCCAAGCTGCTCTTTGGCATCAGCGCCACGGATCCGCTGACGTTCGCGGGAGTGACAGCTTTTCTCACGCTGGTAGCGCTGGCGGCCTGCTGGATACCCGCGCGAAGAGCGATGCGGGTTGATCCAATCGTGGCGTTGCGTTATGAATGATCGCAGGCGAAGCTACAGCGAATGTGCCCGGGGTCATCGGCTGGGTACCCCTTCACACCTAACCGCGAGCGCATAATCCTGTCTAATCCATACGAATGAACGAAAGCGTCGAGAGCCTGCGACAGACCGACGCGATTGCCGTCGAGCGTGTACTCGCGGGCGATCGTGACGCTTATCGTACCCTCGTCGAACGGCACAGCCGAAATGTGCACCGGTTGGCCTATCGGCTTACGGGTAATTCGCACGATACGGAGGATGTAGTGCAGGAAGCGTTTTTGCGGGCGTATCAAAAACTGGGACAGTTTGAGGCGCGCTCGAACTTTGGTACGTGGGTCTACCGGATCGCTGCGAACTACGCGATCGACCGGATGCGCCAGCGGCAAAAAGAAGACGCGCGCCGCGAATCAGCGGATGCGCACGGGCAGGACGGGACCGAACAAGATCCCGTTGCGCTGGTACGCGATCCGGCGCCTTCGCCAGAGCGATTGATGCAGAGCACGCAGCTGCGGCGGGAAATGGAGCGCGCGTTGAAGGAATTGTCGCACGCCGAACGCACCGCGTTTGTGATGCGGCACTGGGAAGGCTGCGGCATCGAGGATATCGCCGCGGTGCTGAAATCCAACCCCAGCGCAACGAAAAACACGGTGTTTCGCGCGGTACAAAAATTGCGGCGGGCGCTGGAGCCGTTTCTGGACGCACGAGCGCAGACAAAAGTCATGAGAAGCGAAGTATGAAACATCCGACGGAAGAACAATTAATGGCCTATCGTGAGGGCGAAACACAACGCCGCGAAGAAATCAGCGCGCACCTTAAGGAATGCGGTGAGTGCCGGAATGAACTGGAGCGAATTGAAGCAGTGCTAAAAGCGCTTGAGGAATTTCCGGTACCAGATCCCGGCGAAAACTACGAACGGCAGGTCTGGCAGCGGCTGGCGCCCAAGCTTCCGGAAAAGCGCGCGCGCTGGTGGCAGATGTGGCTGGAGCCGCGGCGTCTGGCAACGGCAGGCACACTGCTGGCGGTGGTTGTGGCCGCGTTCGTCGCCGGGCGATTCTCGAAACCCGGCGGATCGGCACCAGTCGCTGCGACGCAAGAGCAAGTGCGGGAGCGCATTCTCGTTGTTGCGGTCGGCGAGCACCTGGGTAAATCCGAGATGGTGCTGGTGGAGCTCTCGAACGCCGAAGCACAAGACGGAAAGCAAAAGCGCGTAAACATCGCGGCCGAGCAGCGACGCGCAGGGGACTTGCTGGAGGAAAATCGCCTGTATCGCCAAACTGCGTTGCAGCAAGGCGACACGGGACTAGCCAGCGTGCTGGATGAACTGGAGCGCGTGCTCGTCGACGTCGCGCACAGTCCTGAGAGTGTGACTCCCGCCCAGCTCGAATCCATCCAGAAGCGCATCGAATCGCGCGGCATTTTGTTTAAGGTGCGCGTGGTTGGCAAAGAATTGCAGCAACGGCAGGACGATATGAACGCTGCGCCCACACAAAGCGGCCAGCAAGCAGGAGAGAGGAACAAGACATGAACTGCGGAGAACGGAACAATCTGAGGATGGGCATTTGCTTGACAGCGGTGCTGTTGGTCCTGCCGCTGGCTGTGCGGCCGGCGCTCGCTCGAACGTATGGCAATGCGTCCACCACCTTGCAACTGCAGGAAAGCAAAGAACAAGAGCGCCTCGACCGGGAGCAAGAAGCGCGGGACCGAGAGCAGGAAAAGCGTGATCGTGAAGAGGAAGCACGCGACCGCGAACAAGAACGCGCCGACCGCCTTGAAGAACTCTACGACGACGGACGCGAGGCTCTGGACGAGGATCGCTACGAACAAGCCGCCGCAAAATTCAGCGAGCTCGCCGGAATGAACGGACCGCAGTCCGACGGAGCGCTCTACTGGAAGGCCTACGCTGAGAACAAACTTGGCAAGCGCGACATCGCGATGGCCACCATCGCCGACCTGAAGCGCCGCTTCCCACAGAGCCGCTGGCAGAAAGATGCGAGTGCGCTGCAGATCGAGGTGCAGCAATCCGTCGGGGGTACGCCGAAGCCGGAAGCGCAAAGCAACGAAGAACTGAAGACACTGGCCTTGCAAGGATTATTGAACAGCGATCCCGAACGCGCCATGCCGTTGATCGAAAAGAACCTGAACGGTCCAGCGTCGCCGAAGGATAAAGCGCGCGTACTGTTTCTCCTGGCGCAGACTGGTTCGCCACAAGCACGCGACATTCTCGGGAGAATCGCGCAGGGGCAAAGCAATCCGGAGCTCCAGCGCAAGGCCGTTGAGTACCTGGGGATCTTCGGCGGAGCAAATTCCCGCAAGATTCTGGCTGACGTCTATGCCTCGACCAGCGACCACTCGGTGAAAAGCGCCATTTTGCGCAGCTACATGATTGGCGGCGATAAGGAACATCTCTTCGCAGCCGCCAAGGATGAAAAGGATCCTGGCCTGCGTAAAGAGGCGATCCGCCAGCTCGGACTGGTTCACGGATTGAACGAGTTGCAGCAACTCTACAAGACAGAAACGTCGCAAGAGGTGCGCCGCGAATTGCTACAAGCCTTCTTCCTCGCCGGTGATGCGAACCGGCTGGTGGATGCTGCTCAGAATGAAAAGGATCCGGAGTTGCGCCGGACGGCCATCCGCAACCTTGGCCTGATCCATTCCGATGACTCCGGAAAGGCGCTGCAAGCCATTTATGCCAAGGAAAGCGATCGCGTGGTTCGCGCGGAAGTGCTGAACGCCTACTTCCTGCAGGGCAATGCCAGCGGTCTGGTGGCCGTAGCCCGTTCGGAAAAGGATCCCGAGCTCAAGAAGGAAGCGGTGCAAAAGCTTTCGCTGATGCATTCGAAGGAAGCGACTGACTATTTAATGGAACTCTTGAAGTGAAATGAGGCGATACATGCGCAATAACTTGCAGACACGGGCCGTGTTGGGAATAGCGATGATCGCCGTTGGGTTGACGTGCGCCGTTCCGAAGGGTTTGAAAGGCGGCTTGGTGGCCGAGGCGGCGCAGACCGCGCAAACGCCGGAGATGCCGCACATCACAAACGCCAAATTAGAGACGCGGCTGATTTCCGCAGCGCTCGGCGCCACGATACACGACTTGGCACAACGTGGGAATGCGGCGCAATGGGTCGGTTACGCCGTTCAGCAGGTTCCCGGCGAGCATTCGATGTGCTGCTGGAATTCCGGCGATTCAGATGGCGACGCGAATTGCGGACCGTGCCGGCTCGAAAGCGAGAACCAGAATATTGGAACGACCAGCAAGAACTCTGGAACCGTAAAGCTTGAAGGCAGCGGAAGCATGATGGTGCTGCTGAGGCTCGAAGCACATCGCGTGATGAAGGTTCGAGCCTTTTCTTCGGAATGCTCGCTCGATGCCGGCGGCTTGCCGTTTGTTTGGTTGACCGGAGTGAAGCCCGCGGAGAGTGTGGCGCTGCTGTCCGGCTACGTTCGTGACGAGGATTTTGACGAGCACCAAGGCCGCAGTCTATCTCACGGCGCATTGATGGCTGTGGCCATGCACGGAGACGCTGCAGCGGAGCGCGCGATGGAGTCATTCGTGGCGCCGAATCAGCACGAATCGTTGCGCAAACAAGCTGCATTCTGGCTAGGCGCGGCCCGCGGCAAGTTCGGCCTAACGCTGCTCGAAAAAATGGCCAAGAACGATCCGAGCCCGGAAGTACGCTCGCAAGTTGCGTTTGCGCTGCACGTCAGCAAGGAACCCGCGGCGCTCGACGACATCATCCGCATGGCCCACGAAGATTCCAGCGCGCATGTGCGCGGCCAAGCGCTCTTCTGGCTCGCCCAGAAAGCGGGACAAAAAGCCGCGAGCACGATTCAAGGCGCGATTGAAAACGATCCAGATACTGAAGTAAAAAAAAAGGCCGTCTTCGCGTTAAGCCAAATGCCGAAAGACGAAGGCGTGCCCAAGCTGATCGAGGTCGCGCAGAACAATCGCAACCCCGAAGTCCGCAAACAAGCGATGTTCTGGCTCGGCCAGTCTCACGATCCGCGCGCCCTGGATTTCTTCGAGAAAATCTTGAGCCGCTGAGTCACGCTGGTCGTAACATCGGCGTGGATTAGCGCAGCATATCTTCCAGATTTACACGCGCATCCGTCTTCGCGTCGCGGTATTTGACGATTACCGCGCATTGTAACGCGAGCTTCCATTGCGCGCCGCGCCCCTGTGATACGGCGCGCGATCCCGGCACCACCACTGCCTCCTCCGGAATAACAAGCGGCGCCGTTTCGGTGGCTGTGTAGATCGCGTCGCGAATCAAATCGTAGACTGGGATCGACCGGTTCAGAATCGTTCCTGTGCCCAGCACAGCGCGTCGCTTCACCATCGTGCCTTCGTAAACGCCGGAATTGCCGCCAACCATGACATCGTCTTCGATGATCACCGGCATCGCGCCGACTGGCTCCAGCACGCCGCCGACCTGGGAGCCTGCAGAAATATGGCAACGGCGTCCAACCTGAGCGCAAGACCCAATCAGCACATGCGAATCGATCATTGTGTTTTCGCCAACGTAAGCGCCCACGTTGACAAACATCGGAGGCATGCAAATTACGCCGCGGCCGATGTAACTGCCATCGCGAATGCTCGATCCTCCGGGAACAATCCGCACGCCATCCGAAGGCGAGAGCTCGCGTATGGGATAAGTCGCCTTGTCGAAAAACGGCTGCTTCTTCGTATCGACCGACATATCCACAATCGCGCCCATGCGAAAGCCGAGCAAGATGCCCTGCTTTACCCAGGTGTTGACCTGCCAGCCGCTTGGCGAAGCAGCGTCCGGCTCAGCGGTGCGAATCTCTCCGCGATTCAAGCTGCTTTTGAACTCACGGAACAGTGCGAAGTGCGCTTCGTCGTAACGGCCCGGTGGATTCTGGAACAGCTCTTCAATCTGCGCACGCAGCATGAGCCCTTTCAATTAAACCAAGCCCTTCGAGCACTCCGCGGATTCGTGCCAGGTTTTCCGCCTGCGGCGGAACCATCGGCAATCTCCACACCGCTTCCAGTAGTCCCATTTCCCCCATGGCGGCCTTCACTGGAATCGGATTGGACTCCACGAAATTGATTTCCATCAACGGGTGGAATCGCCGGTGCAATTCGCGCGCTTCCTCCCAGCGATTGTCCCTGGCGAGCCGCACCATGCGCGACATCTCCGCTGGAATTTCGTTCGACACCACCGAGATCACTCCTCGCCCTCCCAAGACCATCTGCGGCAATGTAATAGCATCGTCACCCGAAAGCACAATAAATTCACGCGACACCAAATTCAGGATCGTGGCCATCTGTGAAATATTTCCGGATGCTTCCTTAATGCCGATGATGTTGTCGATTTGCGCGAGCCTTGCAACGGTCGCTGGCTCGATGTTCACGCCAGTCCGTCCCTGCACGCTATAGAGAATGATCGGCAGCGGCACGGCTTCGGCAATTGCCCGGTAATGTTGATACAGTCCTTCCTGAGTCGGCTTGTTGTAGTAAGGCGTGACCGAGAGAATCCCGTCGACCCCGCGTTCCGCAAGCTCCCGCCCCAGCTCGATCACTTCCGAAGTGTTGTACCCACCGGCCCCGCCGAGCACCGGTACTTTTCCATGTGCCAGCTCGACGGTAATCTCCACCACGCGAAGATGCTCTTCGTAGGTCAAAGTCGGGCTCTCTCCCGTGGTCCCGCAGGGCACCAGAAAATCGATTCCGGCATCAATCTGTCGCTTGACTAGGGCCCGCAGAGTAGATTCGTCGAGCGATCCGTCCACGCGAAACGGAGTAACGAGTGCAGTGCCTGTGCCGGTAAACATGGTCTTCTCCTTCGAGTTGCTGTTTTGTTTCTCTCGGCGGGGGCTAGCTACGATCACGGCTAACTCAACTCGCCCAGAATCTCGCAAAATTCGTATACGCCCTTTTTGCCGGCGATCCACCGTGCGGCGCGCAAAGCACCGCGCGCAAAGCCTTCCCGGCTGCGCGCCGTGTGCCGCAGCGTGATCGTGTCCGCGGCGGAATCGAAGCCAATCTCGTGCGTGCCAGGTGTCGCTCCTGCGCGATTGGAGCTCAACGTCAGCGTGCGCTTGTAGCCGCTTTCGCGGATTTCCTCAGCCAGTTTGGTCAACGTGCCGGACGGCGCATCCTTCTTCGCCGAGTGATGGATCTCCCATCCCCACGCTTCGTACTCGGACTGTGTGGCAAAAAGCGCCGCAGCCTGCGCAACGGTCTGCAGGAAGAGGTTCACGCCCACCGAAAAATTCGCGCTCCACACAATCGCCGTGCCCGCAGGCTCGATCACTTCACGAATAGCCGGAAGTCCTGCGAACCAGCCGGTCGTACCGCAAACAGTATTGACGCCCAGCAAAGCCAAGCGCGCCAGATCCCTCGGCGCAGCACTGGGAGTGGTGAACTCCACTGCGATCCGCGCACCACCAAGCGTCTCCGCGGAAAGCGTATCGATATCAGCACTCGTGAATCGCGCGCGTACTTCAAAGCCATACTCGGGCGCAAACTGCTCGATCAAACGGCCCATCTTGCCGTGGCCGACAATGGCAAGGCCCACGCTCACGAAGCAGCTCCGTTCGCGAGCAGTTGCCGCACCAAGCGCGCATAAATCTTCATCGCATCGGCCAACTCTCTCTTGGCGATGCGTTCCTCCGCCGTATGCGCCACGCGGATGCTGCCCGGCCCAATTAACAACGGTTGTCCCCACGCGCCGTCAAAAACCGGAATGTCAGTAGTAAAAGCAACCACGGTCGTAGGCTCTCGTTCGAACGATTGAAGATGTACCGCAGCGCTGTAATGTACTTCGCGAGCCTCAACACGTCCCGCCGAAAGTCGCTCCACTTCTTGCCGGATCACCGATGGATCGCCAACCGTGCGAAACATAATCTCTGCGCGAGCTTCATCCGCGATCACATTCGGCGCCCGACCGCCGGAGATTGTTCCGACATTCAGCGTCGACGAACCGAGGACCGAATCGCTCGGCAAAGCGATCGCGCGAAGCTCCTGCAAGACCTCCAGCAATGTATGAATCGCAGAGTGCCCCAGTTCCGGATACGCCGAATGCGCCAACTTGCCGCGCGCAATCAGTTCGTAACGCAGTGCTCCCTTTGATCCCAGTGCCAGTAAATTCTCCGTCGGCTCGCCATTGATCAGGAACCGCGACCCGTGCGGCGCAACCGCAGCGGCTCGTGCGCCCGCCGAATCGCGCTCTTCGCCCACGACGAACAGTAACCCGAAGCCGCGCACTCCCTCCGTCAGCAAACTCTCCGCAGCGCCAATCATCGCCGCGATGATTCCCTTCGCGTCGCAAGCGCCACGCCCGTAAATATGCGCATCGTCTTCGCTTGAGCGAAAATAAGGCGGCACGGTATCCATGTGCGTAGAAAGGGTCACTACCGGATCGCCAAAACTCACAAGAATATTGTCGCGGCCCGGGGCCGCCACCATGCGCTCGGCCCGCCCGTTGCGTCGCGTCGCCAGCTCGCTCAAATGCCTGAGCAGAAAATCCGCAACCGGCGCTTCCTGGCCGGTTGTCGAATCCAAATCGACCAACGCGCGTGTTAGTGCGAAAACGTCCATACCATCCAGTTTTTTCTTGGAGCGGAAAGAAAGGAAGGAACCGCGAAGAAACAGCCCGGCTGCCGCCTCTCGATAGCGCTCCATCCCGGTTCATCAATCCTGATGACGGGATGACAGTGTCCAGGCCTTAGACCTGAACCCCAACCGCGGTGCCTTCGCTAGCGCCGCGACTTCGGCGGACAACAACTGCTCCCCTTTCGCACGGGCCTCCGAAGCGACTCGGAACAGCGCACCCGGCTACTCATGGTGTCCGCACCTCTACCAAGTACCCGCCAAACATAGCTCACGACGTTCCAGCGTGTCAACTTGCTTCGCCATGCGGTATCGTTAGCACATCGAGATGTCCGGTGGAATTAGCAAGTGATCTGTCCGGTTTCTGCACTTCCTTCTTCGACCCGATTGGTGGAGAGAGCAAATCCCGCGGGGGGTGCGGGATTTGCTCTCTCCGGGGAAGTCGCTTGGCCATACCGTGATCCGTCTGCCGCATAGCGGCCTACCAGGTGCGGGCCATAGAGCACGCTCCACGTCCCGTCCAGGTGTTCGCAGACCAGCACGCGGCATTTGGCCAGCGTGCCACGCCATTTTGTTTTTTCGATTTGCAGCGTGCGGTTGGCTATCCGCACGGTGTTGTCCTGGTTGACCACCCGTTCCTGTTGCACCGTAAAGATACGCTCTAGATCTTTTCCGCTGGCCGGAACAAAAGCGCTCTCTGGCTGCGCTGCGGCGACGGAAAATTTACGGTTGAACTCCGCGAGGTAGTCCTCCCGCAAAAAACGGTTGGCTTCTTCCATGCTGTTGATTCCGCGCAGCCGCAACTCTTGCGGCAGCCGTCCTTGCCAGGTGCCGAAACTGCGCTCGCTGCGTCCGCGGGCTTGTGGCGAATACGCCGGAATCATCTCGATGTGCAACTCCCGCATGGCCCGGCCCACTTGCGTCAGCCGTTGACGGTCCACCGGCTCTCCTGCTTTCGGCGTCAGCCAGAAATGACTGCCGCGATCGCTGTACAACGCGCAGAAAATGCCGCGTTGCTCGATCACCGCGCGTAGCGCTGCCAGCGCGGTGACCGTCGATTCCTCTTCCACCAGCTGCGCGTAATAAATCTCACTGCTGGCATCATCCAGGATCACCATCAGATCCTGCCGTTGTTCGCCACCCAGCCAGCGGTGCGAACTGGCGTCGATATGTAACAGCATCCCGGCCATCGGCCGGCGTTCGCGCTGCCGCCGGTGCGGACCGCGCTGGCGGGCTTTGCTCACCAGTCCCGCTCCTTGCAGCAACAGCTTGATGCACGTGTAGCCGTACGCAATGCCGTGCTCCTCGCGGAGTTTTTCGTGAAAGTGCCGCACACTGAAATCGAAGTACTTCTCGCGATACAGATGCAACACCTGCTCGGCCACCGTCCACGGCATACGCTTAGCGCTGGGCCGCCCTTTACGCCGATCCAGCAAACCGTCGAAACCGTAACGCCGATACCGCTGCAGCACCCGGCGCAGATGCCGCGGACTGTACCGCAGAATCTGTGCCGCCTGCCAAAACGTCAGCTGTTTGCTGACCGCCCGCAGAATAACCTCCTCCACTCTCATCGCCCGCTCCCGGACCTTCTGCGGATAGCTAGCCATCGCCGGTACCCCCGGGTTGGCTAGCTACCTCAGTCAGCCCTCAAAATGCGGACATTTCATGTGCTAATTCGGCGGACATCTCGAGTGTCAACGACATTTGCTTCGCCATGCGGGCGCAATCGTTGCAACCACCCATGCCGTGTGAGACGATTTGTCGAGACATGACTTCCGTCGAACGCGACGCCCTCGTCGACTTGATCAACAATCCGCCTCGCGGCAGTAAGCTGGCCGCAGCCCGCGATTTTGGCATTGATTTGTCGCTGTTCGTCTCCAGTCTAGAGCTCACTCCCACCGAACGCGCACGCCGTCTTTCTGCCGCTGCCAGTTTCTTTGACTCGGTGCGTGTGATCGTGCGGAAGAGTCGCTAGCCTCGATGGACCTGGAAAGCGCCCTTCGCGCGCTCTATGATGAAAAAGTGGAGGCTGTTCTTATCGGCGGAGCAGCGATGGCGTTGCTGGGCTGTTCGCTAAACACTAAGGACATCGATTTTTGCTACCAACGCTCGAAGCAGAACGCAGAACGTTTGGCGCGGGCGATGGCCCCTCATCATCCCCGGTTGCGCAATGCTCCCTCAGGATTACCTTTCCGTTTTGACGCCGAGACCATCCATGGGGGTCTGGATTTCACGTTGACAACCGATCTGGGTGACGTCGATTTCCTCGCGGAAGTCGCCGGCCTCGGATTCTACGACGCGGTTCAACGCGCTTCCGTCACCATGAATATCAACGGGATCGATTGCCAAGTGCTGTCGGTTGCCGGGCTGATTAAAGCAAAGAAGGCCGCTGGGAGGCCGCGCGATCTCTACGCGATTCCTGAACTGGAAGCTCTCGAAGAGCTACGGAAGAAGACCGGCCTAGACTAGCCGCGAAGCCTAGAGTTCCAGGGGCTGCATCGGCTCGCGTTGCGTCGCCACAAACAATTCCCCGCGAAACGCCCTCTCGGCTGGACGCCGGTTCAGCGCTTCTTCCGCAGAGATCCGCGCGACATCCGGATTATTGTTTTCCAGCGATACATGCCCGAGCACCAGATACCGCGCCCGCCCGTCAAATCCATCCGGATCCGCGAGGTACTCGCTCACAGCATGGTTCGACAAATGCCCGGTCCGAGAAAGCACTCGCTGCTTCACCACCCACGGATACGGCCCCACTTTCAGCATGTCCAAATCGTGATTCGATTCCAGCATCAAGCAATCCGCATCGCGCAGGTGCACTTTCACCAGCTCCGGCATGTAGCCGAGGTCAGTAACCAGCGCCATCTTCACGCCATTGGCTTTGAACGTGAATCCGATCGGGTCCGCGGCGTCATGCGGAATCGCAAACGCATGCACATCGATATCGCCAATAGTCAGCCGCTGCCCCGCATGAATCGTTTCCACGCCGCGCAACCGCTTGCCAAACGTCTCCGGCAAGCAGCGCTGTAGCGCATCCATCGTGGGCTCGGTAACGTATAGCGGAGCTTTCCACAGCCCCAGCATTTGTGGCAACCCGCCGCAATGATCCGCATGTTCGTGAGTAATAAGGATGCCGTCCAGCCGGTCGACCACCGCTCCAACGGCTTCGAGCCGCGCCAGCGTCTCGCGTTTGCCAAGTCCAGCGTCAATAAGGAGGCGGGTGCTGCCAGTCTCAAGCAACGTGATGTTGCCCGAGCTACCTGACGCCAGAATGGTTACGCGCAACCCGATCGCTTCCCCCAGAAACTTCAGGCCATCCAACTCAACCAGGCCCGCACAAACACTAACACAAATTTTTACGATGATCGCAGAGCGCACTGCGTCCGTCAACGGAGACTTCTTTGTAGTGGCGCAGCATGCTGCGCCGGCGTCCCAAGAATTCCCACCATTTGAGGATTGATTCGACCGTGAAAATGCCGGCTAACAAGCCAGCCGCGAACGGTCGAGGCTGAACCCGTTGAGCGGACCGAGGATGGTCACTGCAATCTGCTCGGACTTAAAGAAATCCTGTGCCAGTTTTTGCAGGTCTTCGCGAGTGACCGTCTCGATGCTGGCCAGAATCTCGTCCAGCGAATAAAAGCGCTCGAAGTACAGCTCCTGCCGCGCCAGGTTCGACATCCGCGCGCTGGTCGATTCCAGCGAAAGCATGAGCGAACCCTTCAAATGGTTCTTCGCACGCAGCAGCTCTTCCTCGGTTACCAGCGATTCCTTCATCGACCGGAACTCCGCAATCGTCAGGTCGATCGCATCACCCACGGTTTCCTTCGACGTGCCCGCATACACGGTCATCATTCCCGCATCCGAATACGGCGTCAGCTCACTGAACACCGCGTACGCCAGTCCGCGCTTCTCGCGGATGTTCTGGAACAACCGCGAAGACATTCCGCCACCCAGCAAATTGTTCAGTACCGCCGCCGCAAACCGGCTTTCATGCGCCAGCGGCAATGAAGGCACTCCGATACACAAATGCACTTGCTCGAGATCGCGCTTTTTCTCCACTTTGAGTGGCGCGCTGGTACTTGGCGGCACGATGTCATCCAACGATCCAGCGGCCGGCAGCCCGCCGAATTCTTGCTGCACCAGTTCCAGTACTTTGTCGTGCGTCACATTTCCTGCCGCCGTCACCACCAGATGGTCCGGCGCAAACCAGTCCGCAAACCGCGCCTTCAGCACTTCGCGATCGAACGCGTTCACCGTATCCGGCGTTCCCAGGATCGGCCGCCCCAGCGGGTGCTCTGGCCAGAATCCGCGCGTGAAGCTTTCGTGCAGCAGATATTCCGGATTGTCCAGATCCATCTTAATTTCTTCAAGAACCACCTGGCGTTCTTTCTTCACATCTTCGGAATCGAACTTCGGCCGCAGAATCAGGTCCGCGATGATGTCAAACGCGATCGGCAAATGGTCGTCCAGCACTTTCGCGTTGAAGCACACCTGCTCTTTGGACGTAAATGCATCTAGCATTCCGCCGATTGAATCCATCTCCCGTGCGATGGCTTCCGCTGACCGGTGCTCCGTGCCTTTGAACACCATGTGTTCCATGAAGTGCGCCAGCCCGTTTTCCTGCGGGGCCTCGCGCCGTGAGCCATTGCGCACCCAAATCCCCACCGATACCGACCGGACATGCCGCATCGTTTCGGTGATCACCACCAGCCCGTTCGGCAGTGTGTGCCGTTGAATATCCCGCGCTTCTGTCGTCATCGTCGGCATAGCCGCATTGTGACACACGCCAGCCTAAACCGGAAACGAAAGCCTGAACTCAACTAAGTACCTGTAATTAAACGACTTGCAGGACTGTCTGTGCCTATCTTTTTCCTGTCGCAGCAGATCGCTTCTGCGTTGCGCCGTTGCTGGTTTATACTGCTCTCAATCTCATGGTTCCGGCCCATCGCCGCAGATTCGCGCTGTTTTGTCCGCAGTTCAAAGGCAGCGCGTGCGCCTCCTGACCTTTACCAGCCTCTTCCCCAACTCCGTCCAGCCCAACCTGGGTATCTTCGTCTACCAGCGCATGACTGCCTTCGCAGCCCTCCCCGGCAATTCCGTCGAAGTCATTGCTCCGCTTCCCTGGTCTCCACCGGTTCTCGCAGGCGAAAAAGGCCGCAAGGTGCGCGGCATCCCGTCCAGCGAGAAAGTCGGCGCCATTCCAGTTCACCATCCTCGCTATCCGCTGGTACCCGGGATCTCCATGCCCGTCCATGCCCGCTCGATGTACCTGGGCGCGCTCGCGCTCGCCCGAAAGTTGCACCGAGAAAACCCATTCGACGGCATTGATGCCCACTACGTCTACCCAGACGGCACAGCGGCATTGCTGATCGGCCGCGCGCTTAAATTGCCGGTGATCGTTTCTGCTCGCGGCTCCGACATTAATCTCTTCCCCGGCTTCCGCCTGATCCGGCCGCAGATCCGTCACACCCTTCGCCATGCCGCCGGAAGAATCGCAGTCTGTGAAGCGCTAAAGGAAGCCATGCTCGAAGTAGCGGAAGAAAATTGTGACATTCGCGTAATTGGCAACGGTGTCGACCTAGCGCGTTTTTGTCCAGTTGACCAGCGCGAAGCCCGCGAAAAGCTCCGTCTTCCCCTAAACGCCCGCATCATCGTTTCTGTCGCCGCGCTAGTCCCTGTGAAAGGACACGTCCGCCTGCTCCAAGCATTGAAAATTCTCGCCGCAAAATTTGCCGGCCTTCGCCTCTACCTCGTCGGCGAGGGAGCATCGCGCGCGGAACTCGAGAATCTGGCAGCTTCGCTCGGCTTGCAGGACCGCGTCCACTTTGTGGGTAGCTATCCCAACGATTGCCTGCGCGACTGGTACAGCGCAGCGGATGTCTCATGCCTCGCCAGTTCGCGTGAAGGATGGCCGAACGTTGTCCTCGAATCGTTGGCGTGCGGCACCCCCATGGTGGCCACGTGCGTTTGGGGTACGCCCGAAATTCTCACTTCCCCGGACGTGGGCATTCTTGTCGAACAGACCGATGAATCGCTAGCCTCCGGGCTGGAAAGCGCACTAACCCGATCCTGGGATCGCGGCCGAATCGTGCAATTCGCCCGCGGCCGTGATTGGCCTGCGGTAGCTCGCGAAGTGGACGCTTATTTTCGAGAAGTTCTTTCCAGAAAGACCTGACCAAAGCCGCAGCGTTGCGTCAGAGGAGTTTCTCATCCGGATTGAGTTTGCCGTATTCGCTGGTGTAGTGCAGCGGCACGTCGGAGTACGTTCCGCGGTCGCGCAGATACACTTCGCAGGAATCGAATGGCTTGGAGTACACGTGGATGCTCACCGCGCGCCGCTCGAATTCGGTTAGATTCTGCACCGCGTGTACCGGCTCCAGCGGATTGACGTAACACGGGTGCGTCGCGTCCATGTCGTAGATGTCGGTGGGCACAATCTTGCACGTACCGCACGCCGCATCGCGATTGTCGACGCGATAGTTCTGTACTCGCAACCGCCCGATTGGCGCGGACATCCAGCAATTCTGGTCGCGATGATTGTGCACCCGGCTTTGCTGCCCGATCTCCCAACAAATTGTCATGCACTCGAACACTTCATTCTTGAAGATCAAATTGCGCGTGTAATTGCCCTTGGAGAAAAAGAGATACTTATCCAGCGTCTCGGGTTTGACGTGGTGCCGCACGATATAATCCTGCACCGTCTCCAGCGAGAACTCCCGCTCGGGAATCGCCGCCAGGCCTCTTACCCAATCGGCAATCGCCATCATTTCAGCGGCACTTGTTGGCATGGTCGCTCAACTCCACAGGCGCGAATTCACAACCGTTAGCCCGAATTATACCGCCGATAGGCCGGAACGCAGAGCGTTCCTGGAATCCGGCCGGGATGCTAGTCTGTACTTCAATGGAACTGCTCGGCAAATCCAGGGAAGAACTGCGCGCGCTGTGCGCCACTCTCGGCGAGCCGGGCTATCGGGGCGATCAGATCTATCACGGCCTCTATGCCAACCGCATCCTCAACTTGGCCCGGATCACCAGCCTTCCAGCTGCGTTCCGCGAGCGGCTTTCCGCACAAGCGCATGTGACGTTACCAGAAATCAAGCAGCGTTTCACTTCAACCGACGGCTCGATCCGCTACCTCTTTGCTCTGCCGGCCGGCGAAGACAAACTCACCGCCCGTTCAGCATCCGTCGAAGCCGTCTTCATGCCCAGCGAAGGCCGCCAGACCATTTGCATTTCGACGCAAGCCGGTTGCGCTGTCGATTGCCAATTCTGCCTGACCGCGCAACTCGGCCTGATTCGCAATTTGGCTGCCGGCGAAATCCTCGCCCAAGTACTTATTCCACTCGAAGAAAACAAAGCGCATCTCGCGCCGCAAACCAATATCGTGCTGATGGGCCAGGGTGAACCATTGCTCAATTTCGACAACGTCATGGCCGCCGTCCGGATCATCCTCGATCCCGAAGCCATTGCCATCTCGCCCAAGCACGTGACGCTATCCACCAGCGGCATCGTTCCCGGCATCGAAAAACTAGCCGAGGAGGCGATTCGCCCGAAACTGGCCATCTCCCTGAATGCCTCCAGCGACGCTCAACGAGATGCCCTGATGCCCATCAACAAAAAATACTCGCTGGGAGCTCTGATCGATGCCTGCGAGAAATATCCGCTGCGCAACTGGGAGCACTTAACATTCGAGTATGTCTTGCTTGGCGGCGCCAACGACTCGCCCGAAGATGCCCGCCGCGTAGCCAAGCTCCTCGCCCCACTCAAATCCGTCAAAGTGAACCTGATCCCCTGGAACCCCGGCGAACTTCCTTATCGCGAACCAAGCGACGAAAGTGTCGAATCCTTCCGCCGTATCCTCACCGAAAAAGATATCCCCGCTTTCGTCCGCTACTCCCGCGGCCGCGACGTAATGGCCGCCTGCGGCCAACTCGCACTCAAACAGAACAATGATTCTCCGCTGAACATCCTGCTCTAATTTGACTGGCCCACTACAGGAACGGATTCACGACCTTCAGATCCTCGAACTTTTGCTGGTGCTGAAAATCTTCGCTGTACAAAACTCCGCACTCGCCGTCTTTCGCGGCCGCCACAATGAGCGAGTCATACCAGGAAAGAGAATATTGCCGGTGCAGGTAGAGCGCCTGTCCGAACAGGGAGTACGACGAATGAAGAGCGAGAAGAGGCCGAAACGTCATCGCAAGATACTGCTCGGCTTCAGACGGACTCATCGGAGGAGTAAAACGGCGGAACGCCACGCTAAAGAATTCCTGCACGACTTGATAACTGACCATTCCTTTTCCCGAAGTGATTGCGTCCGCAATGAGTAGGTCCGCTTGATCCTTCTTTGCCGTGGGTCCCTTGGCCAGCGAATACACAAAAATATTGGTGTCGAGGAAGAATCTATCGTTCATTCATTTCATCGCGCGTGTAAGCACGCCCGGCATCAATATGCTTCAATCTTTCCATTAAGGCGCGATACTGCTGAACGTTACCAGCTCGGGAGGCGTAGCTTTCGAGCCATTCCCGGAAAGCTGCGTTCAACGTCTTACGCTCAGCTTGGGCGACTTGGCGTGCCTTCTCAATGAGTTCGGCGTCCGCGCTCAATGTAATGTTCTTCATAGGTTTTCAGTGTACACGATTTCTGTGCACACTGCAAGCCTCTTTATCGTCGCACTCCAACCGCCGATAACATTCGGCCCGTGCCCGCGCCTTCCTTGCGATAGCTGAAGAGCAGGTCGCGGCGGCACGCCGTACACAGCTCACTCACAAAAATGTCGCCATCGCGCAAGCCGGCACCGAGAAGCTGCGCGCGATTGGCCTTGCGCAAATCGAGCAACACGTTCTTGGGCGGCGGCTGATGACCTGGCGGCATCATGTTCAGCCATTGCAGCGGGTTGGGTTCGTCTCCGGTCCGCAGTTCGTCAAAATAGTCGGCGGCATCCGCAAACTGTGACGTGAACTGGATAGCCACTTCTGTCCCGACTTCGTAACAGCATCCGCCAATGCTAGGGCCGATTGCCGCCAGCAAATCCGCGGGCTTGCTGCCGAAGCGCATCTGCATCTGCCCGATGGTCTTGGCAAGAATGCGCGCCAAAGTCCCCCGCCATCCCGCATGCACCGCACCAACCGCGCGCTTCTTCGGATCGACCAGCAGGATCGGCACGCAATCCGCCGTCTGCGCCCCTAGCAGCAACCCAGCCTCATCCGTAATCGAAGCGTCGCCCTTCCAAGCCTCCGCAGGCGGCGAATCGAACGCACAAATCACGTCCGAATGAATCTGCTTCAATACAACTAGCTCCATGCCCCGCGCGACATCCGCTGCGCCCAGCGCGGAAACGAACCGCTTGCGATTCTCGGCCACGTTTTCGCGCTTATCCCAATCCGTAAAACTCAGGTTGAGCACCTTCTCGCCGTCCAACTCGCTGACTCCGCCGAAACGCGTGCTGAACCCATGCACCAGCCAGGGAATCCGCGAGAACGCTGCAACTTGCAGCACCCGGACTCCACCTACTGCGCGCTCAGTCCACTCCCTGCCCAATCCGCCAGCCGCGCTCGCCGCGACGCGCCTCTTAGCAACCGCTTTCGTCGAAGTCTTGGTGCTTCCCCGCCCTTTTTGCCGCACTCTCTTCGCCTTGGCCATAACCCAAGTATAATCGCTCGCGTCCGCCCGCTCACGTCTCCGGAGGAATCTTGATCGTCGGTCTCGGCGTCGATATCACGGAAGTCGGCCGCATCCAGTCCGCCATCGAAACCTCGGGCGAACGATTTCTGCGGCGCATCTACACTCCCGCCGAGCGCGCGTACTGCGAACAATTCAAGAACAAATACGAACGCTTCGCCGGACGCTTCGCCGCCAAAGAAGCGGCCATGAAAGCCCTGGGCACCGGCTGGCGCCGCGGCGTCCGCTGGGTCGATTTCGAAGTCGTCCGCGAAACCGGAGGCCGCCCCACCATCTCGCTAGGCGGAGCCGCCAAGGAAATAGCCGCGCAACTCGGCGTGCAGCGCATCTCGTTAAGCATCACGCACACCGCCGCGCAAGCTCTGGCGCAAGTCATCTTCGAGTCCTGACCTGGCAGCACTCGCTCGCTGCCTTTAGCCCTGCTGATACCTAAGCTTGCGAAAGCATGCCAAAGCCCGCACTCTTAACTCGACGGTGGGCGCCCAATCCTGATTGAGAGAGAACTATCATGAGTTTCGGCAAGAGGTTGACGGTCGTCGCCATGGTGCTTTCGAGTGCGACGGCCACGGCACAGTTCTTTGCAGCAAAAACGTTCGCCGGCAGAGCGGAGCGAGGCGGCCTCGTGCTCTCTCATGCCCTGCCCCAGATGGACGGCAATCATTTGGCGGTAAAAGTCGTCGAGGTCAACTATGGACCTGGCGAATCGTCCGCAGCGCACAGCCATCCGTGCCCGGTAATTGGTTACGTCGCACAAGGCGCGTTGCGATTCCAGGTGAAGGGCGAGGCGGAAACGACCTACAAGGCTGGCGAGAGTTTCTATGAGGCGCCGAACGGCGTTCATGCAGTCTCGGCCAATGCCAGCCAGACCGAAGCGGCCAAACTCATCGCCTATTTCGTTTGCGACCATGAAGGGCCGCTGAGCGTGGCGCCGCCAGGTGACAAATAGGCTCGCCCCCTTTTTATTTCTTAGGAGGAAGAGAATGCGTCGAATCATAGGTGTTTTCATAGTTGTCTTGGGCGCGATGGCGATGGGATCTGGCTCGGCCGCGAAGCCGGACGAAAAGACAGAGCTGCTCAGAGTCCGTGAAGCGGTCTGGAGAGCTTGGTTCGCCAACGATGCAAAAACGCTCGAACAACTCGTGCCCGGGGACACGCTGGTGATCAACGCGGGTCAGGAGAAGTGGCAGAATCAGGCCGACGTGTTTAAGGATGCCGCGGACTTTCAGGCTGCCGGCGGAAAACTCATTCGGCTGGAATTTCCACGCACGGAAATCCAGTGGTTTGGTGATGTGGCCGTCATCTATAGCGATTTCTCTTACGAGATCGAAGAGAACGGCAAGCGGTTTGTGACTTCCGGACGAGCCACCGAGACCTTTGTGCGCCGCCACGGCAAATGGACCAATCCAGGCTGGCACACCGATCACAATGGCAAGTGAGCCTGCACAATCCTGCAGTTAGCGCTTTTTGCCACCAGGCTTCGCTCTGGGCGTGGGCTTGACCTTCTTCACCGCAGCGCGCGGACTCTTCCCGGTCTTGGCGTTCTTTTCGACGCGTAAGTTGTAAGCAGTGCGTAGCGCGCCCGCCAGGACATCTTCATTGGCGGCGGCGAGGCGGATGTGAGTCATACCCATGCGGCCCCAGCCGCCCGCGATGGGCAGGAACATTTCTGGCAGTTCTTCCACGAAGGCGGCTTGCTGCTCGAGGGTGATCATCAGATTGCCGTAGCCCTGCTTTGCGGAAGCGAGCGTCGCGAAAATTCGCCCGCCCACGCGGAAATCGGGTTGGCCCATGTGCGAGCTTTCTTCGGCACCAGGGAAGCTGAGCGCGATGCGGCGGAAATCATTGACGTTCATCGAGAAAGCCTCCTGACGGGTGGCCGTATCGTACACCGGCGAATGGAGCCGCAGCATTGTGCTACGATGCGAGAAGCGCTACGGGCGCATCCGGTCCGCGGAAAGGGCAGAAGCCCACCTGAAGTACCAACCAGTTTTGCAACCTTCTTTCGGCCCGAATTGCGGACTGCGGGCGTAGTGATGAAAGGAGGTCGCTGTGCCGACCCATTCTCCGAACCACCCTTCGAGTAACCCTTCGCTACGTTCCCTTCCCGACCGACCCAATCTGCAGCACCTGAAGAATCAAGCTAAGGACTTGTTGAATGCTGGTGATGCGGCTTCCCTCAGCGAGGCACAGTTGGCGATTGCGCGGCTGTATGGATTTCCGAGCTGGCCGAAGCTGAAAGGACATGTGGATTCGCTGGAGGAAATCGGCCAGCTCAAGAGCGCGATCGATGCGAACGATTTCGGCCGCGTGAAACAGCTGATGACACGCAATCCTGAATTGCATCGCGCCCCGCTGGGCTATAGCAAGAATGGACCGCTGACCTGGGTGGCGGAATGCCGCGTGCCTTGGGAGCCGCCGAGCCCAACACGATTGGCCATGGCCAAGTGGATGATCGAGAACGGATCGGATGTACACCAAGGCGGCGAAGGACCTTTGATGCGCGCGGCGCTCATGGGCTATCGCATTCCGATGATGGAGTTGCTGGTGGCTCACGGAGCCGGCGTTAATGCGGAGTGGAGCGGATATTTCCCGATTCTCTTTGCGCCGTGCGAAACGGTCGAACCCGCGCCGATCCGCTGGCTGCTGGAGCACGGAGCGAATCCGAATTGCGCCAAGGCCGAACGCAAGTATCCGGGAACCGCGCTGGATCAGGTGATTAGCAGTTACGGGCGTTCGCGGCAGCTTGGCGAATGCATCGATATTCTGATGGAGGCGGGCGGGACGACGCGGTTCAACGCGCCAGCGGTTCTGGACTTGCTGCGCGGGCGGATGGATTTGCTAGCACAACATCTGGATGCTGATCCGGGTTTGCTGAAACGGCGATTTCCCGAACTGGATTTCGGCGTGACCGGCGCGCGGATGCTGACGCTGCGCGACGCGACGTTGCTGCATGTGGCTGCGGAATACGGAAACGTGGAAGCGGCGACGCTGCTGCTGGATCGCGGCGCGGATGTGAATGCTCGCGCATCCGTGAGTGAAGCTGGTGTTGGTGGACAGACTGCAATTTTTCATGCGGTGACGCAGTATGGCGATTGGGGCTTGCCAGTGGCGGAGCTGCTGCTGAATCGCGGCGTCGACTTATCGATTCACGTGAAGCTTCCGGGACATTACGAGCGGCCCGGAGAAATTGTGGAACGCACGCCGCTGGGATACGCAGTGTTGTTTCCCGGCGGCGAAAACAAGGTCACTTCTTTGTTGCGCGATCACGGCGCCAAGGAATAGTCACGTCGGCGATGAGTTTCATTCCTTCAGCGCGAGTGATCTGGACATCGCGAAAAATATTCGGAGCATGAATGCCGGGGAGTTGGACTCGGACGTAGTTATTCGAAATGGCGGGAGTGGACTGCGCGGCGCGCGAGTCTTCCAAATTTTTGGGCTTGGGCTTCGCGCGAAGACTTAGCACGCGGAGGGTGCGGCCCAGTTGGGAGTGGCGGAAGGCGGCGGATTTCTTCTCGCTGAGGGCGCGAAGTTCGCGGGCGCGGCGTTTGATGATTTGCGTGGGGACTTGATCGGGAAGTGCGGCGGCTTTGGTGCCTGGGCGCTGTGAATACGAAAAAACATGCAAGTAGGTGAAGGGCAGCCGCTCGATGAAAGCGAGCGTTGCGGCGTGGTCGGCTTCGGTTTCTCCGGGGAAGCCGGCGATTACGTCCGCGCCGATGGCAGCGTGGGGCAGGCGGTCGCGGATGAGTTCGACGCGGCGGGCGTAGTGGTCGGCGCGATACCAGCGGTGCATGGCGGCGAGGATTTTGTCGGAGCCGGATTGCAGCGGCATGTGAAAGTGGTCGGCGAGCCGATTGGTTTCAGCGAAGAGATCGATCAGATCTTGCGTTACGTCTTGCGGCTCGATGGAACTCAGGCGGAGGCGCTCAATTTCGGTTTCGGCAAGGATGCGACGGAGAAGAGTTAGAAAATCAGCTCGGGGCCTGAGGTCGCGTCCGTAGGTTCCGAGATTAATTCCGCTCAAGACGACTTCGCGAGAGTGGGATTCGGATAGGCGGCGGATCTCTGCGATGACATCGTCGGGAGGCAGGCTGCGGGATTTGCCCCGGACGAAGGGAATCACGCAATAGGTACAGCGGAGATTGCAGCCGTCTTGAATTTTCAGAGTGGGCCGCGTGTGGTCGGATTCTCCGCCCTGGACTGGGGTGGAGAGGAATTCGGTGTGGTCGAAGATGTCGCTGTGTAGGATTTTACTAAGACGCATCGAGGGCGGGGCCAGCCCCGCCCCCACAGGTGAGGCCCAGGCGGACGAAATCTCGGATCGTTCGGGCGCAGCATGCTGCGCCACTACCACGGACGCGGGGTTTGGCGATGGCGAAAATAAGGCGGCTGCCGGAACGAAGTCGAGTTGTGGAGCGGCTTCGGCGGCTTGCGTTGCGATCAGGCTGGCGATTTGGGGTTTATGAGAATTGCCTACTACCCAGGTCACGCCGGAGAGAGTGGCCAGATCTTCGGGGGCGCGCTGGGCGTAGCAGCCGGTGGCGATAATTTTTGCGTTGGGATTGCTGGCGTGGATCTTGCGGATGGCGTCGCGGGCCTGGGCGTCGGCGGCTGCGGTGACCGTGCAGGTGTTTACGACTACCACGTCGGCGGCGTCAGAGTCGCGGCCGGGAGTACAGCCGCGGTCGAGGAGTTGGCGCTCAATGGCGGCAGCATCGGCCTGAGTTGCGCGGCAGCCGAACTGTTCGATGTAGAAAGTGGTCGCCATTTATACGAGTAGCTTAATGCCCTTCGAGAAATCTTTCCAGAACGAGAGTCGCTGTTGCTGACCCTCCCCCTTGCTTTTTGTAAGTGTTGATTCTAAAGGGCTTAGAGCGGCAACAAGTCCTTTGTTTTCATACACTTTCGTAAGTGTTGATTCTAAAGGAGTTATGTCGCCTGGGGTGTCGGCCCACGCTGGAGGCTTCCCTAGAGAACCTACTCGATCCGGCGCAATCTAAGGTCGCTTAACTTATTCCCTTACCCGTCGAACGCTTCTCTTGCTCGTCCGGCGAGAAGAGAATTGTGCCGGTTCTCGCGGGAAGTGTCTGCTGGTCGAAGAGCGGGAGTCGCGACTTGCCCGGAAGGCCAGTGAGCGGGCTGAATCCTTGGGGAAGGAGGTTGATTGGAAAGGGCAGCTGGCCCAACGGCGCGGCTTTACGGAGTTGTGGGGTGCCGTTACAATCTTGGCGATCATGGCGGCCCACCGACGAAACCCGAGTGCGTTGGACGACCCGAAGCTGTCGGTCGTTATTCCGGCTTACAACGAGAAGGGCACGATCGAGGAGATCTTGCGGCGGGTAGAAGATACCGTAGTGCGCAAAGAGATCATCGTGGTGGACGATTGCTCGACAGATGGAACTCGGCAGATTCTGGAGCAGCTGGCGACGGCGCAGGGGCGGGGCGAGAAAGTGATGGCGTCGCAGGATGGCGGCGATCCGATCACGCTGGGGGGCCTGCAAATTTTCTTTCAGACGGTGAATCAGGGGAAGGGTGCGGCGCTGCGTCGGGGGTTTGCCGAGGCTACCGGGGATATCGTGCTGGTGCAGGACGCGGACCTGGAGTATGACCCGCGGGATTATCCGAAGCTGCTGGAGCCGATCGTAGATGGGCGGGCGGACGTGGTGTACGGCTCGCGATTTTTGGGCGGGCCGCAGCGGGTACATTATTTCTGGCACTATGTGGCCAATCGCGTTCTTACACTGCTTTCCGATATTTCGACGAATCTGAAGCTGAGTGATATGGAGACGTGCTACAAAGTGTTTCGGCGGGAAGTGTTGCAGGGGATCAGTATCAAATCAGATCGGTTTGGTTTTGAGCCGGAGATTACCGCGAAAATTGCTAAAGGAAAATGGCGGATCTACGAAGTTCCGATTAGTTATGCCGGACGCACCTATGAAGAGGGGAAAAAAATAACCTGGAAAGACGGTGTTCAGGCACTGTGGTGCATCATCCGGTTTCGGCTGGGCGATTGAGAGACTGCTTCAGGGCTAAAGCCCTGGGAGCCAAACGCTTCAAATCGGACCTGAAGGTCCGACCCCCTAAAGAACAAAGTCACCCCAGGAAGAGACATGCAGTTGAGTTGATCGACTGCGGATGCGCCTGCGTTTTGCGGCAACCGAAGGACCGCCTCAGAAGGCGGTCCCTTGTATCTGCAAGGAAGCCACACCGCTAAGCGTAGCCGTGGGGGTTTTTTTGCTTCCAGAGCCAGGCGGAGGAGACTACTTCGTCGAGGGAGGAGTGTGCGGCTTGCCAGTTGAGGATGCGGGCTAGCTTTTCGTTGCTGGCTACCAGGGTGGCGGGATCGCCGGGGCGGCGGGGGCTGAGTTTGCGAGAGACTTTTTTTCCGGTGACGCGTTCTACGGAGGCGATTACTTCGAAGATGGAATAGCCGGTGGCAGTGCCCACGTTGAAGGCTTCGCCGGAGACACGCTCGATTTCTTCGAGTGCGCGGATGTGGGAGTCGGCAATGTCGAGGACGTGAATGTAGTCGCGGACGCAGGTGCCGTCGGGAGTGGGGTAGTCCGTGCCGAAGACGTCTACTTGGGGAATGGCGCCAATGGCGGCGTCCAGGACGCGGGGGATGAGATGAGTTTCGACGCGGTGATGCTCGCCACGTTCTACCGAGGCTCCGGCGGCGTTGAAATAGCGAAGCGCGGCGAAGTGCAGGCCGGTGTAGGCGCGATAGTCGGAGAGAATTTCCTCGAAGCGAAGCTTGGATTTGCCGTAGGGATTAATGGGCGACTTGGAATGGTCTTCGGGGATAGGGACAGTGTGAGGTTCGCCGTAAGTGGCGGCGGTGGAAGAGAAGATGAACTTTTTTACGTTGTGGCGAATCATGGCGTCGAGGAGATTGACGCCGCAGGCGATGTTGGCTGCGTAAAAGGTGCTGGGTTCGCGGACCGATTTGGCGACCAGGGCTTCGCCGGCGAAATGCATGACGGCGTCGGGCTTGTGCTGAGAAAAGACTGCATCGATTTGCGGGCGAACGGCTAAATCGGCCAAGCAGAATACGGCTTGGGGCGGGACGGCGGCGCGGTGGCCCTCCTGAAGATTGTCGAGAGCAATGACGCGGTGACCGCGGGCCAGTAGGACTTCGGAACAAATGCCGCCAATGTAGCCCGCGGCGCCGGTGACGAGAATGTTCAAGGGATGGATCTCCAAGAAAAAGTTGGCTCAGCAAAGTTAGCAGGAGTTGCGGAAATTGTGTACCGGGAGGCGGGCGGCGGCGTGATCCGTGTTTCGTGATCCGTGATCCGTGTTCCGTGAAGAATCGGAAAAGCTGGGCCGAGAAGGAGAGGCGGTTGCCTTGGCTTCAGGGGCACAGGCCCCTTCGAGGCTCAGGGCAAGCCTGTGCTACTGGTGCGGAATAACCGGGATGGACGGCTTGGATTTGGGGATAGCGCTAGAGACTGAGCTGGAGAAATGGCGTCTAAAGGCGCAATCGGAGGGTTGCGATGCGGAATGCGGGGATGTGGGTGGGCGTGGCGGCGTTGGCGGCTTGTTTGGGCGGGAGCAGAGCGGCGGGGCAGGAGTATGTGCATCCAGCGCCGAAGAAGAGTGAGATTGCCGCGGGAGTCTATTTATTCCAGACGCAGCCGTACGGCGACGTGGGGCTGGACGGGAATTCGATTGCGGTGACGTCGAACGACGGGGTGCTGGTCTTCGACGCGAACGGGACACCGGCGGCAGCGCGGGCAGTGATTGCGGAGATTCGGAAGATCACGGACAAGCCGGTGAAGTATCTGGTTATTTCGCACTGGCATTGGGATCACTGGTTTGGAGCGGAGGCTTACAAAGAGGCGTTTCCGGGCGTGCAGATTATTTCGCAGGAACGCGAGCGGCGGATCATGCTGGGACCGTCGCAGGAGTTCAACAAACATTTTCTGGAAGAGGATTTGCCGGGGTACGTGGGCAGCTTGAAGAAGAAGCTGGCGGAGGAGGAAGCGAAGACGCCAGCACCGGCGGATTTGGAGAAGCTGAAGCGTTTGTACGAAGTGGACCGATTTTTTGTGGAACAGAAGAGCCATGTGCGGTTGACGGTGGCGAATGAGACCTACAACGAGCAGATGAATATCTATTTGGGAGAGCGAGAGGTCCGGGTGATGAATTTTGGGCGCGCGGTGACGCCAGGGGATACGGTGGTGTACTTGCCGAAAGAAAAGATCGCGTTGATTGGCGATTTGGTGGTGAATCCGGTGACGTTTGCGTTGGGTGGGTACCCGACGGAGTGGCTGAAGGCACTGGGGATGGTGGATAAGTTGGACGCGAACGTGATGGTTACGGGACATGGCGAGCCATTGAAGGACAAAGAGTTGTTGCACGCAACGATGGGCGTGATGCGAGTGTTGCTGGAGCGGGGGAAAGAATTGAAGGCGAAGGAGTTGGATGCGGATGCGGCGAAAGCGGTGATTTTGCCGGAGTTGAAGGAGTTGCGGGTGAAGATTACCAAAGATGATGCACGGTTGAATCAGCAATTTGAGATTTATCTGGTGGATTGGTATTTGCACCGGGTTTATGACGAGTTGAATGGGGCGTTGACGGATGCGATTCAGCCGCCGCCGGAGAAGTAGGGAGATGTGGCGAGGGCAGTTCTGCGCGGATCGAATCGAGGATGACAGAAAAGCGACGTCTAGCCGCCGCACTCCAAATTAGGCTTGGGACATGCGGCGCTGGAAGGTTAGCAGGATGAGGTCGGCGCGGCGGCGGACGCCGAATTTGTTGAGCAGGTTGGAGACGTGGAACTTTACGGTGCGCTCGGCGATGTTGAGTTTGCTGGCAATTTCTTTGTTGGAGAGATTTTCGAGCAGCGAATCGAGGACTTCCTGTTCGCGGCGGCTCAAATTGGTTACGGAATCGGTTTTGAGGCGGCGTCCCTGGCTGGTGAGGATGGAGTCGACGAAACCGGAGAGCAGCTGACGCGGAACCCAGAAACCACCACTGGCTACGAGAGGCAGAGCGCGGATTAGCTGGTCGCGGGCTTCTACGTAAGTGAGCAAGCCTTTAACACCGAGGCGCAGAAGCGAATAGCTGTTGGCTTCGTTGTGCTGATCGCCAACGACGATGAGCCGGGATTCGGGAAAACGCTCCATGAGATTGGCGAGGAGCGCGCCGGTGGCCGGCTTGGCCGCGTGGGCGTCCACAACGTAGACCTGAGCTTTGGGCGGCTCGAGGTTGCGGAGGTCCGGAGCGAGAGTGGACTCGAGTTGTTTGATAACGACTTTGAATTGCGGCTTGGCCAAAAGGCGTTCGAACTCGCCCAGCACCAGGGGGTGGGGCGAGAGGATGCAAACGGTCAACTTGGAACTGGCTCTTTTAGTAGTCACGGAAGTCACTGAGGTCAGGTTAGTGAAAACTGTCCTTTCGGGCAAGGGCTGGGTCTAGTACTTGTTCTCGAATTGTTACTGACGGCTAGGGTGCATTTTGGGGGTGGGGGGAGCGGGTCGGAGAGGCTGCTCAAGTAGCCTTTGGCAGGCGTTTTAGGAGTATGTCGACGATGCGGCCGGCGGCCTGGCCGTCCCAGAGGGGCGGGGTGCGACCGGCTTTGCCGTTGCCGGACAGGCCCGCTTTGGCCGCTGCGACGATTTTCGCGGGGTCGGTGCCTACGAGGAGATTGGTGCCTTGCGAAATGGTGATGGGTCGCTCGGTGTTTTCGCGCAGGGTTAGACAAGGCACGCCGAGAGCGGTGGTTTCTTCCTGAATGCCGCCGGAGTCCGTGAGCACGAGAGCGGCTTTGCTCAAGAGACAAAGAAAATCGAGATAGCCCACTGGTGGAATGATGCGGAGTTCGGGGCGAAGGCGAATTCCGGCTTGCGCGAGGCGCTGCTGGGTGCGTGGGTGGACTGGAAAAATAACGGGAACATCGGCGGCTATGGCGTCGATGGCGCCTAAGAGTTCGCTTAGTTTTTCGGTGGAATCCACGTTGGATGGGCGATGGAGAGTCAGGACGGCAAAAGGAGACCAGGCGCCGTTTTTCTTCAGCTGGAGATCATCGCCGATGGGTGATTGCTGGGCGATGGGAAGAAAGTGGCGGAGCGAATCGATCATGACGTTGCCGACGAAAAAGATGGATTCGCGTGGGCGGCCTTCTTTGAGGAGGTGCTGGATGGCGTCTTCTTCGGTGACGAAGAGATAGTCGGCGATGGCGTCGGTGAGGACGCGATTGATTTCCTCAGGCATGGCGCGATCGAAGCTGCGGAGACCGGCTTCGACGTGCGCGACAGGAATGCCGAGTTTTACGGCGGCGAGGGAAACGGCGATGGTGGAGTTGACGTCGCCGACTACCAGAACGAGATCAGGCTTGCGTTCAAGGAGGACAGGCTCGATGCGCTTGAGGATTTCAGCGGTCTGCGCGGCGTGGGAGCCAGAGCCGACTTCGAGATTGACGTGGGGCTCGGGGATGCCCATCTGGCGGAAGAAAACGTCGGAGAGCTGTTCGTCATAGTGCTGGCCAGTATGGACAAGGAGCGGCTCGATTTCGGGATGGCGCTGCATTTCGCGGAGGAGCGGGGCGATTTTGGGAAGGTTGGGACGGGCTCCGACGATGTTCAGGATTTTGAGGCGTGGGCTCATTCGCGGCGTTCTTCCGTTGATTCGAGGCAAGTATAGCATTCGCGGTCGGTTACGCCGGACGGGCGGTATTGCCGTTCACGCGAATAAAGCAATGGTTCGCTGCAGGCTGGTTCGGTTTCGGGGCACAAGGGCCGTAAAATATGAGGGTGTATAGAGCCAGTTGGGGCGCAGCAGTGCCGCGGCCCTAAGAGAGGCGAATGCAAGACTTTAGGGAAAAAACGAAGGCGCTGCGGGAGTTGATGGAGCAGCGAGTGCTCGTGCTCGACGGCGCCATGGGGACGATGCTGCAACAGGCGCATCTGGCCGCGGCGGACTTTGGCGGAGCTGCGCTTGAAGGATGCAACGAGAATCTGGTGCGGACGCGGCCGGATGTAGTGTTGGATATTCACCGGAAATATTTTGAAGCTGGGTCGGACATCGTTGAGACCAATACGTTTGGCAGCACGCCGCTGGTACTTGGCGAATACGGATTATCCGCGGATGCATTTGCGATCAGCAAGCGGGCGGCGGAATTGGCGCGGCAGGCGGCGGATGAGTTTGCGACGGCGGGGCGGCCGCGATTTGTGGGCGGGTCGATGGGGCCAACGACTAAAGCGATTACGGTGACGGGCGGCGTCACTTTCGCTGAACTGTCGGACGGCTACTATGTGCAGGCTAAGGGATTGGTTGAAGGCGGAGCGGATTTGCTGCTGCTGGAGACGAGCCAGGATACGCGGAATATCAAGGCTGGATTGCTGGCAATCAAGAAGTTATCGAAGGAGATTGGAAGCGCGATTCCGGTGATCGTGTCCGTGACGATCGAACAGAACGGAACGATGCTTGCAGGACAAACGATCGAAGCGGTGTGGGCGTCGTTGCGACATGCGAAGCCTTTGGCTTTCGGCTTAAACTGCGCTACGGGGCCGGAGTTCATGACCGACCACATTCGAACGCTTAGCCAGATTTCGAGCGAATTTGTATCGTGCTATCCGAATGCCGGATTGCCGGACTCCGATGGGAAATATCTGGAGACACCGACTTCGCTGGCGGCGCAGCTTGAGAAATTTGTAGATCATGGGTGGTTGAATTTGGTTGGCGGGTGCTGCGGGACCACGGAGCAGCATATTCGGGCGATTGCGCAAATGGTGGAAGGCAAGAAGCCGCGGGTACGGCCGGCCGAGGCGCATCGCGCGGTGTATTCCGGGATCGAGGCGATTGAGGCGGAGGAGAGTACGCGGCCGCTACTAGTGGGCGAGCGGACGAATGTGATCGGGTCGCGGCTGTTCAAAAATTTGGTGGCGGAAGAAAAGTGGGAAGAAGCTACCGAGATCGCGCGGCGGCAGGTGCGCGGCGGGGCACAGGTGGTGGATGTGTGCCTGCAGAGTACGGAGCGCGACGAGAAGAAAGATATTCCGGTGTTCTACGAGAAATTGATTCGGAAGATCAAAGCACCGGTGATGATCGATACGACTGATCCTACCGCTGTGGAGCTGGCACTGACGTATTGCCAAGGGAAATCGATCATCAACTCGATCAATCTGGAGGATGGGGAGGAGAAATTCGAGAAGATTGTGCCGATGGCGCACGATTTTGGCGCGGCGGTGGTGGTGGGATGCATCGACGAGGACCCGGTGCAGGCGCAGGCGTTCACGCGGGAGCGCAAGCTGGCGATTGCGCAGCGGTCGTACGAATTGCTGACGGCGAAGTATGGGCTGGGGCCGGAAGATATCGTATTCGATCCGCTGGTCTTTCCTTGCGCGACCGGGGATGAGAACTACATTGGCGGGGCGGTGGAAACGGTCGAGGGAATCCGGCTGATCAAGAAGGCCTTGCCGGAGGTGCGAACGATTCTGGGGATTTCAAATGTGTCGTTTGGGCTGCCGGCAGGCGCGCGGGAAGTGGTGAATTCGGTTTTTCTGTATTACTGCACGAAGGCCGGGTTGGATCTGGCGATTGTGAATACGGAGAAGCTGGAGCGGTTTGCCTCAATTCCAGAGCATGAGCGGGAGCTCGCGGAGAATTTGCTGTTTTCGCATCCGCCGAAGAATGTGCCGGTGGACCATCCCCAGGCAGAGTTGCTGCGAGGAGCGGCGGCGGACTGGCGCGCGCAAGGCAAAGAGCAGCGCGCGGCGATCAACCAGTTCTATATTGCGGCGATTGCGGAACATTTTCGAACAGCGAAGAAGAAGGAGAAAGAACGAGCAGCCGATCTGCCGCTGGACGAGCGGCTGGCGAATTACATTATTGAGGGGACGCGCGACGGGTTGGTGGAAGATTTGGAGCGCAAGCGGGGAGAAGGCGCTGCGCCGCTGGATATCGTGAATGGACCACTGATGGCCGGAATGGCGGAAGTGGGACGGCTGTTCAACGCAAACGAGTTGATCGTAGCGGAAGTGCTGCAATCGGCGGAAGCAATGAAGGCCGCGGTCAGCCATCTCGAGCAATTCATGGAGAAGGCGGACACGGCGAAGCGCGGGAAAGTGCTGCTGGCGACGGTCAAGGGAGACGTGCACGACATCGGGAAGAACCTGGTTGAGATCATTTTGAAAAACAACGGGTATGACGTCGTGAATCTGGGAATCAAGGTGCCGCCGGAGGCGCTGATCAAAGCATACGGCGAACACAAGCCGGATGCGATCGGCCTCTCGGGATTGTTGGTGAAGAGCGCGCAGCAGATGGTGGTAACGGCAAGCGACTTGAAAGACGCGGGAATCGGAATACCTCTGCTCGTTGGCGGAGCGGCGCTTTCCGCGAAATATACGGAGCAGAAGATCGCGCCGAGCTACGGGCAAGCGGTGTGCTACGCGAAGGATGCGATGACTGGGCTGCGGCTGATGAACGAGTTGATGGATCCGGCAACGCGAGCAACCGTGTTGCAGAAGAATACGGGCACCGGGAACGGCTTCGGAGTGGCCACGACAGTGAAGGTTGCCGAGATAACAACGGTGCGCCGGTCTCCGAAGGTGCGCGCGGACTTGCCGATTCCTGGCGTGCAATATCTCGAGCGGAAGGTGCGGCTGGTGCCGGATTTGCGCGAGGTGTGGAGCTACATCAATCCGTTCATGCTGTTTGGGCGGCACATGGGATTTCGCGGGAATTTCGAACAGAAGCTGGCGGAGCGGGATGCCAAGGCCGTGGAACTTTTTGCCGGGATGGAAGAAGTGAAGAAGGAAGCCGCGGAGTTCATGAAAGTGCGGGCGGTGTGGCAGTTCTTCGAAGCGGAGGCAGAGGGCAATGCTCTGCATTTGTTCGCGCCGGGGGCGAGCGAGATCCTGCACACGTTCCAGTTCCCACGGCAAAAGACCGGGGACTTCTTGTGTTTGAGCGACTACGTGGTGCCGCGGCAAGGCGGGCAGCGGGATCATGTGGCGCTTTTTGTGGTGACGGCTGGAGAAGGAGTGCGCGACAAGTCCGAGAAGGCGAAAAATGACGGGTATTACTTCCAGTCTCACGCCCTGCAGGCCTTGGCTATTGAATCAGCGGAAGCGTGCGCGGAATGGCTGCATCGGAGGATTCGCGAGGATTGGGGATTTCCGGATGCGCCGGAAATGACCATGGCAGAACGGTTTACGTCGCGATACCGCGGGAAGCGGTACAGCTTCGGGTATCCGGCGTGCCCGAATCTGGAGGACCAGGCGGGACTTTGGAAGCTGTTGAAACCAGAAGAGATCGGCGTGCAACTGACGGAAGGTTTCATGATGGATCCAGAGGCTAGCGTGAGCGCGCTGGTGTTTCAGCATCCGGATTGCAGGTATTTTTCAGTGGAGGCTGGAGCCGGAGAAACGGCAGAGGTTTAGGCAATTCGTCGGGTTGGCCCACGCGCTCATGCTCATATTGTGCAATTGATTTCACATGCTGGCCTTGGTCGGTACTTCAGGGATAAATCAACCGACTTACGCTTTCAAGACTGCGCGTAAGCGTCCTGTTTACAAGCATTTACAGCACAAGACCGAGGAATGGACCCCGGCGTCCTAGGCCCTCAGATTGCTGCTAATCCTGTGCCTGTGTGCGAAAGCCAAATGAAAATTGGTGTGCCTCGTGGGCAGCGAGTTGATCCCCATTTTGACAAGCAAGGACGCGGAGGAATCATGAAGGGCAATGCGAAGCCGGTTCGGACGGCTCTGGTGATTTGCGGGCTGCTCCTGAGTGTTGCCATTCTGCCGGCGGCAGCGAGCGCAATCACCTTTGTGCAGGTGAACTCCGCCGTGCCGCAGTCGGCAACGAACACCGTGAGCGTCCTTTTCACGAAGGCGCAAACCGCGGGGAACCTGAATGTGGTTGTGGTGGGATGGAATGACGCGACTTCACTGGTGCAATCCGTTGTGGACTCGAAGGGTAACACCTACACCCTGGCAGTCGGTCCGACGGTGTCCAGTGGATTTGCAACGCAATCGATTTATTACGCAAAGAACATCGTGGCGGCAACTGCTGGAGCAAACTCGGTCACAGTAACCTTCAACACGGCGGCAGCATTCCCGGACATTCGAATCGCGGAGTACAGCGGAATCGACACGACAATTCCGATCGATGTGACTTCGGCTACGGTGGGTTCGAGCACACTGAGCGCGACCGGTCCGATGAGCACGCTGAACGCGAGCGATTTGCTGTTCGCCGCAAACATGGTGGCAACAGGTACGACAGCAGCCGGAGCTGGATTCATCAACCGGACGATCACTTCGCCCGACGGCGACATAGCCGAAGACGAGACCGTCACGGCGACCGGCAGTTATACAGCGAGTGCGACGGTAGCGCCGAACGGCAAATGGATCATGCAGATGGTGGCATTTCGGGCCGCAGGAAGCGGACCTCCGCCGCCGCCAGATACCACTCCGCCGAGCGTCAGCGTGACGTCGCCTTCGGGTGGCGCATCGCTATCCAACACGGTGACCATGATTGCCAGCGCAACCGACAGCGGGTCGGGAGTCGCTGGTGTGCAGTTCCAAGTGGATGGAATCGGAGTCGGTGGACCGATAACGGCATCGCCTTATTCGCTGTCGTTTGACACCACGCAATTTGCGAACGGAAGCCACACAATCACGGCATATTCGTGGGACAACGCGGGGAATATCGGAAATTCGACAGCGGTGAGCGTGACTTTCTCGAACACCAATCCGGGGAACCCTGCAAAGAACGGGTATTCCTCGAATGCAACGAACTGGCCGGTGGTCACCGTCCATATCAACTTGATGCCGAACGGCAGGGTTCTGGCGTGGGACGGGCAGGATTTGGGCGTGCTGGGAACCGTCTGGAATCCGGTGACGGGGACGTTTGTCACCATTCCTTCGCCGAACAATTTGTTCTGCTCGGCGCATGCGGGAATGGCGGACGGGCGCGTGATGGTGGCGGGCGGGCACAACACCACACACGTTGGCCTGCCAATCGGGCAAATTTTCGATCCCGCAACCAATGCGTGGACCACTACTCCGAACATGGCGAACGGCCGCTGGTATCCGACCCTGACAGCTCTGCCGGATGGACGGATGCTGGTGCTTTCCGGGGAATCGAATTGCGATGGATGCGACGTAACGATTCCAGAGATCTATAACCCGACGACGAATTCCTGGACGGCGTTGTCCAGCGCTCCGTGGCTGTTCCCGTACTATCCGCACGCTTATGTTCTGCCAGATGGCCGAGTCTTGGTCGCGGGAACATCGGAAGCGCCGATCGTTTCAGAAATACTCGACGTGACAAACAAGACGTGGACTTCCATCGGCGGAAGCGCTGTGGATGGCGGAAGCTCGGTGATGTACCTGCCCGGGAAATTCCTGAAGACCGGCACCTCGACGAATCCGGATCTGTCCGTGAGAGCGTCCGCGACGACCGCATACGTACTGGATACGACTCAGCCATCGCCAACGTGGAAAGCTGTAGCACCGATGGCTTTCGCGCGAACCTATCACACGTTGACATCGCTGCCGGACGGCAAGGTGCTGGTAACGGGCGGCGGAGCGACCACCGACGCGATCCTGCTATCCGGAGGCGTGCTGCAGGCTGAAATGTGGGATCCCGCGGGGCAAACGTTTACGACCATCGGGTCCATCCGCAATCCACGGTTGTATCACTCGAACGCCTTGCTGCTGCCGGACGCCCGAGTGCTGATTTCCGGAGGCGGGCGATTCAACAGTGATGCGGACCCGACCGACCAGCAAAACGGAGAGATTTTCGCGCCGCCTTATTTGTTCAAAGGACCCCGTCCGACGATTGCGTCTGCTCCGAGTACTTGGCAGTACGGACAGAATGTGACGGTGCAGACTGCGGATGCGGCAAGCATCGCCAGCGTATCGCTCATTCGCATCGGAAATGTCACGCACACCATCAATATGAGCCAGCGGTACCTGCCCCTGACGTTTACCACCGGAAGTAACGCGCTTACGGTAACTGCTCCGGCAAACGCAAATTTGGCGCCTCCCGGCGTGTACATGCTTTTCCTGGTGAACTCCAATGGCGTGCCTTCGGTTGCATCGATGGTCAGTTTCGGCACTCCTGCGCCGGATTCGCAGCCTCCGACGACACCCACCGGCTTGGTTGCGACGGGCAGTATAGGCAGTGTGAGTTTGACGTGGAACCCATCGACCGACAACGTTGGCGTGGCGGGTTACCACGTTTACCGCAGCACGACCACGGGTTTCACGGCTTCGCCGGCGAACCTAATTGGCAACGCCTTGACCACCAGCTTTACGGACTCAGGCTTGTTCGCGGGAACCTATTTCTATCTTGTGGCGGCGTTCGATGCTGCGGGAAATTCCAGTACGTCTTCCAACGAAGCGAGCGGCACAGCTACGGCGGACACGACGCCGCCGAGTGCGCCAACGAATCTGACGGCTACGGCAACTTCCAGCAGCCAGATCAATCTGGCTTGGACCGCTTCCACCGATAACGTCGGTGTTGCTGGTTACCGCGTCGAGCGTTGTGCTGGCGCTGGTTGCACTACTTTCGCCCAGATCGCTACTCCGGCGAGCACTTCCTTCAGCGATACCAGTCTCAACCCTTCCACCAGCTACAGCTACCGGGTACGTGCCACTGATGCTGCCGGTAACCTGAGCCCCTACTCCAATACTGCCACCGCTTCCACCCAGGCTGGTCCTCCGCCGCCAGGAACCATGACCTTTGTTCAAGTCAATTCCGCTACGCCACAGTCTTCGCCCACGTCTGTCAACATCACGTTCAATGCGGCGCAGACCGCCGGAGACCTCAACGTCATCGCTGTCGGCTGGAATGATGCTACTCACCTGGTCAGCTCGGTGGCCGACACCAAGGGCAATCTCTACGCTCTTGCAGCCAGCCCCACGGTCAATTCCGCTGGTGGTTTGAGCCTGGCCATCTACTATGCCAAGAACATCTCCGCAGCCACGGCTGGCGCCAACATCGTTACCGTCACGTTTAATGGGGCCACCGCTTTCCCGGACATCCGCATCCTCGAATACAACGGCGCTGACCTGGCAACTCCCGTCGATGTCACCGCGGCTGGCTCCGGCAGCAGCGCGACCAGCAGCACCGCTGCGGTTAGCACCACCAACGCCAATGATTTGCTGTTTGCTGCCAACCTGGTGGCTACGGGGACCACCAGTGCGGGCGCGGGATTCACCAACCGCATTATCACTATCACCGACAGCGACATTGCCGAAGACCGACTGGTAGCGGCCACGGGCAGCTACAGTGCAACGGCTCCGATGGTTTCAGCAGGTGCTTGGGTCATGCAGATGGTGGCTTTCCGGGTTGCTGGCGGGACACCGCCGCCACCGGACACCACACCTCCGACTGCCCCATCGAGCTTGACGGCTACGGCTGCGAGTTCCACGCAAATCAATCTGGCTTGGACGGCTTCCACCGACAATGTCGGTGTGACAGGCTACTTGGTGGAGCGTTGCCAGGGCGCCAGCTGCACCACTTTCGCCCAGATCGCCGCTCCCACGGCCATCACGCTTAACGACACTGGACTAACTGCTTCCACCAGCTACAGCTATCGCGTCCGCGCTACCGACGCCGCGGGCAATCTCAGCAGCTATTCGACGACGGCGTCAGCAACCACGCAGGCGGCCCCTGATACCACACCACCGACAACACCGACGAACTTGACGGCTACAGCAACTTCCAGCAGCCAGATTAATCTGGCTTGGACTGCGTCAACAGACAATGTTGGCGTAACCGGTTATCGCGTCGAACGTTGCCAAGGCGCTAGCTGCACGACGTTCGCGCAAATCGCTACGCCGACAACCACGACATTCAGCGATACCGGGCTGGCTGGTTCTACCAGCTACAGCTATCGGGTGCGGGCTAACGATGCTGCCGGAAACCTGAGCACCTATTCCAATACCGCATCGGCTACGACTCCGGTCGGAGCGGATACCACGCCACCATCCGCGCCATCGAACTTGACCGCTACGGCTACCAGTTCGACACAGATCAATTTGGCTTGGACGGCTTCAACGGATAACGTCGGCGTAATCGGCTACTTGGTGGAGCGTTGCCAAGGGGCTGCATGCACAACTTTCGCCCAGATCGCTACGCCAGTGGTCACAGCGCTCAGCGATAGCGGGTTGACAGCTTCGACGAGCTACAGCTACCGTGTGCGCGCGACCGATGCCGCAGGAAATTTGAGCGGTTACTCCGGGACGGCCTCTGCTACGACACAGGCGGGAGCGGACACGACACCACCGAGTGCGCCTGCGAATCTGACGGCTACAGCAACCTCTAGCAGCCAGATCAATTTGGCTTGGACCGCTTCCACCGATAACGTCGGTGTTGCTGGCTACCGCGTCGAGCGTTGTGCTGGCACTGGGTGCACTACTTTCGCCCAGATCGCTACTCCTACCGCCACGTCTTTCAGCGATACCGGCCTTTCTCCCTCCACCAGTTACAGCTACCGGGTACGTGCCACTGATGCTACCAGCAATTTGAGCGCGTACTCCAATACCGCCACCACTTCTACCCAGGCTGGTCCTCCGCCGCCAGGAACCATCACCTTTGTTCAAGTCAATTCCGCTACGCCACAATCTTCTCCCACGTCTGTCAACATCACGTTCAATGCCGCGCAGACCGCCGGAGACCTCAACGTCATCGCTGTCGGCTGGAATGATGCTGCTCATTTGGTCAGCTCGGTGACCGACACCAAGGGCAATCTCTACGCTCTTGCAGCCAGCCCCACGGTCAACTCCGCTGGTGGCTTGAGCCTGGCCATCTACTACGCCAAAAACATTTCCGCAGCCACGGCAGGCTCCAACATCGTTACTGTCACATTCAACGGGGCCACCGCTTTCCCGGACATCCGCATCCTCGAATACAACGGCGCTGACCTGGCAACTCCCGTCGATGTCACCGCGGCTGGCTCCGGCAGCAGCGCGACCAGCAGCACCGCTGCGGTTAGCACCACCAACGCCAATGATTTGCTGTTTGCTGCCAACCTGGTGGCTACGGGGACCACCAGTGCGGGCGCGGGATTCACCAACCGCATTATCACTATCACCGACAGCGACATTGCCGAAGACCGACTGGTAGCGGCCACGGGCAGCTACAGTGCAACGGCTCCGATGGTTTCAGCAGGTGCTTGGGTCATGCAGATGGTGGCTTTCCGGGTTGCTGGCGGGACACCGCCGCCACCGGACACCACACCTCCGACTGCCCCATCGAGCTTGACGGCTACGGCTGCGAGTTCCACGCAAATCAATCTGGCTTGGACGGCTTCCACCGACAATGTCGGTGTGACAGGCTACTTGGTGGAGCGTTGCCAGGGCGCCAGCTGCACCACTTTCGCCCAGATCGCCGCTCCCACGGCCATCACGCTTAACGACACTGGACTAACTGCTTCCACCAGCTACAGCTATCGCGTCCGCGCTACCGACGCCGCGGGCAATCTCAGCAGCTATTCGA
>Ga0137403_10000758_pt1 | contig 41418 bp, 43 predicted proteins | sample CZOMad2_1_16fung_FD_122057 | JGI IMG/M metagenome (GOLD analysis project Ga0137403, IMG submission 122057) | Vadose zone soil fungal communities from Angelo Coast Range Reserve, California, USA - CZOMad2_1_16fungal (Hybrid Assembly) | ecosystem: Environmental > Terrestrial > Soil > Vadose zone...
TCCCGCGACCCGGTCGCGACCCCCGTCGCCCTGCTCCACAACCTCAAGCACAACAAGGTGCTCCACGAGAAGGTCGTGATGCTCACCATCCTCACCGAAGAGATCCCCCAGGTGCCGCGCCGGCAGCGGGTCCGACTCGAGGACCTCGGCAAGGGCTTCTTCCGGGTGACCGCCCGCTATGGCTTCATGGAGAACCCGAGCGTCGGCGAGGTGCTGGAGCTGACCCGCGCCCAGGGGCTCGACCTCCCCCCTATGAGCGCCACCTTCTTCCTCTCCCGCGAGACCCTGGTCGCCAGCCCGCGCTCGGGCTGGCGCGAGCGCCTCTTCGCCTACATGGCGAGGAACGCCGTGCGGCCCACCGACTTCTACCGCATCCCCCCCAACCGGGTGATCGAGCTCGGGATGCAGGTGAAGCTCTAGCTACGCTAGGGGCGAGAGCCGGCGATCCGCCCGGGTGTGATAGCTTTCCGCCTTGTGCCCCTAGAATCCAAGCCCGGGACCCCAGCTCTAGAGGGGCAAAGCGAAGCCGAAAAGAGCCACGCCGAGCATCCGTACGGCAAGCGGCTCGCCCTCCTCTCCCTGGGCGCCCTGGGGATCGTCTACGGCGACATCGGCACCAGCCCGCTCTATTCCATGCGGGAGTGCTTCCACGGGGTGCACGCCGTACCGCCCACCCACGCCAACGTCCTCGGGGTGCTGTCGCTCATCTTCTGGGCGCTGGTGATCATCGTCACGCTCAAGTACCACGTCTACGTCCTGCGCGCCGACAACCGCGGCGAGGGCGGCATCCTGGCGCTCATGGCCCTCGTCCGCAAGGCCCTGGGCGAGAAGAAGATGGGCTGGCTCCTCCTCGGATTGGGCCTCTTCGGCGCCGCCCTCCTCTATGGCGACGGCATGATCACCCCGGCCATCTCGGTCCTCTCCGCGGTCGAGGGCCTGAAAGTCGCGACGCCGTTCTTCACCCCCTACATCGTGCCGATCACCATCGGCATCCTGATCGGCCTCTTTCTCCTCCAGCGCCGGGGCACCGGCGGCATCGGCGCCATCTTCGGGCCGGTGATGCTCGTCTGGTTCGCCACCTTAGCCTTCCTGGGCGTCGTCTGGCTGGTGCGCGAGCCCTCGGTGCTCGCCGCCGTCAACCCGCTCCACGCCTTCCGCTTCTTCCTGCGCAACGGCGTCAAGGGCTACCTGGTGCTCGGCGGCGTCTTCCTGGTGGCGACCGGCGGCGAGGCGCTCTACGCCGACATGGGGCACTTCGGCGAGCTGCCGATCCAGATCGACTGGTTCTCCCTGGTCGCCCCGTCGCTCCTGCTCAACTACTTCGGCCAGGGGGCGCTCCTGATGCGCAACCCGCAGGCCTCCTTCAATCCCTTCTACCACCTGGCGCCGGACTGGGCGCTCTACCCGCTCGTCGTCCTCGCCACGGTGGCCACCGTCATCGCCTCGCAGGCGGTGATCTCGGGCGCCTTCTCGCTCACCCGCCAGGCGGTGCAGCTGGGCTATCTGCCGCGGGTCGGGATCATTCACACCTCGTCGCACGAGATCGGGCAGATCTACATCCCGGGGGTCAACTGGATCCTGATGGTCTGCACCATCGGCCTGGTGCTCGGCTTCCGCTCCTCGGACAACCTGGCGGCGGCCTACGGCGTCGCGGTCACCGCCACCATGGTGATCACCACCGTGCTCGCCTTCGTCGTGGCGCGGCGGCTCTGGCACTGGCCGCTCCCCGTGGCCCTCCTGGTGACGGTCGCCTTCCTCACCGTCGACCTCGCCTTCTTCGGCGCCAACATCGTCAAGGTGGAGGGCGGCGGCTGGTTCCCCCTGGTCGTCGGGATCGTCGTCTACACCCTGATGTCGACCTGGCAGAAGGGGCGCGAGCAGATCGCCGCCGAGCTGTCGCGCGGCGCCCTGCCGTTCGAGGAGTTCGCGGCGGCCTTAAAGCCCGGCGCGCCGATCCGGGTGCCGGGAGCGGCCATCTTCATGTCGCGCGACGCCGTCTCGACCCCCATCGCCCTCCTCCACAATCTGAAGCACAACAAGGTGCTGCACGAGAAGGTGGTGCTGCTGTCGATCGTCAACGAGGAGTTCCCGCAGGTGCCGCGCAAGGAGCGGGTGCGGCTCGACGACCTCGGCAAGGGCTTCTACCGGCTGACCGCCCGCTACGGCTTCATGGAGAACCCCAACGTCCCGGAGGTGCTGGAGCTGGCGCGCGCCAAGGGGATCGACCTCCCCCCCATGAGCTCCACCTTCTTCCTCTCCCGGGAGACCCTGATCCCCAGCCAGCGGCGGGTCCTCTCGCGCTGGCGCGAGCACCTCTTCTCCCTCATGGTGAGGAACGCCGTGCGCCCCACCGACTTCTTCCGCATCCCCCCCAACCGGGTGATCGAGCTGGGCATGCAGGTGAAGCTGTAACACGGGGAACACGGACGGACACAGACTCTCCACGGACCGACAAGGACGAGGGTCGGGCCTCTCGCAGTCCGGTCCGTGCTCGTCCGTGGCCCGTCCGTGTTCGTCCGGCCGGGGCGGCGGCCTACCGCACCCCGCCCATCAGGTTGCGGATCGGTTTGACCAGGATGATGGCGATCAGGGTGAACAGCATGCAGACGCCGAAGACGGCGCCGAAGATGGCGGGCAGCGGCAGCTTCTCGAACAGCCCCGCCACCCGTCCGCCCACGTAGTTGCCCACCGAGCTGGCGAGGAACCAGACCCCCATCATCTGGCTGGTGACACGGACCGGCGCCAGCTTGGTCATCGTCGAGAGCCCCACCGGCGACAGGCAGAGCTCGCCGATCGTGTGCAGCAGGTAGACGGTGACCAGCCACATCGGGCTCACCCGGTTCCCCGCCGGCCCCGAGAGCATGGCGCCGAAGGCGATGACGAGGAACCCCAGGCCGACGAAGAACAGGCCGTAGGCGAACTTGGCCGGCGAGGACGGCTCCTTGCCGCGGCGTCCGAGGGCCAGCCAGAGCCAAGCGAAGACCGGCGCCAGGAGCCAGAGGAACATCGAGTTGACCGACTGGAACCAGGTCGACGGATAGTGGAATCCCAGGATGGTGGTGCGGGTGAAGCGGTCGGCGAACAGGTTGAGCGTCGAGCCGGCCTGCTCGAAGGCGGACCAGAAGAGGGCGGCGAAGAGGAAGAAGAGGAAGATCGCCCCCAGTCGCTTCCTCTCGACCGTGGTGAACTCGGGCATGCGGAAGAGGTAGGTGAAGTAGACGAAGGGGATGATCACCAGGGCGTAGCCGACGGCGTTGGTGACCCCCTGGGCGGTGATGGCGATGGTGCCCGCGGCCTGGAGGGCGAAGAGCAGGGCCGCCAGGCCGACGATCGCGAGGACGATGATCAGAAGGTTGCGCTTCTGCCGCGCCCAGGCCGCCGGGTCCTCGGGACGGGTGGGATGGAGCCCCGCCTGCCCCAGCCGGCGCCCCCCCACGATGTACTGGATAACGCCGAGCGTCATGCCCACCGTGGCGGCGCCGAAACCCCAGTGCCAGCTGCTCGCCGGCGACACTCCGATCCCGGCGAGGAAGCCCTTGAAGGTGTCACTCTGGGCGAGGAAGCCGCAGACCAGGGGAGCCAGGAAGGCGCCGATGTTGATCCCCATGTAGAAGATCGAGAAGCCGGCGTCGCGGCGCGGGTCGTCCTGCGTGTAGAGCGAGCCGACCATGGTGCTGATGTTGGGTTTCAGCAGGCCGGTGCCGACGACGATGAGGAAGAGCCCGAGGTAGAACGTCGGCAGGCTGTGGAAGGTGAGCGAGAGGTGGCCGCAGGCGATCAGGATGCCGCCATAGAGGACCGAGCGGCGCTGGCCGATGAAGCGATCGGCGATCCAGCCGCCGGGCAGGGCGGTCAGGTAGACCATGGCGGTATAGAGGCCGTAGATCGGACCGGCCTTGGCGGTCTCCCAGCCGAGGCCGCCGGCGGACACCGCGGCGGTCATGAAGAGCAGCAGGAGGGCGCGCATGCCGTAGAAGCTGAAACGCTCCCACATCTCGGTGAAGAAGAGCGTCGAGAGGCCCAGCGGCTGGCCGAAGAAGGTCCGCTCGCCCGGTACGGCGCCGGCGACCGTGGGAGATGTGGGGTCCTGGGGCATGGCAGTCCGCTCCCTTCAAGGAAGATGTAGAGCTCTGGCCTACGGGTCCGGCATCTAATGGCGCCGGAGCTTACCATGCGGGACCGTGGGCTCGCTCCGGGCGGCAGCAAGCCGGGTGCCATGGGGATTTTCCGGCGACCCGGGCCGCCGGGGGTTCCAGGTAGAGACGCCCAGCCGCTACCACAGGCTTTTCCTTGACCCCGAACGCCAGGGCGTCTCCAGCGCTGCGGCATCGTAGGCGTTCCCGGCCTGCTAAGACGCCCTGGCGGCGGTGGTTCCGGCGAGGTTCGTGGTAGCGGCTGGGCGTCTCTACCTCCCTATCCGGGGGCGGGCCGGGAGAGGGGTAGGGGGGTGAGGGCTCCGCCCCCTCCCGGTGTCTCCTCCGTCCGCAGAAAAGGACAGCCGCCGCTTCGCTACGCAGCCTCTTCCCCAGGCGAACGCCCTGGCACCCCCCTTGCTCTTTCCCTCTGGTGGGCATGGCCCGTGACTCTCCTCCCAAACGAGAGCCACCCCTCTACGGGTCCTTCCCACCGCGCCCGTCGTCGCCCCGGCCCGGCCGCCGGGGATTTCAACGGCGACGGGCGCATCTTCGAGACTCCTCGCTTTCCTCCCCCCCGGGCGGAGCCGGCTTTCCGGCTCCGCCTCCCTCCTCGCCCTGCCCCTCTTGGTATAAGGTCCTTCCCGGCAGGAGGACCTGACGATGAGCGAGAACGACCACGACGAGCTCTCCACCCTGCGCGACGCGATCTCCGAGGTCGACCGCGGCCTGCTCGAGCTGCTGCGCCGCCGCATGGACCTGGCGGCCGAGGTCGGACGGGTCAAGGCCGAGGCCGGCCTGCCGATCGTCGTGCGCGGCGTCGAGGACCACGTCCTCACCCGCGCCCGGCAGAAGGCCCTGGAGTGCGGCGTCTCGGAGGACATCCTGGAGTCGATCTTCCAGGCCATCATCCGTGGCTCGGTCGAGCGCCAGCACCGGGTCGGCATCGCGCTGCGCGAGCAGAGGGGTGAACGGATGCTCATCGTCGGCGGCGCCGGCGGCATGGGCAACTGGTTCCGCAGCTTCCTGGGCCTCGCCGGCCACAGCGTCGACATCGTCGATCCGTCGCTCGCCGGGCTGCCGCCGGCGCGCGGCCGCTTCGCCGAGATCGACCAGGTGGGGGATCTGAACGCCTACGCCGCCCTCCTCGTCGCCGTGCCGCTGGGGCGGATGCCGGCGGTGCTCACCGCGGTGATCGCGCGCCGGCCACGCGGGCTGGTGATCGAGGTGGCCTCGATCAAGGACCACCTCTCGGACGCCTTCGCCGCCGCCCGCGAGCTGGGGGTCCGGGCGCTCGCCCTCCACCCCATGTTCGGACCCGGCAAGAGCCCCTACGAGCCGCTCACCTTCGTCCTCGCCACCCAGGGCGACGCGGCGGCCGAGACGAGCGCCATCGAGCCGCTCCTCGCCCACCCCTACACCCGCCTGGTGCCGGTCCCCTTCGCCCACCACGACCGGCTGATGGGCTGGCTCCTGGGGCTCGCCCACCTGACCAGCATGATGTTCGGCACCGCCCTCACCCAGTCCGGCATCGCCGCGAGCGAGCTCCACGACTGCGCCTCGACCACCTTCCTCCGCCAGGCCGGGACCGCCCTCTCGGTGCTCTCCGAGGACCCCGACCTCTACCTCGACATCCAGCGCCTGAACCCGCACCGCCACGAGGTCTACCGCGCCGCGCGCGAGGGGTTGGAACGCCTGGAGGCGATGGTCCATGCGCGCGATCGCGAGGGCTTTCGCGAGACCCTGGGCGCGGCGCGCCGCGAGCTGGCCGGCGAGCCCTAGCCGGGGCGGGATCGGGGACGCGGCGGGGGGAAAAAAGCAGAGACGCCCCGGCGGGCGTCTCTCTCGGTGGCGTCTCTCTCGGTGAAACGGCGCCGACGCGGCGCGGCCCGCTATCGCGACGCGACCTCGGCCGATGCCGGCGCCTTCTCGGCGGACAGCGGCGCTCTCTCGGCGGACATCGATGCCTTCTCAGCGGTCATCGGCGCCTTCTCCGCGGTCATCGGCGCCTTCTCGGCGGTCGCCGGCGCGTTGCGGCGGCCACGGGCCGGCGCCTTGCGGGCGGCGGGCTTCTTCGGCGCCGGCTTGGCCGCCGGCTTCTTCGCCGCGGCCTTCGCGGCCGGCTTGGCGGCCGGTTTCTTCGCTGCGGCCTTCGCCGCCGGTTTCTTTGCCGCCGGCTTCTTCGCCGCCGCCTTGGCGGCCGGCTTCTTCGCTGCCGGCTTCTTCGCCGCAGCCTTCGCGGCCGGCTTCTTCGCTGCCGGCTTCTTCGCCGCAGCCTTCGCGGCCGGCTTGGCGGCGGCCTTGCCCTTCGCCGCGGGCTTGGCGGCGGCCTTCTTCTTGGCGGCCGGCTTCTTCGCCGCCGGCTTGGCGGCGGCCTTCTTCGCCGGCGCCTTCGCCGCGGGCTTCTTCGCCGTGGCCTTCGCCGCCGGCTTGGCGGCGGCCTTCTTCGCCGGCGCCTTGGCCGCGGTCGTCCCCGCCTTCTTTCGGCCGGCGGCCGGCTTGGTCGCCTTGCCCTTGACTGTTTTGCTCGTGGACGCTTTCTTGCCTGCCGCTGCCATGTCGCGCTCCTTTCGAAAAGGAAAGTGTTGCGGGCGATTATCGCGATCGCGGACCGTTTGTGTCAACCCGGAAAACCTTTGGCGGCAAAGGGACTTGCGGGCGAGCCGCCCGGTGGGGGCCGGAATGTGGCACGAAGGTTGATAAGGTACCCCCGCCAGGAGGCGCCCGATGACCCGAATGGTTCCCCGGTTTTTCGTCGCTCTGCTCGCCCTGTTTCCGGTCGCCGCGCCCGCCGCGAAGCCGGTCGCCGCCCCGTCGGCCGCCGCCGGTCCGGCGGCAGAAACCTTGACTTTCGGGCGTTTCGGCACGCTCACGCTCTACCGGAAGACGCCGCAGCCCAGGCACGTGGTGCTCTTCGTCTCGGGCGACGGCGGCTGGAACCTCGGGGTGGTCGACATGGCGCGCGCGCTCTCCGCGCTCGACGCCCTGGTGGTGGGGATCGACGTCCGCCACTACCTGAAGTCGGCCGCGGCGGCGCGCGACCGTTGCACCGGCGCCGCGGTCGATTTCGAGGCCCTGTCGCAGTACGTCCAGAAGAAGCTCGACCGGCCGGACTACACGCCGCCGGTGCTCGTCGGCTACTCCTCGGGAGCGACGCTGGTCTATGCCACGCTGGTGCAGGCGCCGCCCAACACCTTCGCCGGCGCGATCGGCCTCGGCTTCTGTCCCGACCTGCCGCTCACCAAGCCGTTCTGCGCCGGCCACGGCCTGACCTTCGAGCCGGGTCCCAAGGGCAAGGGCTACAACTTCCTGCCGGCGACGACGCTCGAGAGCCCGTTCATCGCCCTCCAGGGGACGATCGACGAGACCTGCCTGCCGGATGCGACCGCGGCCTACCTGAAGAAGGTCAAGAACGGCGAGATCGTCATGCTGCCCAAGGTGGGGCACGGCTTCTCGGTCCAGCCGCGCTGGATGCCGCAGTTCCAGGAGGTCTTCACCCGCCTGACGCGCCAGGACACCAAGCCCGCCGCCGCGCCCGCTCCGCCACCGCCGGCCGGTGCGAGCGCGCCGGGTGGGCGGCTCGATCCCGGCGTCGCCGGCCTGCCGCTCGTCGAGGTGCCGGCGGCGAAAACCGGCGGCGTCGCCGACCGGCTCGCCGTCATCGTCTCCGGCGATGGCGGCTGGGCGGGGATCGATCGCGACGTGGGCGGCGCGCTCGCCGCGCGCGGCATCCCGGTCGTCGGTTTGAACTCGCTGCGCTACTTCTGGCAGGAGAAGCCGCCCGAGGTCCTCGGCCGCGACCTCGAACGGATCCTCGTCCACTACTTCGCCGCCTGGCGCAAGCAGCGCGCCATCCTCATCGGCTACTCGCTGGGCGCCGACGTCCTCCCCTTCATGGTCAACCGCCTGCCGGACGAGCTCAAGAAGCAGGTCGAGCTCATCGCCCTCCTCGGTCCCGAATCGATGGCGAGCTTCGAGTTCCACGTCACCGAGTGGCTGGGCGGCGGCGCCAAGAGCGACCGGCCGGTCCTCCCCGAGGTCAAGAAGATCGGCGGCCGGACACCGCTCCTCTGCCTCTACGGCAAGGAGGAGAAGGATTCGATCTGCCCGCGGCTCGACCCCAGCCTCGGCAGGTCGATCGGCTTCTCCGGCGCCCACCACTTCGGCGGCGACTACAACGCGCTGGCCGAGCGGATTCTTCAGGCGCTGCCGGCCGGCAAGCGGTGAGGCGCTGGCCTCGGCGGCGCACCGCGCTCTTCGAGCGCCAATCTACTGGGCGCGCTCTTCGAGCGCTTTCTTCGCCGCCGCCTGGACCATGCCGACCATCCCCATCAGGCCCATCGACTTGCCCATCGAGAGCTCGTTGCCGAAGATCTTGTAGATGATGTCCGGCTGGACCGCCGCCACCTGCTCGGGCGGCGCGCCCGACAGGGCGTCCTCCAGGATCACCGCCAGCGCCTTGGCCGAGATCCCCTGCGGATTCTCGACCGCGAAGTGGAAGGTGAGCGTGCCGTCGGGACGGCGCTCCTCGAAGACGTGGGCCTCCGACTCGCAGGCCGGGACCAGGCTCGCGGGCGGGAAGGGCCGCCGGGCGATCCGCGGCGGCACCTCCTGGAAACGCTCGGCGATGTCGATCAGCGCCTGGATGCGCTCGGCGCGATCGGAGAGGAAGGAGAGCGCCTCCAACGTCTGCGACAGTTTTTCGGGAATCACCGCCGTATCCGCCATCGCTTGCCCCCTACTTCTCGATGGGGACGCCCACCAGGTTGCCCCACTCCGTCCAGCTGCCGTCATAGTTGCGCACCTGGCCGTAGCCCAGGAGCTGGGTGAGCACGAACCAGGTGTGGCTGCTCCGCTCGCCGATCCGGCAGTAGACGACGACGTCGTCCTTCGGGGTCAGCTTCGCCTCGCCCTCGTAGAGCCCGCGCAATTCCTCGGCGGTCTTGAAGGTGCCGTCGTCGGGGTTGACCGCCCGCGCCCAGGGGATGTTGGCGGCGCCCGGGATGTGACCGCCGCGGAGCGCCCCCTCGTTCGGGTACTCCGGCATGTGCAGCCGCTCGCCGCTGTACTCCTGCGGGCTCCGGACGTCGATCAGCTTGCCCTTCTTCTCGACGTGCGCCAGGACCTGGTCGCGGAAGGCGCGCACCTGTTTGTCGTCCCGCTCCGGGGCCTTGTAGTCGGTCGCCGGATAGCTCGGCACCTCCTTGGTCAGGGGGCGCCCCTCCTTGACCCACTTGATCCGGCCGCCGTCCATGATCTTGACCTTGTCGTGGCCGAAGAGGCGGAAGACCCAGAGGGCGTAGGTCGCCCACCAGTTGTTGCGGTCGCCATAGAAGATGACGGTGGTGTCCTCGGTGGCGCCGATCCGCCGCAGCAGCGCCTCGAACCCCGAGCGCCCCAGGTAGTCGCGCCGGACCGGATCATTCAGGTCGCGCGTCCAGTCCACCTCCACCGCCCCCGGCAGGTGCCCGGAGGCGTAGAGCAGCGGGTCCTCGTTCGACTCGGCGAGACGGAACCCCGGGTCGTTCAGGTGCTGGGCGACCCACTCGGTCGAGACCAACGCGTCTGGGTGACTGTATCCACGGCTTTCGATTTCGCTCACGATCGCATCTCCTTTCCCACGCTCGGGTCCTGTATTTGTAATGGACCTTATCATCAATTCCCCGCCTCGCTCAAGACAGAACTGTCACACGGGCGAGGGATGCATTTTTGCGCAAGTTATGCTATCTTTGGCAGAGTATCGAATCTTCTTTAGGGAGTCGGAGGAGAGTGTTTCTCCATCGCCCACAGCAGGCTAAGGCGGCCGTGGTGGCTGCTTGCGCCCCTGCTGGGAAGGAGACTCGATGTTCGGTAGTAATCGTTCACGTCGTGTTACCGCGTCCGTCCTGATCGCCGGCTGCCTATGTCTGCCTCTCGCCACGCCCGCGGCTTTCGCCGCTCCGTCCGCCAGCCTCTGGCGGAGCGCCGTGGCGAGTTCCGGATTCTTCGGCTCGGTCTGGTCGCTGCTGGTGAGCCTCTGGGCCGGGGACGACGATCACGGCACCTATACCGGCGGCGGCCATCACGGCCCCAGCACGGACGAGGGACCCGGAATGTGTCCGCACGGCGGCCATTGAACGGGGTGTAGCATGGAGGGGCCGCAGCCGATGCTTGCTCGCGAACGACTTCCGGAGCTCCGGTCCCTCCTCTACGGGCCTACAAGCCGGCGAGGAAAGATGGCATGAGTGACGAGCATACCGACCAAGACCAGCTCCTGGGCTTCCTCGACGGCCATCTCCCGGCGGCGGAGAGGCACGAGGTCCAGCGTCACCTCCTCACCTGCGCCGACTGCGAGAATCGCCTGGTCGATCTCCTCTCCGTCTGGAACAGGGAGACATCCTTGGAGCCGGCGTCCGAAGGCACGGAATACCGCGGCCTGCTCCAGCGGGTGATGGCCGAGAGCGGGGCCGAGATGGAGCGGCGGGCCTCCCGGCTCAGCCGCGAGCGGGCCGAGGCCGGAGTGCTCCTCGCCGAGCTGCTCGGCACGACCGCCGAGCTCCGTAGCGCCCTGGTCCGCGGCAGCGCTCGCTTCCACAGCTGGGGCCTCTTCGAGCGGCTCCTCGAGCAGGCCCGCCAGGACATCTTCGAGAGCCCGCGCGGCGCCGAGGCCTGCCTGGAGCTCGCCGTCCTGGTCGCCGGCCAGCTCGACCGGCGGCGCTACGGGCCGGGTTCGGTCGAGGCCGCCCACGCCCGTGCCTGGGCCTACCTGGGCAACGCCCGGCGCGCCCTCTCCGACTTTGCGGCCGCCGAACAGGCGTTCGCGATCGCCGAGGCCCATCTGGAACGGAGCTGGCTCGACCCGTTGGACGAGGCTCTCCTCTGCGAGCTCAAGGCCATTCTGCGCCGGGCTCAGCGGCGCTTCGACGAGGCCCTGCCGCTCTTCGAGCAGGCCGTCGTCCTCTACCGCGAGGTCAACGAGCCGCACCTCCAGGGCCAGGCCCTGATCGCCAAGGGGCTGACCCTCCAGTACGCGGGGGAGACCGACGCCGCGGCGGCGGCTCTGCGCGAAGGGCTGTTCCTCGTCGACCCGGCCGAGGACCCGCGCCTGGTGATGATCGCCCACGGCAACATCATCCTCTGCCTCTGCGACGGCGGCCGCTTCGGCGAGGCGCGGGCGCTCCTCACCGACGTCCGGCCGCTCTGGCAGCGCTTCGGTACCAAGCCGGACCTCTCGCGCCTGCGCTGGATCGAGGGGCGGGTGGCGAGCGGGCTCGACCGGTTGGACGAGGCGGAGGCCGCCTTCTCCGAGGTCCGCGCCGCCTTCGTCGAGAGCGGCAACGCCTACGACGTCGCCCTGGTCTCGCTCGACCTCGCCGCCGTCTACGCCCGCCAGGGGCGCGCCGCCGAGACCAAGCGCCTGGCGGAGGAGATGCTGCCGATCTTCCGCTCGCGCGAGATCCACCGCGAGGCCATCGCGGCTCTCCTCTTCTTCCAGCGCGCAGCCGAGATGGAGCAGGTCACCCAGTCGATGATCGGCGAGATCGCCACCTACCTGGAGCGGGCGCGGGCCAACCCGGGCCTGCGGTTCCGCGCCGGCTCCGGGTAGACGCGCTCCAGGCTCCGTGCCTACTTCGGCGCCGTCCGCACCCAACACCGCAGCACCTCCGCCACGCTCCACGCCTGGGCGATGCAGCCGCGCGGTTTGTAGGGCGATTCGGCGTCGAACACCTCGCTGATCGAGCCGACCCCGGCCTCCTGGAGGTGGGGGACGAAGCCTTCCAGGAAGCGCCGGGCGCCCGCCAGGTCCTCCGGGTGGACGCGGAGCCAGGCGTCGACGAACGGACCGATCAGCCAGGCCCAGACCGTCCCCTGGTGGTAGGCGGCGTCGCGCGAGCGGAGGTCGCCGTCGTAGCGCGGCTTGTAGTCGGGATGGCCGGGAGCGAGCGAGCGCAGGCCCACGGGGGTGAGCAGGCGCTCGGTCACCACCTGGAGCACCCGCGGCCAGCGCTCCGGAGCGAGGACCGGGTGGTCGAGTGAAATCGCGAAGACCTGGTTCGGACGGCAGGCCGGATCATCGCCCGATTCCCCGTCGACCACGTCGTAGAGGTAGCCCCCCGGCTCGTACCAGAATCGCTGGTTGAAGGACTCCCGGGCCTGCGCCGCGTGCCGGGCGAACTTCTCGGCGTCGGGGTCGCCCTCTCCCCGCGCCGCGGTCAGCCAGCCGGCGAGCAGCATCAGGGCGTTGTACCAGAGGGCGTTGATCTCGACCGCCTTGCCGCGCCGCGGGGTGACCACCCAGTCTCCCACCTTGGCGTCCATCCAGGTGAGCTGGTAGCCCTCCGCCCCCTGGGTGAGGAGGCCATCCTTGGGGTCGACCCGGATGCCGAAACGGGTCCCCGCCAGGTGGTGCTCGGCAATGTCGATGAAAATGGGCAGCAGGAGGGCGAGGGTCTCCTGGTCGCCGCTCGCCTGGACGTAGCCCTCCACGGCGTGGAAGAACCACAGGGTGGCGTCGGCGGTGTGGTAGAGCCCCTTGCGGTCGCCCTCGGGGAAGAGGTTGGGGATGAGGCCGTCCCGCATGTGGTGGGCGAAGGTGCGCAGGATGTAGCACGCCTCGGGGCAGCGGCCGGTCGGCACGGTCAGCCCGGCGAGGCTGATCATGGTGTCGCGGCCCCAGTCGGTGAACCAGTGGTAGCCGGCGATCACGGTGCGCGCCTCTTCGCCCGCGGCATGGGCGCGCGCGGCGTCCTCGATCCGGCCGGGGGTGATGATGAACGGATCGGCGGCGAGCACCAACTCCGCACCGATGGCGTCGCGGGCCGCGGGGACGGCGGCGCCGAGCAACCGCTCCCGCCGTTCGAGCTCGGCGGTCAAGGCCTCGTGCGAGTTGAGGGCGGCGAGGACCTCCCAGCTCTCGGTCGCCGCCGCCAGGGCCACCTCGCCGTCCCCCGGCAGGTCGAAGCCGAACCAGCCCGGGCTCCACATCTCGCCGGTCGCGGGATAGCCGCGGTCGCCCTCCAGCCGGTAGTACATCTCGACCAGCTTGCGGCCGGTGACGGTGAAGGTCGGCTCCGCGCCCTGCGGCCGGAAGCGCAGGGGCGGGCAGTTGCCGGGCACGGTGAGCTCATACCGCCCATCGGTCACGGAGAGCGAATAAGGGCCGGCCAGGGGGGCGTCGACCTCCGCCTCGTGGGCGCGGAAGTGCACCGCGGGCTCGAGCTCCAGGCGCACCGGGCCGGACGCACCCTCGATCCGGTAGAGGACATGGACGGTGTTCTGCCGGTGGGGCATCACCACCCGCTTTTCGAGCCGGAGACCCAAGACCTCGTAGTGCCAGACCGGCAGGCCGGTCTCCAGCCGGAACTCGCGCAGGAAGCCGGCGCCCGGCAGCTCCGGCGCCCGGCCCACCCGCTCCACTCCGCCGAGCTGCACCTGGCGGCCGTCGGGGAGCCGCAGCCGTTCCCAGAGCTGGCAGAGCGTCACCGTGCGGCCGAGCGGAGCGGGGAGGGCAGCGATGAGGAGAGCGTGGTAGCGCCGGGTGGCGACCCCGGCCACGGTGCCCGAGGCATAGCCGCCGAGACCGTTGGTGACCAGCCACTCGCGGGTCAGGAGCGGCTCGAAACCCGCCGCGCTGGGAGTCTTCACCTCATGGACCAGGTCGGGGACGATGGCGGTCGACGCCTCAGGCATGGGTCTCCTCCTCTACGGCATCAGCCTCCTGGCGACGGTCTGGGTAGAGACGCCCCAGGCGCAAACGTAAGCGTTGCAGGAATCACAGGGTCGGGGCGTCTCCAACGGCGACCGGGGCGAGGAACACCGCGGCCCGGCCGGGAATCCGCCACCCCTCCTCCTCGCTCTCCGGCTCCGGCGCCCCCGAGCCGCCGTAGCGCGGGTCCTCGCTCGACCAGAGCCGGTTCCAGCGGCAGCCCTCGGGCGGCGCGAGGAGCGGCTCGGGGGCGGGGACCCGGCGCAGGTCGTTGCCCAGGTTGACGAGCAGCAGCCGGTCCTCCGGTGTGCCCCCGGCGCGGAAGAAACGCAGGACCAGGGCCTCGGGGCCGAGCACCGCGCCGTCCACCCGCAGGTCGGGCTGGCCGAGATCGCGAAGCGTCGGGTCGCTGCGCCGCAGGCGCAGCAGATCGCGGTGGAGGTCGTAGGCCGCGGCATGGCTCTGGCGCTCGGCGAAATCGAGCTTGCAGCGCTCGAAGCTCGACGGGGCGCCGGGATCGGGGACCTCGGCCTGGGCCGCCTGCCCCACCAGGCTGGGGAACTGGGCAAGGAACTCGCGGCGCCCGTCGCGCACCCGGCGGGCGAGGTCCGGCTCGTGGTCGGCAAAATAGACGAACGGGGTCGAGGCGCCGAACTCCTGCCCCTGGAGGAGAAGCGGAGTGGCCGGCCCGAGGAGCAGGAGGGCGGTCATCGCCCGATAGCTGCCGGGGTTCGCCAGGGTATGGAGCCGGGCGCCGCGGATCGAATTGGCCACCTGGTCGTGGTTCTCCAGGAAGCAGAGGAACGCCGTGGCCGGCAATCCCCAGGAGGGACTGCCGCGGCGCCGCTCCTGCCAGGCATAGCGCTGGCCCTGGTAGAGACAGCCGTATTTGGCGGCCGAGATCAGCTCCTGGGGAGAGCCGCAGTAGTCGCTGTAGTAGGCCTCGCTGCGCCCGGTCAGGGCGACGACGGCGGTGTGGTGGAAGTCGTCGTTCCACAGGGCATCCAGGCCGTACCCTCCCGACTCGACCGGCCGCACCAGCCGGGTGTGCTGCGGCTCGTTCTCGGCCACCAGGTAGGTGGCGCGCCCCCCCGCCGCCCGCCGCACCTCGCGCGCCAGGGCGGCCAGGATGGGATCGGCCGAATCGTCATGGACGTCCTGCGTGGCGTCGAGACGCAGGCCGTCCAGGTGGTACTCCTCGATCCAGTAGCGGGCGTTGGCCCGATAGAATTCGCGCACCGGTCCGGATTCCGGTCCGTCGAAGTTGATCGCCTTCCCCCAGTCGGTCTCATGGCGGTCGGAGAAGTAAGCCGGGGAGAACTGCGCCAGGTAGTTACCGTCCGGTCCCAGGTGGTTGTAGACGACGTCGAGGATCACCCCGATCCCCACCCGGTGGGCCTGGTCGACGAAGCGGCGCAGGTCGTCGGGCTCGCCATAGAGCCGGGTGGGGGCGAAGAGGTCGACCCCGTCGTAGCCCCAGCCGAAGCGGCCGGGGAAGTCGGCGATGGGCATCATCTCGATCACCGTGACGCCGAGATCCGCCAGCTCCGCCAACTCGGCCGCCGCCGCCGCCCAGGTCCCCTCCCGGGTAAAGGTGCCGACGTGGAGCTCGTAGCTCACCTGGCCGCGGGGACCCACCCCGGCCCAGTCGCCGTCGGTCCACGAAAAGCTTGCGGGATCGATGACCCGCGACGGCCCATGCGGCCCGTCGGGCTGGAAGCGCGAGGCGGGATCGGGATAGGGACCCTCGCCGTCGAGGCGGAAGCGGTAGAGGCTACCGGGGCCGGCCTCCCGGATCACCCCCGAGACGTAGCCGCCGGCCTCCCGCTCCAGGGCTACCGGCGCCGGCAGGGAACCAGCGCCGCCCTCGAACATCACCTCGACCGTCCGCCGCCGCGGGGCCCAGACCCGGAAGGAAACGCCGCCACCGGGCAGCGGCTCGGCGCCGATAGGGAGGCGGCGGGCGGTTGGGCCGGCATCGCGGCTCTCCCGTTCCAGGATCGTGGTCATACGTCCAAGCTCTTGGATGCATAGGGTGTGCCGCTGAGGTCCGGCTTAGGGGACTCCTGTCTCCGCTCATCGTCCTGAGATCTGCCTCGCGCACGCGAGCTCCCTGGTCGGGGAGCATGGTATGATACTTATCCATACCGGAGGACATCATGAGTAGCGCCAAGGTCGCCATCACTCTGGACGAAGATCTCCTCGAAAAGCTCGACGGGTTCGTTGCCGAGAAACGCTTTCCCAGCCGCAGCCGGGCGATCCAGGATGCCGTTCGAGAGAAGTTGAGCCGGCTCTCCCGGGAACGGCTGGCGCGCGAGTGCGCCAAGCTCGATCCTGCCGCCGAGCAGCAGATGGCGGAGGAAGCTCTTCGGGGCGATACGGCGGAATGGCCCGAATACTGAGGGGAGACATCGTCTGGGCGGAGCTGGACCCGGTCGTGGGCCAGGAGCAGGCGGGCCGGCGACCGGTCGTCATCGTCAGCCACGACCCGTTCAACGAGCGCTCCGGGACCGTGATCGCGGTCGCTCTCACCAGCCAGGAACCTCGCGCCGGGTTCCCCCTGACTCTGGAGATTCAGAGCGCGGAGCTGCCCCGGCGCTCCTGGGTGAAGACGAGCCAGATCCGTACGCTTTCCGTCCGCAGGCTCGGAGCGAAGCTGGGGCGGGTCTCCGAGACGGAGCTCGACCGAATCCTCGAGGGCATTAACGAGATCATCGGCTAGCGTCGCTCTTCCCGCCGTCTGCCGCTTCCCGCGGAGACATAACGGCCGGCCCCAGAGGCCCGCGGGAGACGGCTCTGGACACTCCGGAGGGCCGTGGAGACACTACGGCCGGCGGCGGAGACACAAGAAACTCGGCTGGAGACACTTTCCAACTTGGAAAAGCTCATTCCCGGTCTGGAAATGCTCATTCCCAACCTGGGAAAGCTCTTTTCCAAGTCGGAAAAGCTCATTCCTGCTCTGGAAAAGAGCTTTTCTGGGACCAAACCGATATCGATCGCCACCAGCGATATCGATCTTTCCGCTCCGGCCCCCGCCATGGCATAAGGTAGGCGCATGGACCGAACGAGACAGAGCTCCGACCCTCCGGTCGTGGTGGTGGGAGCCGGAGCGGCGGGGACGATGGCGGCGATCTTCGCGGCGAAAGCCGGCCGCCGGGTGCTCCTCCTCGAGAGCACGCCGGACGGCGGGAGGAAGATCCTGGTCTCCGGCGGCGGCCGGTGCAACGTCCTCCCCTCGGACCTCGATCCCACCCGCTACGTGACCGACTCCTCCCCGAACACGCTCAAGAAGATCCTCCTCTCCTGGCCGCTCGCCGAGCAGCGCCGCTTCTTCGAGCAGGAGGTGGGCCTCCCGCTCGCAAGGGAGGCCGAGACCGGCAAGCTCTTCCCCGTCTCGAACCAGGCCCGGGACGTGCGCGACCGCCTCTACGCCCTGGCCCGACGCCAGGGGGTCGAATTCCGCTTCCAAGCCAAGGTCGTCGACCTCACCCCGCCCAAAGCCTCGGGCCAAGAGCAGGGCACCCCGTGGACCGTCCACCTCGCGAACCAGGACTCCCTCGCCGCCTCTGCCGTCGTCCTCGCGACCGGCGGCCTCTCCCTCCCCGGCACCGGCAGCGAAGGCACCGGCCTCCACTTCGCCCGCCGCCTCGGCCACGAGATCCACCCCACCTACCCCGCCCTAACCCCCCTGACCGCCAACCCCCACCCCCACCGAAACCTCGCCGGCCTCTCCCCCATCGTCACCCTACGAGCCCCCGGCCCGAACCGGAACGCCGAGGCGCAAGGCGGCTTCCTCTTCACCCATAGGGGATATAGCGGGCCGACGGCGTTGGACCTCTCGCACCTCGCCGTGCGGTCGAGGCTGGCCGGGGGACCCCGGCAGCCAATCTATGTGCAGTGGAATGAGATGGATGCGGGGGCCTGGGAGATGGGGCTCCGGGAGGCACAGGGGACGGTCTTGGGGTACCTCCGCCGCCAACTCCCCGACCGCCTGGCCGAGGCGCTGTTCGTGGAGGCGGGGATTCCAGCGGATCGGCGGCCGCCCCAGTTGCGGCGGGAGGAGAGATTGCGGCTGCTGGAGCTGCTGACCCGGTACCCGTTGCTCTGGACGGGCGATGAGGGGTATGCCAAGGCAGAGGTCACGGGCGGGGGGGTGGCGCTGTCGGAGGTGAACCCCCGGACTCTGGAGAGCCGGCGGTGCCCGGGGTTGTTCCTCTGTGGGGAGATGCTGGATGCGTTTGGGCCGATTGGGGGGTACAACTTTGTTTGGGCTTGGGTTACCGGGCGGGGGGTGGGGGCGGGGACAGGGAGACGCGGCCAGCGCGCTGAAAGAGATATGACATCCGTTGTTGAGGTATGATGTAACAGCTCATCAAACCTCAAGGAGGATCACTTGAAGAAGAAGAAAGTCAGAAAGCTCAGTCTGCACCGTGAGACTCTGGTCGAGCTCGACCGTTTCGACTCCGTGGTCGGGGGCGCCACCCTGACCTGCACCGGCTGTCCCAACGTCTGCGAGTGGAGTGGCCGGGCGACCTGCAACACCTGCCAGCTGACCTGCACGACCAACCTGTGCTGAAGCGGGTCTAGGTCCGCTCCTGGGGCCTCCCTGCGGTGCGGGAGGTTCCCCACCTCCACGCGGCCCTCGCCGACCTCTTCCCGATCGTGCTCTCCGCGCCCGCTTGAGCTTGGGGGCCGGGGAAGGGCGGCGAGGGGGAGCGAGTTGGCTCGATCTCTCGTACGCTTCCCTCATGAAAACGATGACTGCCAGCGCCGCGAGAGCGAATCTGTACCGACTGCTCGAGGAGACGATCGAGTCGAGCCAGCCCGTGCAGATCACGGGCAAGAAGGGTGATGCGGTGCTGGTTTCGGAGCAGGACTGGCGCGCCCTGCAAGAGACCGTCTATCTGCTGTCGGTGCCGGGGATGCGCGAGTCGATCCGGGAGGGTCTCGAGACCCCAATCGAGGAGTGCTCCGCGGATCCGGGCTGGTGAACCGATGGCGCGTGGTGTTCACCAAGCAGGTCCAGAAGGACGCGAAGAAGCTCGCGTCCTCCGGGCTGCGGCCCAAGGCCGCAAAGCTCCTCTCCCTCCTCGCTGAAAACCCCTTCAGACGCCGCCGCCCGACGAGAAGCTCCTCGGCGACCTCGCCGGCGCCTACTCTCGCCGGATCAACATTCAGCATCGGCTGGTGTACCGGGTGGAGTCACAGTTCGTAAAGGTGATCCGGATGTCACGATAGGCATAGTAGAAGTAATGCAGGCGACGGGCAGTGCAACACTCGCCCATCTAAACGTCGTCCTCACGCGCCTCTTGGCCTCCTGTCCGGAACATCGGCAACAAGCTCGCCAAACATGCTTCCGAGCAGCAACGCTCGCCTTGGAGCCCCAAAAGGCCTCGCCATGGCTATGGGCTACCTCGTTTCTGCAGATCAGAGATAACTAATAATTCTCCCTGGGAAGCCGTGTTTTCAGCTTTGAGCGAACAACAAGAAGTATGGAAGGGAATCGCGTGGCTTGGCTCTGCCTAATCGTGGCAGGACTTCTGGAGATCGTCTGGGCAGTGGTCCTGAAGAGGACGGAGGGATTCACCAGACCCGGACCGAGTCTAGTGACCCTCTTCGCCATGCTCACAAGCTTCTATCTCCTCAGCCGATCGATGCGTACCCTCCCTACAGGCACTACTTACGCGGTCTGGGTGGGCATCGGAGCCGCGGGCACCACTTTGATTGGTCTTCTCTTTCTTGGAGAGCCACGGACTGCCTGGCGTCTTATATCTCTCTCCCTGATTCTGCTGGGCGTGGTCGGCTTGCGCATTAGCGCTGGGCAATAGTCACACGCTCGGACGACCTGAGATCCGCTTCGATCAAACTCGGAGGCTGAGGTGAATAGGGCCAGAGTCTGTTATGTAATCATGCCATTCGATGAACGCCACGCACCTACCTATACAGAAGCAATTCGCCCGGCGTTGCTGAGAGTGGCACGCGAGCATGGCGAGCCCTGGGAATGCCGGAGAGCCGATGACAACCGAATGCCTGGATCGATAGCAAAGGAGATCATCACATCGCTCCATCTTTCGGATCTCGTAATCGCCGACCTTAGCGGCAACAATCCGAGTGTTCTTTATGAGCTAGGAGTGGCCCACTCAGCAGCCAGACCTACCGTTGTTATCACCCAAGACATACAAAAATTACCATTTGACATCAAGGATTATCGGGCACTTGACTACAACGAATCGAGGGAGGGTCTACGGAGCCTAGAGGAACGCCTAGTGAGATCAATCCTCGACACTCTCTCCCGACCAGGTGATTTAACTAATCCGGTTTGGGACTTTGCTCCTATTCGGCATCCTGAGATTATTCTCCATCTCGATACGGTAAGGAAGCTTGAGGGAGCCGTTCGCAAGGAAGTTTGTCTCATTCAGCCTTCGTTGGTTACGGACATGAAAATGTTTGGTGACATCATTAGGGACAATCTTGCACGCGGCGTTAGGTATCGCTATCTTCTACCACGAAAGAGAGAGATCAGTAGGCAGGTGCAGATCTTCGTCGAGAAAATTGGCTGCAAGCCAAGTGAGCGGGCGGACTTGAAGATTCGGACTGTAGAGCCTCACTTGATAGAATCGGAGGTTGTGATATACGACCCTTTCGATGAGAGGGAAGAGGTCATGATTATGTCCCCACCCGAGAATGCCTATATATTTTGGTATAGGGTCGGGAAAAGGCGTGGCGAAGAGATACGCGACCGTTACGAATTTCTCTGGGAGAATGTATCCGAACCGGCGATGGAGGGAAGCTATTAAACTAAAGATATTAAATTATTTCTAGCCGTGATGCCCAGCGCAGGCAGGCTCGCCGATATTCGATGTTCTGCCCTGTGGCCTCGCCAGGTACTTTCGGCATAAGCGGATCTGGTTCCAATAGTGGGCAGGAAGCTAAGCAGGCACCGGAAGGCAGGAGGCTCTGCCTTGAACTCTCGAATAGCGATCGCCTAATTCAACTGCTGTGATGGACGATCCTCCTTCCAACCCATAAAGACTGCACGATTAGCCATTCTCAATCACCCGAGCACGAAACGTCGCCTTCCCAAGATCTGAATGCGCTTGTACGGAAGCTTGGAAGAGCACACGGTCTCCCGGCCGGAGTTGGACATCTTCCTCCAAGGGAACCACAGTAGGCGGCATGAGAGAATCCGAACCCGAGAAGACAATGCCGGGCCCCATCTGAACGATTGAGGTCAGCCTGGCACAGTTCGCCCAGCCTTCGACAAGGACGGGGAGTTCCACCTCACAGCTAAGATCTGGACTCACCGGAAGCGAGAATTCCAGCCGGCTCGCAACCCGGCTCTCGGTCATCATTGCTGCTGGGCTGATGCCGGTAAACAGCGGAATCGCAGCCCTGATCTCGATCTCCTCGAAACGAAAGTTATAGAATCCTACCTCGACGAGGTTGACAATTCTCAGTGGCAGGAAAATTCCCCCCGGCTTCAGCATCCGCACGAACGCGCTATTGAATACAGGGATCTGGGGCTCGTCGACCGCCCAGATCGACATCATTTCGCAAAAGATGACGTCGACCTTCTCCGGTAGTTCAACATTGCAAGCGTCTCCCCTGATCAGCTTGATGCGGTCTGCGTAGGGGGAAGCAGCTATATTGGCAGCAGCGACGCGTGCCGTCTCTGGATCGATCTCGACGGCATACACCTTCCTTGCATACTTCGCGGCGAAGGTCGAGAAAATTCCGGTGCCGCAGCCAAGCTCACAGAAGACGGACTCTGGGTGCAAGACATGGCGCAGGGCGCGGAAGACCGCCGAGGTGCGCGACCGGTCGGCCACCATCTCTAGATGGTAAGACTTCTTGAACTGCCCGACCTGATCAGGGTAGTGGGGTTGATGATGATCGATACGACTCATAGGCTTGACTCACCTACCTCCTTGGAAATAAGTCTTAGGTAGTCGCCGGCTCTCAGGCCATCGCGTTCGGTTCCTGGCCTGGCTGAGTCTGAATCTAATTAATCTCCAGCTGTCCATCCAAGCCATTGCGCACAAGTCGCTTGATAATTATTAGTTATCCACCGCCGCGATCGGGACATCTAGCTGAATCTTAGCAGATTTCTGGATTTGCAGTGAGGGTGAGACAACTTTGAAGGCAGCTCGCTATCACCCTAATCTGAAAAAATAGTGCCGGAACAGGAAGTCTTGTCTTATTTTTCTTCCCTCTAAGGAACTCGACTCGGCTCAACGTTGTTTCAATACAGCATCTTCAATCATGGCGACCGAATCTTTCGCCGGGGATGCTTGGCGGCCAGCATCCTCCGCTGCTGCCCCGCATGCACCTCCGTATAGATCTGAGTCGTAGATATCGAGCTATGGCCTAAAAGGCTCTGAATGTAGCGGATGTCCACGCCTTCCTCCAGAAGCAAGGTCGCCACGGAGTGGCGGAGCATGTGAGGCGTAAGGGAGAGACTCAATCCCGATAAGGCGGCACGCTTTCTCAGCATGGCACGAACCGACTGATCGGAGATGCGCCGGCCGAACCGGTTATGAAGGAAGGGTCCGTCCACCCCATCGTCGATCCAGAGGGCACGGTAGTCTCGTAGCGAGGCCATGACCTCCTCGTCACAGAGCTGAATCAGGCGCTCCCTTCCCCCTTTCCCCAAAATCCGGACGCTACCCCGCCGTAGGTCCACGTCCTCGACCCTCAGACTACAGACCTCTGATACCCGGGCCCCCGTCGCGAACAGGAGCTCTAGCACTGCGATATCTCGCACCAGGGCCCGGTAGGCGAAGGATTCCCGATCTTTCCAGGACTGCTTCAGGTCGTAGAGGTACCGGAAGAGCTTCTTCAGGTCCGCCAAGGCCACAGTCCGCGGTAGGCGCCGGGTCTCCTTGATTCGTACATCCATCTTTCTAAAGGGGTTAACGACAATGGCGTCCTCCCGCTCGAGGTGGTGGAAGAAGGCCTTCACGGTCGCCACCTTCCTCTTGATGGTCTTCTCGGCGTTGCCGGAGAAGAGGCTCTGGATGAACTCCCGGAGGACCGCCTTGTCGACGGCGGTCATCTCTGCCACCTGGGAGTGGGCATCGAGGTGCTCCCTGAACTGCCGGAGGTCGATCGAGTAGGCCTTGAGGGTCTTCGGGCTGAGGTTCTTTTCGTACTGGCAGTGGAACAAAAATGACTTGATGGCCTCGGCTACGGTCATGCCCGCACCTCCTGAAGTCTCCAGGAGTGGGATGATAGTGGCGAAAAGCCGGAACTGGTGCTGCGGATGTATGGAGTACCGAAACCTGGGCGGGGGACATCTGGGGGCTCGGCAGTAGGGGGCCTCTCCCCACAGCCCCTCTCCCAACCGCCAATGCCTGCGAGTGTCCTCTCAAGCCAACCCGAACAGGCTGCGCAAACCTCCGGCGACCCGCGCCTGCAACTCCGGCGACAGATGCCCGAGCTGCCGGTGGATCAGGGTCGTCGAAACCGTCATCAGGCGGTGCAGCTGCAAGGTGGACGAGACCCTCAGACCGGTAGCTGCGAAACCCGCGTCGCCTGAATCCAGCACGAGATCGGTACCGAGCGGCTTACCCGGGATCTGGCTGGTGATGAAAGCGAGCACCACATGGCGGTGGGGCCCGAGCGGCTCGGTCAAACAGACCGCCGGGCGAACTTTGGTGCTCGAGAGGTCATCGAAGGGGAAGGGAACGAGGACGACCCTATTCTTGGTCAAGGAAAGGCTCCCCGTCCTCCAGCGAGTAGAGATCCTCCTCCGGAGCTGCGAGGTCCTCGAACGCAGGGTTGCGAGCCGCGGCGCGCAGCCATTCCTCTTCCTCCGCCTCGACGAGGGGGTACAGCACGATGACCCGCACCCGCATCGGGCCAGGTACCGGCAGGGCCTCGTCGAGCGTCAATCGATGTTGCTCGTCGACCACTCCGGTCGTCTCGATGGCCGTCAGGGTGGCTTCCATGGTGAGCCCAGTTTATCGCAAATACCCGCGGACTCCCCTTCGACCACGCCGAAGAGGCTGAGGGCGCGGAGATAGGGCAGGCACGGGGGCTCTGCCCCTACCTGCCCTGCTTCGGTCGGCGTGAACGACCGAGCCGGCGGGACGCCGGCGCTCCCAGGGAGCCCCACCCGCTCCAGCCACTCCAAATCCCGCTCCCGCCGGTAAGTTAGCGCCTATGGGGCGCTACGCCCAGGCGTGGTGTCGAGGAGTCAGGCTCTCAACGCCCCGCGGCTCACAGCCATTCCTCTTCCTCCGCCCCCAGCAGCATGGAAACGTCCTGTCCGCGTTCCTTCAGGAGTCGTGCCGCCTCCGCGCGCAACAGCACGGCCTGGTCGTATTGGTGCATGAGCTGCTCCAGTGTCTCTCCTTCTCGGCCGCCGTCAGCTCTTCTCTCTGCTGTTTGTGGTTGAGAGCTTCGAGCCGGGACCGGGCTTCGTCGGAGAGGCGGTTCTGGGCGGCCCGCCACAGCTCCTCGTCCTTCAGGAGCGCGAGGTCCTCCATGGCCTTGGCCACGTCGTGCGCCATCTCCTCCTCGCGCGCGGCGACCGTGGCCAGCGCGTCCAGAAGCTCCGCTTCCAGGCTCCGGTGGGCACGCTCGGCCCGACTCTGGAAATGGTCGTGCAGCGCGGCCGGGAGTCGAAGCGTTACAGCATGAACGGCCATGGGCCCTCCTTGTAGCGTCTGCCGTAATGATAGCAGGGCCCCCGCGGTACAATTCCCCACCATGCCGCCCACCGCCGCCCGCCTTCAGCAGGCCTTCTCCCTTACGCGCGACCGGGTGGAAGCCCGGTATGGCATCCCGGTCCTCATCATCGACGTGCCGGACCCATTCACCGGGGACCTCGACGGGGCGGAGATCCATCTCGACTATGCGTCGCCGGACGACCTCCAGCTGTTCACCCTGGCCCACCTGTTCGGCCATACCGTGCAGTGGAGCCAGTCGAGCCGCTTCTGGACGGTGGGAGCGAAGCCGCCGAAGACCTACTCGGCGGAAGACCTCGTCGAGGTGGACGAGTATGAGCGGGACGCCTCCCGCTATGGGATCACCCTCCTCCATGAGGTCGGCGTCCACGACCTGGACGGCTGGCTCTCGGACTTCTCGGCCTGCGACCGCGCCTACCTGGAGCACTTCTACCGGACGGGCGAGAAGCGGCCGCCCATGGAGCTCTGGCGCGACGGGACCGCGGTTCTCACGCCGCTTCCCATCCCGGAGTTCACCCCCCATCCGGCCCGGTTCCGGTGGGATGGGGTGGTGATTTGAGGGGCCGGCCCTCACCCCCGGCCCCCATTGGCGCTAACTTTACCGTACGCCTCCTATAGATCTCGCCTGTGGAGGGCAGGGCAGGCACAGGGGCTCTGCCCCTACACTGCCCTGCCTAGGACCGTTCGCTCCGAGAAAACAGGCGAAGCGAGCTGGAGAGACGAAGGTAGCAGCAGGGCAGGTAGGGGCAGAGCCCCTGTGCCTGCCCTGCGCGGCACTAAGTTAGCGCCTACTCGCCCCCTTACGGCAGCTCCACCACCTTCTCGATCCGGTCCCCCGCCTCGATGCGGTCGAGGACGTCCAGCCCCTGCTCGACCTCGCCGAAGATCGTGTAGCCGCCGTCCAGGTAGGGCTGGGGGGAGAGGGTGATAAAGAACTGGCTGCCGCCGGTGTCGGGGCCGGCCAGGGCCATGCCCACCATGCCTCTCTTGTAGCGCAGTGGGTTGATCTCGTCGCGGATCGTGTAGTCGGGGCCGCCGAAGCCGTCGCCCCTGGGGTCGCCGCCCTGGACGACGAAGTCGGGCACCACGCGGTGGAAGAGGAGGCCGTCGAAGAAGCCCTGGCTCGCCAGAGTGAGGAAGTTGAGGCAGGTGAGCGGCGCCTCCGGGCAGGCGAGGCGCAGGCGGAGCGACCCTTTCGAGGTGCGGACCTCCACCCGCCGCGGCCGGCTGGTGCGCTGCACGATCTCGCGGTAGGCGTCGGCCGGCTTGTCGGGCTCGACCGGCGCCAGGGTCGAGACCGGCCGGCCGAGGCGGGCGAGGCCGTTCATCGCCTCGCGCCGCAGCACGTACTTCAAATCGGTCGCCCCTTTCTCCAGGATCTCGGTGATGGCCCCCCGCTCGCGGGCCTCGGCCTCGGCGCGGGCAACCAGGGCCTTGAGGGCCGAGAGGCCCGATTCGATCGTCGAGTCGTGCAGGGCGTCGCCCAGGGCCGGCCGCAGGACCTCGATGGGCAGCACGGGGTGGGCGGTCAGCCAGTCGAGGGCCGTGGCGCGCACCCCGGCGTCCGCGTCGGCGAGGCCGCCGTGGGCCACCTCCGCCGCGGCCTTGGCGTCGGCCGCCGCCAGCCGGGAGGTGAGCACCGCCTCGCGCACCTGGGGACTCTTGTCCTCTCCCAGGGTCTGGAGCAGGGCGGCGGCGCCCAGGAGGGCCGCCGCCTCGGCCGCCCGCGCCCGCACGTCGGGCTCGGCGGCCTTCGCGGCCTGGGTCGCCAGCTCTCCGGCCTTGGGATAGCCGGCCTTGGCGAGGGCCACGACGGCGGTGCCGCGCGCTCGTACCCCTCCTTGACCCGTGCCGCGGGTCGCCGTCTCGACGAGGACGGCGCCCAGCCGGTCGGACGGTTTCCAGGAGCCGGCCGCCTCCAGGGCGGTGACCCGCACTCCCGGCCGTGGGTCGGCGCAGAGGGCGGCCAGGCGGGGCTCCCAGTCGGCGGGCGGCGGGGCCGCTTCGGGACGCCCCCCCTTCCGGCCGTCGATCAGCCGTTCGGCGGCGCGCAGGGCCTGGATCGTGGGTCCGGGCTCGGCGTCATCCAGGAGCGGGCGCAGGCGCGGCAGGTCGGAGGCGTCGCCAACGTCACCCAGGCCACGGGCGGCCCAGTCGCGCACCTGGGGGTCGGGATCGGCGAGGAGCGGACGCAGGAGGGGAGCCGCCTCGGGGAAGGGGTCGCGGGCGAGGGCGTAGGCGGCCCGGGCATGGAGCTCGCGATCGGGGAGGGCCAGGGCGTGCTCGGCGAGCGGGATCTTGCCGTCTTCCTTGAAACGGAAGAGGTGGGGGACGAGCCGCGCCCAGCGCTCCGCCTCGGGGAGCGGGAGGAGCTTCTCGGCCACGTCGGTCACCCGCGCCCCGAGCTTCCCCAGGGCCTCGACCGCCAGCACCCCGGTCTCCCGGTCGGCGCCGGCCACCGCGACCAGGAGAGCGGGGGCGGCCGCCCGGTCCTTGCGCACCCCCAGGGCGAACGCCGCGGCGCGGCGCACCCGGGGGTCGTCGTCCAGGAGCAGGCCCTCTAGAGAGGTGCGGCTCCGCGGATCGGGAATCCGCCCCAGGGTGAGGGCCAGGGCCGCCCGGAGCTCCGGTCCGCCGCGCAGGACCTGCCGCACGGAGAGAGGATCGTAGATTTTCTGGTCCGAGAGCAGGAGGAGGATGGCCCGGTTCTCCAGGTCGGGCACCGCCATGACCGGGAGGTCGGGGGCGGTGCGCGGGCTGGGGGTGCCGGCGGCGCAGCCGGCGAGCAACAGCAAAAGGGCACCTGGGGTGATGCGTCTCCAACTCGGCCAGATCATGATCGCATCCTACCCCGGTTCAGTTTCACGATGCGGCAGCGTCGGTGCCGCCTCGTTTCCCCTCACCCCCCGGCCCCCCTCTCCCGGCCCGCCCCCCCTTCCCCCGGGAGAGGGGCCGGGGGTGAGGGCCCAAACCACCCCAACTTCCACCCCTCCGGGTAGGAGCCCGCCGGCCCCCGCCGGGTATACTCCCCCCGCCATGCCCGAGAACCAGCTCCGCTTCACCGGCCTGTCGCGCCGCTTCGGTCGCCTCGCGGTCCTCGCCGGGGTGAGCGGGGAGGCTGCGGACGGCGAGGTGCTGCTGGTCACCGGCACCAACGGCTCGGGGAAGAGCACGCTCTTGAAATGCCTGGCCGGCCTTCTCGCTCCGGACAAGGGGGCGATCGAGAGCCGCGAGGGCGGGCGGGCGCTCGACGCTGTCGACCGGCGCCGGCGGGTGGGGCTCGTCGCCCCGGATCTCGCCTTCTATGAGGAGCTGACGACGGCCGAGAACCTGGCCTTCTTCTCCCGCCTGCGGGGCGTTCCCCGGGAGCGCGGCCCGGAGCTCCTCGCCCGGGTCGGCCTCCCTGGCGACCGCCTGGCCGGGGCGCTCTCTTCCGGCATGCGGCAGCGCCTGCGCTGGTGCTGGGCGCTCCTCCACCGGCCGCGGCTCCTGCTCTTGGACGAACCGTTCCAGAACCTCGACGCCCCGGGCGAGGCGGTCACCCGGGAGCTGCTCGAAGAGCATCTCGCGGAGGGCGGCCTGGCCGTCGTCGCCAACCCTGCAACCCTCCCGGTCTCCCATGTGGCAACGCGCCTCGAGCTGGGTAGCTGAGGCGGCGGCCGTGTTCGTCAAGGACTGGCGCTGCGAGTTTCGCACGCGCTACGCCCTCAACACGCTCGCCCTCTTCGCCTTCACTACTTTGGTGGTGGTCTCCGCCAGCCTGGGGCCGCTCGGCACCTCCGCCGAGCAGTCGTTCGCCGTCCTCCCGGTCCTCCTCTGGGTGATCCTCCTCTTCGCCGCCTCCGCCGGCCTGCCGCGCGGCTTCGTGCAGGAGGAGGAGACCCACACGGCGACCGCTCTGCGGCTGGCCGCCAAGCCGTCGACGCTCTTCGCCGGCAAGCTCCTCTACGGGCTCACTCTGCTCTTCGCCCTGGAGACCCTGGTCACCCCGGTCTACTGCGCCATGGTGTCGCTGACGGTCAAGTCGCCGGGCCTCCTCGCCCTCACCCTGGCCGTCGCCGGCTACGGCCTCGCCGCCGGCAGCACGCTCATCGCCGCCATCATCGCCCAGGCCCAGGGGCGCTCGACCCTCTTCGCCGTGCTCGCCTTCCCGGTCCTCCTCCCCCTTCTCCTCCTGGCCGTCGAGCTGACCCGCAATGCCGTGGGCGGGGCTCCGGCGGGAGTGGCGCTCGTCCAGCTTCTTCTATATGATGCGGTCATTACAATTGTCGGCCTGATGGTTTTTCCCCTGGTGTGGAATCCATGAAGACCCTCTCTCTCTGGGCACTCTGGCTGTGGACGGCACTCGTCATCTGGGCCGCCTTCTTCTATGCGCCGCCGGCGGCCGGTTTCATCGGCTACTCGAGCCGCATCCTCTACTTCCACGTCCCGCTCGCCTGGACGGCCTTCATCGCCTTCTTCGTCGCGGCGTACTGGAGCCTCCGCTATCTTTCGGGGCGGCGGACGGAGCACGACCGCGCCGCCGTTTCGGCGATCGAGATCGGCTTCGTCTACTGCGTCCTCGCCACGGTGACCGGCGCCCTGTGGGCGCGTATCATGTGGGGGGAGTACTGGAATTGGGACCCGCGGCAGACCTCGATCATCCTGGTCCTCATCTTCTACGGCGCCTACCTCGCCCTGCGCGGCGCGGTGCCGGACGAGGAGAAGCGCGCCCGCCTCTCCGCCGTCTACGCCCTGATCGGCATGGCCGTGACCCCATTCTTCTTCTTCATCGTGCCGCGCATCACCTACTCCCTCCATCCGGATTCGGTGATCAACAGCCGGGGCAAGATCGACATGGACTCCCGGATGCTCCAGGTGCTCCTGGCCTCTTTTGTCGCCCAGCTCGCACTGTTCTTTTGGATGCACCACCTCGATCGGCGCCTGCGCGACCGGATCGCCCGCCAGGAGCGGGATTGAGGACCACGAGGCCAATATGACAACTCTTGTCGGCATCTGGACGAACCTGCAGGTCCTGGCCCTCCAGGCCGCCCCCGCGACGCCGGTGCAGCCCTCTCCGGAGGCCGCCCCGGCGGTCCGTTGGGCAGATCTCTGGAAGCTCGGCGGCATGGGCTGGATCTACGTCGTCAACCTGATCATCTGGACCGGGTTGTTCCTCTACCTCCTCCGCCTCGATTCGAGGCTTCGCAACCTGGAGAAAGAATCATGAAGAGCAAAGGCTTCTACGTCATCGGGGGCGCTCTGCTCCTGGGCTTCATCGGCTTCTCCCTCCTCTCGTTCAAGCAGACCCTCACCCCCTACGTCTCCTACGAGCAGGCCCGCTCGGCCAACCGCATGGTGCAGGTGGCGGGCGCCCTGGAGAAGGGGAGCTCCGCCTACAAGGAGCAGAACCAGTCGCTCTACTTCACCCTGAAGGACCCGAAGACGCACGAGAACCTGCGGGTCCGCTACAAGGGGGTGAAGCCGGGCAACTTCGAGGACGCGATCAGCGTCGTCGCCATCGGCCGGTACGACACGACGGCCCAGGAGTTCGAGGCCAACAAGCTCCTGGTCAAGTGCCCGAGCAAGTACCAGGGCGCGGAAGTGAAGCAGTACAGCTGACCGTCCGCACCTGCGAAGGAGAGAGACCGTGACCTATCTGTCCCATCTGTACCTGCCGGGGGCGCTCGCCCTGTGGTCCGCCCTCTTCTTCGCCCTGGCCGCGGTGTGGGGCTATTCGCTCGTCCTCCGCGGTGACGGCAATTCGCTCGTCTTCGCCCGCCGGGCCTACAACTTCTTCGCCCTGTCGATGGTTCTGACCGCAGGGGTGCTCGTCCTCCTCCTCCGGCTGCGCGACTTCCGCATCGAATACGTCTACCAGTACTCGGGGCTCGACCTGCCGGGGCACTTCCAGATCGCCGCCTTCTGGGCCGGGCAGAAGGGGAGCTTCCTCATCTGGCTCCTCTGGGGGACCCTCCTGGGGCTCGGGGTGAAGCGGACGGCGGGGAAGGCCGAGCCGGCGGTGATGATCGTCTACCTGCTGACCGTCCTTGGCATCCTCTTGATCCTGGTGCGCGAGAACCCCTTCGTCATGCTGGGGCAGACGCCGGTCGACGGCCAGGGCCTGAACCCGCTCCTCCAGAACAACTGGATGGTCATCCATCCGCCGATCATGTTCGTCGGCTACGCCGCCTCGGCCATCCCCTTCGCCTTCGCCATGGCCTCGCTCTGGCGGCGCGACTACGACAACTGGGCGGCGCGCGCCTTCCCCTGGGCGCTGGGCGGCTTCCTGGTCCTCGGCACCGCCATCCTGATGGGGGGCTACTGGGCCTACATCACCCTCGGCTGGGGCGGCTACTGGGGCTGGGACCCGGTCGAGAACGCCTCGCTCATCCCCTGGCTCTTCGGCACGGTGATGATCCACGGCCTCCACATGGAGCGGACGAAGAAGCGCTACCGGCGGGCCAACTACGTCTTCGCCACCCTGACCTACATTGCGGTCCTCTACGGCACCTTCCTCACCCGCTCGGGGGTGCTCGCCGACTTCTCGGTCCACAGCTTCGTCGACCTCGGGATCTCGGGTCTGCTGCTCTTCGGCATGGGGACCTTCATCCTCCTCTCGATCTACCTGATCGTCACCCGCTGGAAGGACGTGCCGACGGAAAAGAACGAGGACTCGCTGCTGTCGCGCGGCACCTTCATGGTCCTGGCGACGATCACCATCTTCGCCGCGGCTCTCGTGATTACGGTCGGCACGTCGGCGCCGCTCATCACCACCTGGCTCATGCGCCTCCACCTGGCCAACAGCCCCGGGCAGGTCGGCCCCTCGTTCTACAACACGGTGAACCTGCCGATCGCCTTCCTGGTCGCCTTCCTCCTCTCGCTCGTCCCCTATCTGACCTGGCGGGGGGAGGGGACGGACCGGCTGCTGCGGAAGATCGCCGTGCCGGCGGTCGCCGCCCTGGTGGTCGCGGCCGGCGCCGCGGTGTGGCGCATCCACAACCCGTTCCACGTCGCCTTCGTCTTCCTCGCCGCCCTCGCCCTGGGGAGCAACCTGCAGAAGGTGGGGCAGAAGTTCAAGGTCTCGGGGCTGCGCGGGGCCGGCGGCTACCTGGCCCACGTCGGGGTGGGGATCATCCTTCTGGGCATCCTCTCCTCCTCGGGCTACGACGAGAGCACCAAGGTGACCCTGGAGCAGGGCAAGCCGACGCCGGTGGGCGATCTGACCCTGACCTTCGAGCGGTACGTGCCGCGCACCGCGGGCCAGCGGGAGCGGATGGAGATCAAGGTGGCGCGGGCCGACGGCAAGTCCTACCTCGCCTACCCCAAGCTGTTCATGAACGACCGCACCCGCCAGCTGATGGCGAATCCGGACGTCCATACCACGTTCATGAAGGACTTCTACATCTCCCCCATCGACTACGATCCGGGCCGGCCGAGCCTGGAGCTGGCCAAGGGGAAGGTGGGGAAGATCGGCAGCCTGGAGGTCCGCTTCGTCAACTTCGACCTCCAGGTCGAGGGCAACGCCATGGCGCAGATGGCGGCGGGCAAGCCGGTGACCATCGGGGCCAACCTGGAGGTCACCCGCAACGGAGTGACCCAGCCGGTCAAGGCGCTCTACCGGATGAACCCGGCGGACGGGCGGGTGGAGACCCCGCCGGCGCCGCTCCCCGGTGGCGGCCAGCTCGTGCTCGCGGGCATCAACGCCTCCTCCGGCGCCGTCCAGGTCGAGACGGAGGGGGTGGCGAACCCGGCGAGGCTCTCGGTCGACGTCACCAAGAAGCCGCTCATCATCTTCGTCTGGGGCGGCCTCTACGTGGTGCTGATCGGCGGCCTCCTCTCGATCCTCCACCGGGTGAAGGAGATCCGGGTGCGCACCCAGGTGGGGGAGATCCAGTAGGGGCCAAACCCGGGCCGACCCCCGTGCCTGCCCGGGCGGCTATACCCCGACCGACAGCCGGTCGGCCAGCATGTGCGGCAGGCCGGCTTTGCGGATGCGGCTCTGGGCGCGGCCGACCGGATAGGGGAGCCGGTACCAGCGGACGATCCGGCGCTCGCTGTCGTAGGTCATGTAGGAGGCTCGCGGGTCGCGGTCACGGGGCTGGCCGATCGAGCCGGGGTTGACCAGGTACCTTCCCTCGGGATCGAGCTCGATGCGGCCGCTCCGGCCGCGCAGGGCCTTGACCCCGATCTCCCTGCCGGTGAGCGAGAAGAGCGAGGGGATGTGGGTGTGGCCGAAGAAGGTCACCGGCACCTCGTGAACGGAGAAGATCTCGAAGGCGTCCAGGTCGGAAAAGACGTAGGTGTCCTCGTCGAGCGGCGAGCCGTGGCAGATGGCGAGCCCCTCCTCCACCAGGACCGGTCCCTGTTGCAGGTCCCGCACGTAGCGCAGGTTCGCCGCGGTGAGGCGCTGGGTGGTCCACTTCGCCGCCTGGAGGGCGGAGGGGTTGAAGTGCTCGCCGCGGTCGATGCCGGTCACCACCTTGTCGTGGTTGCCGCGCACGACGAAGGTCCGGGTGCCCAGGTCGCGCACCGCCTCGACCACCTGGTTGGGGGCGGCGCCGTAGCCCACCAGGTCGCCCAGAACGAGGATGGCGTCGAAGCGCTTCCTCCTGGCGTGACGCAGGACGACCTCGAAGGCATCCCAGTTGCCGTGCATGTCGGAGAGGATCAGGTAGCGCATCAACGGTTTCCGATCAAGAGTGCAATCCTTGCGGCAACTTCCTCCGGCCCCTCTTCCACCCCGATGTCCATCGTCACGTCCGCCCGCCGGTAGGCCGGAAGACGCTCCCGGTAGAGCGTCAACGCCTGGGTCTCGTCCCGGAACAGCGGGCGGTCGGTCTTGCCCAGCCCCCCGATCCGCGCCACGATGGTCGCGAATGGCGGGTTCAGGAACACCGACAGCCCATTCTCGCCGATCAGCCGAGCGTTCGCCTCGAAGGTGAAGGTACCACCTCCCGTCGCCACCACGGCGTCGGGGAGGGCCAGCACCGCCCGCAGGGTCTCGCGCTCCAACTGGCGGAAGGCGGCCTCCCCCTGGGTCTCAAAGATCTGCCGGATCCCCGTCCCCACCCGCTCCTCGATCTCCCGGTCGAGGTCGACGAAGGGGATTCCCAGGCGCTCCGCCAGCCGCATTCCGACCACGGTCTTGCCGGCTCCCATGAAACCGGTCAGGAAGACGCGCATCCCGCGGCCCGATCCGAGGCGGCAATCAGGAGCCGGCAGTTGGCGGTAATTTCGGCAGCGTCCCCCCGGCAGACGGCGCCCAGGACCACCGCCGCGTCGGCTCCGGCGGCGAGGACGGCGACGACGGTCTCCCGGCCGATACCGCCGATCGCCACCAGCGGCTTGCCCGTCAGCTGCCGCGCCCGGCGCACGAAATCGAGCCCGACGACCGGGTCCGGCCCCTCCTTGCTCGCCGTGGGGAAGACCGGTCCCACCGCCACCAGGTCGACCGCCGGATCGCTCTCCGCCGCCTCGACCTGCGCTTCGGTGTGGGTCGAGAGGCCGATTCGGACCGTCCCGCCGGCCTCCCCCAGCGCCCGGCGGACGGCCGCGGGCGGCAGGTCGCGCTGGCCGACATGCACCCCGGCGACGGGGAACAGAGCCGCCAGGTCGGCGCGGTCGTCGATCCAGAGGTCCACGTCGCTTCCCGAGATCGCCGTGAGACACTCCTCGACGAGCCGGTGGAGCTCGGCTCCCGCACGCCCCTTGGCGCGCAGCTGGATGGTCCGCACCCCCGCTTCGGCCATCGCCGCAACCGCCGCCGGCAGCGGGATCTCCCCCAGGGCATCGGCGTCGGCGATGGCGTAGAGGGGCCCCAGCCGGGTGCGATCGAAAGGAGCGCTCACTTCCGCTCTCGCAGGAACCGCTCCATGAAACGGGTCGACAGGTTGCCGGCGACGAAGTCGGGGTCGCGCAGAATCCGCTTGTGGAGGGGGATCGAGGTCTCGATCCCCTCGACGACGAAGAAGTCGAGGGCGCGGAGCATCCGCGCGATCGCCTCCTTGCGGCTCCTGTCGTGGACGATGAGCTTGCCGACCAGCGAGTCGTAGTGCGGCGGGATGACGTAGTCCTCGTAGCCGTGGGTGTCGACCCGGGTGCCCGGCCCGCCGGGCAGGTGGAAGGTCTTGAGCTTCCCGGGCGAGGGGACGAAGGTGTCGGGGTTTTCGGCGTTGACCCGGCACTCGATGGCGTGGCCGCGCGGCTTGAGCCCCGAGGGAAGGCCCAGCTTCTCCCCCGCCGCGACGCGGATCTGGAGCTTCACCAGGTCGATGCCGGTGACCATCTCGGTGACCGGGTGCTCGACCTGGATGCGGGTGTTCATCTCCATGAAATAGAACCGCTTGTCGACGTCCAGGAGGAATTCGATAGTGCCGGCGTTCTCGTAGCCCACCCGCTTGCAGAGGGCGACCGCCGCCTCCCCCATCTCGGCGCGCAGCTCGGGGGTGAGCGCCGGCGACGGCGACTCCTCGATCAGCTTCTGGTGCCGGCGCTGGATCGAGCACTCGCGCTCGCCCAGGTGGATGACGTTGCCGTGGTGGTCGCCGAAGACCTGGAACTCGATGTGGCGCGGCTCGGTCAGGTACTTCTCCAGGTAGATCGAGCCGTCGCCGAAGGCCCGCTCGGCCTCCTCGCTGGCGGTCTGGAACTGGCCGGCGATCTCGGCCGGCGCGTGGACGATGCGCATGCCGCGCCCGCCGCCGCCCGCCGAGGCCTTGAGGATCACCGGATAGCCGACCTCGCCGGCGCGCGCCTCGGCGTCGGCCGCGGAGGTGAGCGGCTCCTTGCTCCCGGGGAGGATGGGGACGCCGGCCGCCTCCGCCGTCTCCCGCGCCTTGGCCTTGTCGCCCATCAACCGGATGACCTCGGGGCGCGGGCCGATCCAGGTGAGCTGGCACTCCTTGACCACCTCGGCGAAGTGGGCGTTCTCGGCGAGGAAGCCGTAGCCGGGGTGGATGGCGTCGGCGCCGGTGATCTCGGCGGCCGAGATGAGGCTCGAAATGTTCAGGTACGAGGAGGTCGAGGGCGGCGGACCGATGCAGACGTCCTCGTCGGCATAGGTGACGTGGAGGCTGTCGCGGTCGGCCGTGCTGTAGACCGCGACGGTCGGGATGCCGAGCTCGCGACAGGCCTGGATGATACGCAGCGCGATCTCGCCGCGGTTGGCGATCAGGATCTTCTTGAACATCCCGCCCTTACGAAGTCCGGAGTGCGAAGAGCGGCTCGCCGAACTCGACCGCCTGGGCGTTCTGGGGGAAGATCTCGACCACCACGCCGTCGGCGTCGGACTCGATCTCGTTCATCAGCTTCATCGCCTCGATGATGCAGACGACCTGCCCCTTCTTGACCCGGGAGCCGACCTCGACGAAGGGATCGGCGTCGGGAGAGGGGGCGCGATAGAAGGTACCGACGATGGGGGAGGTCAGGACGTGGGCGCCCTGCCCGGGGGACGCGGCAGCGGAGCCGGCGGCCGGCGGCAGGGACTCCGCGGCGCTGCCGGCGCTGCCGGCGGTATTGGCGGGCGCGGCGGTCATTGCGGGCGTGGCGGGCGCAGCGGCCCCCGGGGCGGCCGCGGCGACGACCGGGGGCGTCGCGGACTGCCCGTCGATCTTCAGACGGAAGCCCGAGCGCTCGATTTCGACACCCTGGAGCCCGCGCTCGGACACCAGCTCGATCAGCTCTTTGATCTGTTCGAACGTCAGCAAGCCATCCCCCTAAAAGCCCAGGCGCCCCGCTAGGACAGGTCCTCTTCGAACAGCAGGCGCGCTCTCTTGAGCTCGAACCGTGCCCGCCCGTAACTCCCTTCGGGGCCCAGCACGAGGAGCAGATAATAATCCTTCGCGACGGAGCTTACCATCAGGGTCAACCGGTCGGTGGTGACGGAGAACTGCTGCACCTCCCCCGCCTCCAGCTCGCGATGGTTCTCGGCGATCGACCGCGCCTGCGAGATGAGCTCGGCGGCGAGCACCTCGAGGTCCAGATCCGGGTCCGAGGAGACCGACTCGACGGCGATGCCGTCCCGCGCCACCAGCGAGAGGGCGAGGATGCCGTCGATGCGGTTGCTGATCTGACTCAACTTCTCAAGAAACATCGGGATGACTCCCTCGCCGGATGCGCTGCAGATAGCTGTTGAGCAGAAGGATCTTTCGCGAGCGCCCGTCGCCCTTTCCGGCGGTCGCCGCGACCAGCTCGTCGATACTCTCCGGCGGCGCCGACGCGGCCGGTGGGGCCTCCTCCCGGCTCGCCGCGATGCGGGCCAGTCCCGCGTGGGCGGCGGCATTATCGGGCTCGCGATGCAGGACCTCGCGGAAGATCCCCTCCGCCTCGGCGAGATGCCCCTGGCGCAGGTAGAGGTCCCCCAAGGTGACGGTGGCGGCGCGCTCGGGCTCTTCGATCGCCGGCGCAGCCGGCGGGATCGTCGGCATCGGCGGGATCGGCTCGGGCTCCGGAACGGGAGCGGGGACCGGCTCCAGGGCGGAGCGCCGCAGCTCGGCCTCCACCGCCTCGCCGATCGAACGCAGGGGGAAGATCTCGCCCGGGGCGGCGTCCACCGGCTCCTCCGGGGCAGCCGGGGCGGGAGCCTCCGGGACCGCGACCGGAGTCGACGGGGGTGTCGGCGACAGGGCCGACGTCGGCGGGATCGGCGGCACCGCCCGTAGCGGCGAGACGGGAGCCTGGATCGACGGGAAGAGACTTTCGGCCGCCAGCCCCGCGAGGTAGCGCCGGCGGACGGCGCGCGACACCAGCCCCGGGAACGGCTCCCCGTCCACGGTGGGCTCCGGCTCGTCGTCGTCCTCCACCTCCGCATCCTGCGGCGATGGTTCCGGCAGGGCCACCGCCGCCGGCTCCGCCGCGGCGGCCGCCGGCGGGGCCACGGCGACCTCGGTCGCCGGCATCTCCGGTATCTCCGGCGTCTCCGGCATCACCTGAACCGCCGCGACGGCCGGGTAGCCGAGCTCGAAGACGTCCTGGACCGCCGGGTGTCGGGCGAGCGGCTTGTCGAGGTGGAAGACCTCTCCCACCCCCGGCGCCACGCGGACCGCCGATCTCGCCGCGGCCACGGGCGACGGCCCCGCGGGCGACGGCCGCGGCGGCGGCAGTAGGGAGAACGGATCGTCGCCGCGCGCGGGGCGGGCCGGAGCGGCGGTGACTGCGGGGGGCGGCGGCTCGGCCGCCTTACCGGCCGCGTCGAGGCGCCGGATGCGGCCGCGCAGCTCCTCGATCTCCGGGTCGCCGTCGTGGAGCAGGCTGTAGAGGTCGAGCCGCTCTTTCGCGCGCTCGGCCTGCCCGGTCTCCAGGTAGGCGCGCACCAGGAGCTTGTTCGCCACCGCCTGGGTGGCGTCCTGGCGCACGACCCGCTCCAGCACCTCCCGCGCCGGTTCCGCGCTCCCCAGCTCGAGCAGGCACCGCCCCTTGGCGACCAGGGCGGAGAGGTACCCGGGGTGCTCCTTCAGGCCCGCTTCGAGCACGGCCAGGGCCTCGTGGAGGCGCCCCAGGTGCCGGTACTCCTCGGCGAGTTGGAGGAAAATCCGCGAGGCGGGATCGGCCTCCCAGCGGCTGCGCAGCTGGGTGACACGGTCCGGGAGATGGAGATCACTCATCGGAACGCACCTCTCCGGAGGTCGTGGCAGCGTGGCGAGCGATCCGTGGCGGCGGCAGGGTTCGGCAAAGTGGCTGCATTATAGCAACATACAGCCCCGGGGCCAGCCCGGGACCGGGGGTTCCCAGCGAACCCGCCCCCGCAGGAGGTCGGGTGCGTGGGCGCGCTCGCCGGAAGATGTCAGGTGACGGGTCCCTTCGCCGATTTCCCAGGAAAGAGAACTCCCGCCGGGCGAAGTTCTCGTTTCTTGTCACGTCCCAGGGGAAACGCGCACCTTTTTTTAAAGTAGCCTACTGGAGGAGGGTGCCCGTTTGAGCGGAGGAAAGAACCCTCGACCGCGGAGGAGCCTCGCCCTGTCCTATGGGCGCTTGGCGGAGGGTCTCACCCAGAAGGAGCTGTCGGAGCGGTCGGGGGTCCCCGACCTCTCGACCCTGGAGAAGCATCGCGAGCCGGAGCGCCAGAAGGTCGAGGAGCTGTTCGCCGCCATGGGGCGCCGCCTGCCCGAGGAGGTCGACGTCGCGCTCTTCTGCGCCGATTTGATGCGTCGCACCGAGCCGGCCGCCGAGTCGCCCGTCGAGCCCACCCTGGACGAGGCCCGAACGCTCACCGCCGCCGCGGCCCTGGAGGCCGGGGCGGTGTTCCACGTCACCCTGGAGCAGCTCACCCAGGCCCTGCGGGAGGAGAAGGCGAAGGCGCACCGGCAGGAGGCCGAGGGGCTGCTCAAGGATCTGCTGCGGCGGCCGGCCGAGGAGCGGTGGCGGAGGATCGAAGAGGTCGAGGCGTGCCAGACGTGGGCGCTCGCCGAGTGCGTGGCCTTCGCAAGTGAGAAGAAGGCGGCCCACGACGCGGATGCGGCTCTCGACCTCGCCCGCCTGGGCGTGCGCATCGCCGAGCTGATTCCGGGGAGCGAGGGGTGGCGATCTCGCATCGGCGGTCTCTGCTGGGGCTTTCTCGCCAACGCCCGTCGGGTCAAAGGGAACTTCCCGGACGCCGACGACGCCTTCCGACGTTCCGATCAGCTCTGGCAGGCCGGCGCTGCGGCCGACCCCGGGTTGATCCTCGACGGCATGGTCCTGCTTGAGCTGAAAGCTTCACTACGCCGTCACCAGGGGCGGTTCGAGGAGTCCCTCGATCTCCTCAAAAAGGCTCTGGCAGTAAGTCGATCCCCCGAAGCGACTGCACGTGCCCTGCTTGTCATATCAGCCACATTGCACCAGATGGGTAACTGGCGAGGAGCAATCGAAGCGCTCCAACAGGCCCGTCCCCTGGTCGAGAAACAGGGTGACCTGCGGAATCGCTGGGTTCTTGAATTCAACCTCTGCGCCAGCCTCTGTGATGCCGGTCGCCACGCTGAGGCTGAAAAGTTGCTGCCCGGGGTGAAGGGACTGGCGGTCGCCCTCGGCAACGGGTTGGATCTCCTGAGAGGTCGTTGGCTCCACGCGCTCATCGCAGCAGGGTTAGAGAGTCTGGCGGAGGCGGTGGCCGAATTGAAGTCCGTTGCGGGGGAACTTGTGGCGCTGGCCATTCCCTTCGACGCCGCCCGGGCCTGCCTGGACCTTGCTCAGCTCTACCTGCGGCAGGGGCGGCCGACCGAGGTCCAGCGCCTCTCCAGGCAGATGGTCGCGGTCTTCCGGGCACAGCGGGTCCATCGCGAGGCCCTCGCCGCGGTGCTCGTCTTCCAGAAGGCGGCCGAGCAGGAGAGGGTCACGATCGAGCTGGCGAGGAGGCTTGCCGACTACCTGCGCCGGGCGCAGCACGATCCGGGGCTGCGCTTCGAACCGTGACCCTCTTGCCGAACGGCTACCTCCCGGACAAGCAGCGACCGCTCGGGTCGGCGCCGCAGCCGTTGTCCGTGGCCGGTGCCACCATGCAGCCGCCGTGCGGGTCAGCGATGCAGCCGTTGTCTGTGGTCGGCCCTTGCACCGGACCCGCAGTGCAGCCGCCGTGCGGATCGATGCCGCAGCCGTTGTCCATCCAGAGGCTCACGAGACCTCCCCAGGCGCGGCTGAGGAGATCCGCCAGGGAGAAGGTACTGACAGCACTGCTGGCGCGGGACGATGAGGGCCCCTTGGCCCAGGCGAAGGGTACGGTGAGGACCACCAGGAGGAGGGCGATGGTGAGAATTCGAGACAGCGCGGGGCGGCGCATGGGCGCTCCTTCGCGGGGCGGCTCCGGCGCGGCCTGCATGGTCGCGAGGGCGCACCCCCAGAAGGTATGGTGCCAGAGAAAATCCACCGGTGTACCCGTCACCGACGTGTCTTCCAGGAGGGGGGATTGACGTGAGCCCGCATGAAGAGGAAGGGGCGGTGCTCGGCCTGCTGGTGATCCTGCTTCGTTCCCTGCGGCACTGGTCCCAGGCGGAGCTGGCACGGGCCTCCGGGATTCAGAAGAGCCAGATCTCCCTCTATGAGCTGGGGAAGACCGGCCCCACCGAGGCCACCCTGAAGCGGGTCGCCGCCGCCGTGGGGGTCACCTGGGCCGAGGTCTGCAGGGTGCTCCCGGCGCTACGCGCGTTGTACCGTCTGGCCATGCGGCCGGCAGGCCGACGGCCGGCGTTTCCCGACACCCGAAGGATGTCTGCCGCCGTGGGCCGGGCTGCTACCGACGCGTTTCGGCACCGCGTCCGGCCCTTTCTGCGCCAGCACCTCCCGGCCCTCGCCGGTCCCGAGCCGCCGGCCCCGGAGCGGCTGCCGGCCCAGGGAATGGAGCCGGCGGTGTTGGGCCTGCTGATCGTCCTCCTCCGCTCGCTCCGTCACTGGAGCCAGGTGGAGCTGGCGCGCGCCTCCGGAGTCCAGAGGAGCCAGATCTCAGCCTATGAGCTGGGGAAGAAAACGCCGAGAAACCGATCCCTGGAGCGGCTCGCTACCGCTGGAGGCGTGCCGCTGGGGGAGACGCTGGATGCGCTGCCCTTCCTCCGCGAGTTGGTCCGGACAGCCCATGGAGGGCAGGGGTGGACTACCGACCTGGCCGAGCAGGTCGGGCAGCTTGCCCAGGATCTCTTCCCGCTGGAGGTGGCGCCGTTCCTCTCGACGCGTGCTCCTCTTTGAGGAGGCCGTGACGGCCGCGGGCGTTGCAGTCCAGACTGCGACCCTTGCAGTCCGCACTGCGGGCCTTGCAGTCCAAAATGGAGGACATGCAGTCTGGACTTCAGGCGTCGCAGTCCAGACTTCGACCCTCGCAGTCCGCACTGCGGCCCCTGAAGTCCGAAATGGAGGACACGCAGTCCAGACTGCAAGCGCCGCAGTCCAGACTGCAAGACCCGCAGTGCGGACTGCGCCCGCCAAAGTCCAGAATTGAGGACACCCGGACGGCCCGGTCACCGCCAGC
>Ga0137403_10000759_pt1 | contig 41352 bp, 40 predicted proteins | sample CZOMad2_1_16fung_FD_122057 | JGI IMG/M metagenome (GOLD analysis project Ga0137403, IMG submission 122057) | Vadose zone soil fungal communities from Angelo Coast Range Reserve, California, USA - CZOMad2_1_16fungal (Hybrid Assembly) | ecosystem: Environmental > Terrestrial > Soil > Vadose zone...
TCGGTCGCGCTCGCGCAGGCGAACCGCGCGCCCTACAACATCGACACCGATTTCGCGGGAATCTCGATCGCCGCCAACGTGCCGCTCGTCATCACCGCGCCCCCGAGCGTGCCGGCGAAGGACCTGCGCGAGTTCGTGACCCTGCTGCAGAAGGACCGCAGCCTCAAGTACAACTACGGCTCGACCGGCCCGGGCTCGTACATGAACATCGTCGGCGAAGTGCTCAAGCGCGACGAGAAGATCGAGATGGCTCACATTCCTCTGAAAGGGGCGGCGCCGCTCAAGCAGGAGCTGCTCGCCGGGCGCCTGCAGCTGGGAGGCGACCAGCTCTCGTCCTCGCTCGCCGACATCCGGAAGGGCTCCCTCAGGGCGCTCGCGACCAACGCCTCGCAGCGCGTCGCAGCGCTCCCCGAAGTGCCGACGGTGCGCGAGCTCGGGTTTCCGAAGCTCGAGGCGGAAGGATGGAACGGCCTGTTCGCGCCCGCCAAGACGCCGCGCGAGGTGATCGAGCGGCTGCAGCGCGAGACCGTCGCGGCCGTGCGCCATCCCGACTCGGTGAAGCGTCTCACCGATCTCGCGGCCGAGCCCGTGGGCTCGACGCCGTCGGAGCAGGACGCGATGCTGAAAAAGCAGGTCGCCCAGTTCCGGCCGATCATCCAGGAACTGGGCGTGACGATAGACTGACGCCGGAATGAGGCTCGCACGCATCGCTGCCGCTTGTCTCTGCATTGCCGCGCCCCTCGCGGCAGCGCAGGACTACCCGGTGCGCGAAATCCGCTCGCTGTGCAATTACGCGCCGGGCTCGGGCGCCGACATCATCGTGCGCTTCTACAGCGACCGGCTGGCGAAGCTCTCGGGGAGGCCGGTGATCGTGGAGAACAAGGTCGGCGCCAACGGCGCCCTCGCGACGGACGCGCTCGCCAAATCGAGGCCCGACGGATACACCATCTTGATCACGCCGGCCTCCTCGACCATCGCTTCCGCACCCTACCTCTTCAAGAGCCTGCCGTTCGACACCGAGCGCGATTTCGCCGCGGTGACCACGATCACCTCGCTGTCCTTCGTGATCATGGTCGATGCTGCGAAGCCGGTGAATTCGGTCAGGGATCTCATCGAGCAGCTGAAATCCAAGCCGAACAACGGCTTCTACGGCGCGACCAGCAACACCGGCGTGATCGCCGCCGAGCTCCTGAAGACGAAGGTCGGCCTCGGCACGGTCTACGTCCCGTACAAGCAGAACGCGCAGGCCCTCACCGACCTGCTCCTCGGTCAGGTGGATTTCCTCGCCTTCGACGCCACCTGGGCGGCGGGTCAGGCGAAGGCCGGCAAGATCAGGATCCTCGCGGCGACTGCCGCCAAGCGCTCGGTGGCGCTGCCCGACGTGCCGACGCTCACCGAGCTCGGCTACGGCGGCAACGACGTCTCGCCGTGGTGGGGCGTGGTGGTTTCGGCGGGCACCCCGAGGCCGATCGTCGAGAAGCTCGCCGGCTGGTTCAACCAGATCACCGCGGCGGAGGACACAAGGCAATTCCTCGCCAACTCGGCCTTCGACCCGTTTCCGGGCTCGCCCGATCAGATGCAGTCGCTGCTGAAGAGCGACGCACAGCGCTGGAAGCGCTACATCGAGCTGGCGAAGATCGAGCCGCAATAGGAGACCAGGCATGAAGACTCAGACGCTCACGTCCGAAGAACGCGCCGACGCGCTCGAGGAAAGCCTGATGAAGGAGCTGCACAAGCCCGTCGCGTCTTCGACCCGGCGCGGGGTGGGGCTCCTCTTCGGCGGCATCACCCCGAGCGGCGCTCCGATCGAGATCAAGCCGCTCGCCGCCATGCCGCCCGCGCCGACGCTCGTCGATTTCTTCAAGCTGCGCTTCATGCCGCACACCGTGACGCACATGCTGCAGAGCGCGAGCGACGCGCAGAAGAAGGGCGAGCCCGAGGACATCGTGCTCGCGTGCCTGTTGCACGACATCGCGATCAATCTGCTCAAGGTCGACCATGGCTACTGGGCGGCCCAGATGCTCGAGCCCTACGTGCCGGAGAACGTCAGCTGGGCGATCCGCCACCACCAGGCCCTCCGCTTTTTCGCGGACCCGTCGGCGGGGTACGAGTATCCGCAGCGCTACGTGCAGATATTCGGCGAGGGTTACCAGCCCGAGCCCTACATCAAGGCGGCCTATGAGCAGGCGCGCAGGCACAAGTGGTACATGGAGGCGCGCATGATCACGGTGCACGACCTGTACGCCTTCGACGCGGACATGAAGGTGAGCCTCGATCCCTTCATCGACATCATCGGGCGGCGCTTCAGGCAGCCGAAGGAAGGGCTGGGGTTCGACGGCAGCCCGGTCGCCCATATGTGGCGCTCGTTGAACTACCCGGACAACCCGCTGTAGCTACTCGGGCTTCAGCCCGATCGCTTTCACGAGGTTCCCCACGGCGTCGATCTCGCGGCGCAGGTGCGTATCGAGTTCCTCCGGCGTGCTCGCCAGCGTCGACAGACCGAGGTCGTTCAGCTTCGCCTGCACGTCCGGCGCATTGAGTGCCGTGCGCACCTCCACGCTGAGACGATCGGCGATGGAAGGAGGCAGCCCCGCTGGCCCGAAAAAGGCCCACCACGCGGGAAACCCCTGAAACCCCGGCACGATCTCGGCCACGGTCGGCAGATAGGACAGGCGACTCGAGCGGCGCGCATCGACGATCGCGAGCGGCTTGACCTTGTTCGCCAGGTTGGGCGCGAGGAAGGCGTAGGTCGGAAACCAAAGGGCGACTCGGCCGCTCGCCCAGTCGTTGATCATCTGCGAGAAATTGGCCTGCGCGTAGGGCACGTGAAGCAAGTCGATCCCGGCGTAGAGCTTGAGCGACTCCCCGGTGAGGTGGAACACCGATCCGACTCCGGTCGAAGCGTATTCGAGCTTGCCCGGATTGCGCTTGGCGTAATCGATCAATTCTTTCAGGGAATTCACCGGGACCGATGCGTTGACCACTACGTAGCTCGGCGAGCTGACCGCGAGGCTGATCGGCGCGAAATCCTTCAGCACGTCGAAAGCGAGGTTCTTGAAGAGGAACCTCGCGTTGACGTAGGTGCCCGATGTCCCGTAGGTGAGGGTGTAGCCGTCGGCCCCGGCACGCGAGAGCGCCTGCGCCGCCTGCGCGCCGCGCGCGGCGGTCTTCAGCTCGACCACCACCGGCTGGCCCAGGCTCGCGGTCATTTTCGCCGCCATCAGGCGCAGCGCCGCGTCGCCGCTCGAGCCCGGCGAGGCGGTGCTCACCACGAGGATCGGTTTGGCCGGATACGCCTGCGGCAGCGCACTCGACGCGGCGAGGAAGAGGGCCGCTCCGGCCGCCCTAGTTGCAACGTGCCGGAAGAGATCCCTCGCTTCGCTCGGGATGACAAGCTTTGTCATTCCACGGAACCTGTCATTCCACGGAACCTGTCATTCCGAGGCCGTAGGCCGAGGAATCTCCGTACGCACGGTCAGGCCTTCTTGTCGCCGTCCCCGGTCCCGGGCAGCAGGCTGTCCTTCAGGTGATAGCGGAACATGGTCTTGCCGCGCAGCTTGTACAGGTAGTCGATGATGTCCTCGTTCGACATGTACTTCGACATGTCGTAGGTGTCGTGGTGGACGATCTCCTGGAGGTCGCGCCGCACCCCGGGCTTGCGCTCGAGGTCGGCGTAGCCGACCGAGATGATGAGATACACGTCGATGAGGTCGGGAACGCCGAGAACCCGCTTGAGGGGCTCCTGCACGTGCACCGTTCCCCAGTGCGATCCCAGGCCGAGCGAGGCGATCGCGAGCTGCATGTGGGTGCAGGTATTCGCCAGTCCATCGGTGAAATGGCTCGCGTGCCGCCCGAAGGTGAAGGCGGCGTTGACCGTGGCCCACTGCCTGCGCCCGTCGCCCAGCACGACGATCACCACCGGCGCCTCGTGCCAGGGGCGGCGCTGCTGGCCGCCGGTCGAGTTCCTGATTTTCTGCCACTCGTCCTTGAGATCGTCGCCCTTGACCTGAAACGCCGGGTGGCGCAGCTCGAAGGGCCGCATCTGCTCCATCCAGAAGCAGAACTCCTGGTTGGTGTCCTGGAAGGCGTCGTACAGCTCCTTCTTCTTGCCCGCGTCCTTGATCACCAGGTATTCCCAGGGCTGTCCGTTCGCGCCCGACATCGCCCAGCGCCCGGCCTCGAGGATTTTCTCGATGGTTTCATCGGGGATAGGATCGGGCTTGATCCGCCGCACGCTCATGCGCGTGTTCATGATGCGATAGAGCACGTCGTAGTCGGATTCGTATGCAGCCTTGGAGCCGTCGGCCATGGTGGATTCTCCTGCGGGGCTTGTGCGACTATAGCAAGGATGCGAATGGTGCAACGGTCCGCAACGCTCGTTCTCGTCGCGGCGGCGGTCTTGTCCTGCGGACATCCGAGGGCAGAGCCTAGATTTTCGTTCGCGGCCACTCCGGGAAAACTTCCCAAGGACGTGGTTCCCCTTCACTATGCGCTGCGCATCGCGCCGGGACCGGACCGCTTCGAAGGGGAAGCGGGCATCGATATCGACGTGCGCGGACCCGTACCCGCGATCGTTCTCAACGCATCCGAGCTCAGCTTCAAGTCGGCGAGGCTGCGCGCGGCCGATGGGGTCGAACAAATCCTCGCGCCGACCTTCGATCCCAGGCAGGAAACGGTCACGCTTTCGCCCCCGCGCGCGCCGATCGCGCCGGGACGCTACCGCCTCGACATCGAATACTCGGGAAAGATCGGAAGGCACCCCCAGGGCCTCTACCGGTTCGAGTACAGGCAGCGCGAGGCGGGAGGGCTCGTGGGAAAGACCATGCTCGCCACCCACATGGAACCGGTCAGCGCGCGCAAGCTCTTTCCCGGGTGGGACGAGCCGGTGTTCCGGGCGACCTTCGAGCTGACGGCGCTGGTGGACGAGTCCCTGACCGCGGTCTCCAACATGCCGCAGTCGCGAGTCGAGCCTCGTCCCGGCGGCAAGAAGGAGGTGCGCTTCGGCAGATCGGTACCGATGTCCACGTATCTGGTGGCGCTCTTCGTCGGCGAGATGGACGTCCTGGAGGACGAGGTCGACGGCATCCGCCTGCGAATCTACACGGCGATGGGGAAGCGCGAACGCGCGCGCTACGCGATGGAATCGACGAAGCAGATCGTGCGCTACTACAACGGGTACTTCGGCGAGCGCTACCCCCTCGAGAAGCTCGACCAGATCGCGCTTCCCGGCGGCGCGGGCGGCGCGATGGAAAACTGGGGCGCCATCGCCTACAACGAAAGCCGTCTTCTCTACGATCCGCGGGCCGATTCGCTGCGACAGCAGCAACAGATCTACGGCATCGCAGCCCACGAAATCGCGCACCAATGGTTCGGCAACCTCGTGACCCTGGCGTGGTGGGACAACCTCTGGCTGAACGAGGGCTTCGCTACGTGGATGGAGAGCAAGGCGACGGAGCGTTTCAATTCCTCCTGGAACATGCGTCTGCGCTACTCGCTCGGCAAGAACTGGGCGCTAGGCGAGGACGCACGCAGGACCACCCACCCGATTCAGACACGCGTGGACAACGACTTCCGGGCGATGGAAGTTTTCGATTCGATCAGCTACGCCAAGGGAGCGGCGGTGCTGCGGATGATGGAATCCTATCTCGGCGAGGATGTCTTCCGGACCGGTGTCCAAAGCTACGTTCGGGCGCACCGTCTTTCAAGCGCAACCACGGCCGACCTGTGGCATCACCTGTCGCAGGCTTCGGGCCAGGACATCCCGAAGCTCGTGTCCGGCTGGACCGAGCAACCAGGATATCCGCTGGTTCGCGTATCGCAACGGTGCGAAAGCGGCGAGGCCAGCGTGACGCTCGCCCAGGAACGCTTCACGCTGAACGACCCCGGAGCGCCGGCGCTGACCTGGAACGTGCCGGTGACCCTCGCCGATGCAGCAGGGGCGCGGCGCACGCTGCTCGTGGAGCGGGACCCGCGTGTCGTTCGCTTCCCGGGTTGCGGCGCGATAGTTGCGAACGCCGGCGATGACGGCTACTACCGCGTCGCGTACGACGACGCCGGCTTTCGGCAAATCAATGCGGATTTGAAAACCCTCACGCCTCTGGACCGCCTGCGACTGCTTTCGGATACTTTCGCGCTCGTCCAGGCGGGTCGCACCGATGTCACGCGCTATCTGGCGCTCGTGGAGAATCTAGGCGAGGAGGCCGACCGCACGATCTGGGATCAGGTCATCGGCTCGCTGCGTTTTTTCGGCGACCTTCTCGACAAGGGGGAGGAAATGGCCGCTTTCGACCGCTTCGTCGTGCAGGTGCTGCAGAAGCCGTTCTCACGCGTCGGCTGGGATCGCAGGGCGGGCGAATCGGCCGACACCCAGCTCCTCCGCCGGTCGCTGATCGAGGCACTCGGCAGATCGGGCGACAAGGCCGTTGTGCGGGAGGCGCAGGCGCGCTTCGCCGCGCGGGCGGGCAAGCCACTCGACGCCTCGATCCGGATCGCGGTGCTGAACGTCGTGGGCCGTTACGCCGACGAGCCCACGTATCGGGCGCTGCTCCGGAGATTGCGCAACACGACCGACGAGAACGCCAAGTGGGACACGCTGTCCGCCCTCCGGCAGATGCAGGATCCCGGCCTGCTGCGGCAGCTGATGGAGCTGATGCTGACCGACGAGCTGCCGCCGAGCGACGCGGTGTTCAACCTGACCCACATCGGCGGCGACAGCGGCAGAGTCGAGCTCGGTTGGCAGTTCGTGCTCGCGCGGCTCTCGGATGTTCTCGCCAAAGCGTCCGAGCGCGGACGCCCTTACGTGCTGCCCAACTCCGCTCAGGGGTTCAGCGATGCCGCTCGCGCGGACGAGCTCCTCGCGGCCACGCGGACTCACCTCGATGCGACGGCGCTCTATCAGGCCGAGAAAGCGGCCGACTGGATACGGCTGAAGGCGGCGGTGAAGGAACGCGAAGCGGCCCGCCTGGTTGCTTGGGCAAGGGCGCACACGCGCGGCTGATTCACCCAAATCGAAGGGCGTGAACGCGCGCGCGCTCACGCCCCCCTTTGCTCCGAGTGCTAGTAGCTGCTGCTGCCGCCGACTACCGCGAAGCAGTAGAACAGGCCGTTTCCGCCGGTGCCTTGCAGCGCGGCCTGGCTGCATCCCGGAGAAGAGCCGTCCTTGGTCGGGCGGGAGAGATGCGAGGAATTCCACGACCTGGAGGCCTCGTCGTCCTTCAGGCCCTGGCGGTCGTGGTGGCCGAGCATGGCCGCGCCCGTGCCGCTCGTGGTCCAGTTGCTGCAGGTCGAGTCGCCGCCGTCGCTGACCGCGCGGCCGTCGGGTGTCGAGCCGGTCAGCATGTCGTGCGTGTTGGGCGTGTCGCCCCGGCCGTTGACCACTTCGCCTTTCTCGCTGAGCGCGGTCTGCTTGTTGAGGTTGTTCCCGCCATGCAGCTGATCGACGTTGCTCGCGACGACCACGCCCTTCGCGTTCTGCCACGGGCCCCCGCCGATGCGGTCGCGGGCGTTAACCCCGGTCGCGCTGAGGTAGGCGTGCCAGGTCTTGCCGCCGGCGCCCACCGACTCGGCGAGCGATTGGCAGCGCTTGTCGGCCCCCGCGAGACCGCCCAGGTCGGCGCCCTTGCCCGAGCCCGTGCTGGTCACGAAGAAAGACATCTTGTTTTCCGGCTTGAACATCTCGCAGGCACTCAGCGCCAGCACCACTGACGCGGCCAGGGAAATAGCGACGATAGGCTTCATTTCAGTCCTCCTTGTTGGAATGGGTCCTTGGACAACGCTGAGAGAACACCGGGAGTGCTCCCGGTATTCCAGGTCAGGATTTTATGCCGAGAAGGCGCGCCGCGGTGCCTCCCAGGATCGCGACGCGCTCGGCGTCGCTCAGGCCCGGCGTGCCGAGAATGTGGTTCACGGCGGCCCTCTCCCAGGGAAAGGGATAGTCCGTTCCCATCACGATCTGGCCAGCACCGACTTCCGCCGCAATGTGCCGCAGCGCTTCCGGCGTAAACACGATCGAGTCGTAGTAGAGCTGCTTCAGGTATTCGGTGGGCTTTTTTTTCAGCGGCCTCGTGCAACGGTCCGGAAAAGTCACGCAGCCCGCGTCCGAGCGCGCGGCGTAGGAGGGGAGGTAGCCCCCGCCGTGGGCGGCGCAGATCTTGAGCCCCGGAAACCGGTCGAGCGTTCCCTCGAAAATCAGGTGCGAGAGCGCGATGGTGGTATCGAGTGGATTGCCGATGACGTTGGTCAGTCCGCCGTTGCCTCCGAGTCTCTTCTCGAAGCCGACGGTACCCGTTGGATGCATGAAAATCAGGCACCCGAGCTGCTCGGCTTTGGCCCAGAACGGATGGAACTTGGGATCGGCGAGATCTTCACCATTGACGTTGGTCCCGACCGAGCCGCCGCGCAGGCCGAGCTTCCTAACGCCCTCCTCGAGCTGCTGCGCGGCGAGGTCGGGGTGCTGCAATGCAACCGCGGCGAAGCCGACGAAGCGGTCGGGCCGCGACGCGCACAGCTCGGCGAGCTTCTCGTTCTGGATCTTGATCAGCGCCTGCGCGAGGTCGCGCTCGGCCTTGTACCAGTAGGGATTGATGCTCAGCGCCGCCATGTCGATGCCTTGCTCGTCCATGGCGCGGATGCGGTCCCCATCCATGACGAGCGTCTGCGGGGCCACCTTCATTCCCATCAGCGCCATCGCCTCGGGAATGGCGACGTGCGCGTGCACGTCGATCGTCTTGACGCGCTTGCCGCTGACCAGCACTTCGCGGCGAAGGGGTTGGCCGGTCTGTGCGTGAGCGGCGTCGAGCAGGCCACAGCCGACGAACGCGACTCCCGCCTTGATGAACTCCCTGCGGCCGGGCACGCCCTAGATCCGCTCTGGAAAGCGGATGATGAAACCGTCCCGGTTTGGCATCTTCACCAGCGGCAAGGTCTTGGCGTTCATCACCTCGCTCTCGCTGATGATCTTGTTCTGCGCGAGCAGGTAGGCGGTCAGCGCGTAGACCTCGTCGTTGGTGAGCGTGCGCGGCTGCTGGAACGGCATCGCGCGCCGGATGAAGTCGAATACCGTCGTCGAGTAGCCCCAGAAATTTCCGATGGTTTTCGTCGTCTCGATGGCGCTCGCGAGCGGCGCGCCGCCGACGAGAACGTTGCCGGCGGGGCTGCCCTTGCCGGCCTCGCCGTGGCACATCGCGCATTTCGCGGCGAAGATCGGCGCGCCCTGGGCGGCCGTGCCGCCGCCCGCGGGCAGTCCGGTGCCGTCGGGAAGGATGCTGATGTCCCACGCGCCGATGTCGGCCTCGGAGATCCGCGCCCCGAGCCCGGGTGACTGGGCTGCCGCGGCGCCCCAGGCGAGGGCGAAAGCAAGGGCGGCAAGCGGCTTAAGCGTAGACATGCTTGATCTCCCCTTTGTCGTCCACGGCCCAGCTCGTGAGGCTGTTGTAGTGCTGGTTGGGGAACGCGAGAGGGCTAGGGGGCTTCTTGGTCTCGCCACGCTGCGCGACGAACTCCGCGCGCAGCGGCTGAACGCCTCCGGCCTCGTCCCACGCGCGGCTCTGCAGGACGACCGGGCGGCCGTCCCAGCGCCAGGGCATGCGGAAGCGCGTGAACGCCTTGGGCAGCACCGGTTCCTGCAGCGCGGCCTCGCCCCAGCTCTTGCCGCCGTCGGCGGAAACCAGGACTTTCGCAATGCGGCCGTTGCCCGAGTAGGCGACGCCCGAGATCTCGTAGAAACCCGGGCCCTTGAGGGCGTGGCCGAACGAGGGATGGGTGATGAACGACTTCACCTCCTGCAGAAAATAGAAGCGGTAGGCCTTGCCGCTGGGCAGGATCTGCGAATAGGTCCGCGACTCGTAGTAGCTCATCGCGGGCTGATCGATCAGCTTGATCCGGCGCAGGAACTTGACGTTCATATTGCCCTCGTACCCGGGCAGCAGCAGCCTCATCGGATAGCCGTTGCCGGGCATGAGCCGCTCGCCGTTCTGGTAGAGCGCGACCATGGCGTCGTCGAGTCCCTTCTTGAGCGGGATGCTGCGGCTCAACGCGAGCGAGTCGGCGCCTTCGGCGATGAACCATTTGGCCTTCGGGTCGACGCCGGCCTCGTCGAGCAGCACGGCGAGGGGCACGCCGGTCCACTCGGAGGAAGACACCAGGCCGTGCAGCGCCTGGGCGGTCGCCTGGATCGGCTCGTTCGAGAACATCGGCGCGCTGTTGCCGCCGCACTCGACGAACCCCATGCGCGATACCATCGGGTAGCGCGAGAGAGACTCCACCGTGAAGACCAGCGGCTGCCTGACCATGCCGTGGATCGCGAGCTTGTGCTGGGCCGGGTCGATATCCGGCACGCCGGAATGGTTGATCGTGAAGTGCAGGCTCGCGGGCGTGATCGTGCCCTGGAGCATCTGGTGCGGGGTGCGCGCGTGCGAGTTGCGCAGCTCGTTGTTGGGGTTGCTGAGCGTGCGCACCACTTGCTTCTCGAAGCGCGACGGAACCTGCACCGGCGGCATGACCGCGCCCATCTCGCGGCTCCACGGCGCGTCGGCGAGTGGCGCCGCCGTCGCGGTCCTGGCGAGCGCGTACCCCGTCACGGCCGCCGCGAACGCGCTGCTGCCGCGCAGGAACGCGCGGCGGTGAAGCAGGCCGTTTCCGGCCACGACTTCGAACTTGTCCATGGTGACCTCCGTTTATTTCTCTGCGTTCTCGCGGTTCTCCTGGGACTGCTGCATTTGCTCCATGGCCTGGCCGATCTTCTGCTTGGTCTGGTCCATGGTCTTCTTGCCTTGCTCGAGCTCCTGCTTCTTGAGGGCGGCGGCCGTTGCGGCGCTGCTCACGGTGTCCACGCCGCAGGCGGAGAGCGCCGCGGCGGCGATCAGGGGAATGAGGCGTGCCAAGGTCTTCTCCTTGAGAACGGGACTTCGACTACGATAATCCTGCGACCACCGCTTTTGCAAATTCCCGCGTGCCGAGCGTTCCGCCCAGGTCCGCGGTGCGCGTCGCGGGGTCCTTCAGGGCGGTATCCACCGCCGCCTCGATCCGCTTCGCCGCCGTGCCGAGGATGCTGCTGCGGTGCCGCACACCCAGCCACTCGAGCAGCATCGCCGCCGAGAGGATGAGCGAGACGGGGTTGGCGCGATTCTGGCCGGCGATGTCGGGAGCGGAGCCGTGCTGCGCTTGTGCGACGCAATATGTATCGCCGGCGTTGATCGAGCCTCCCAGGCCAAGGCCGCCGGAGAGCTCCGAGGCCTCGTCCGAGAGGATGTCGCCGTACATGTTCTCCGCGACGATGACGTCGAAGCGCATCGGGTCGCGCAGCAGCAGGGCGGCCATCGCGTCGACAATCACTTCCTCGATCTGCACGCCGGGGAAGTCTTTCGCGACCTTGCGCACCTCGCGCAGCCAGAGTCCGTCCGATACCCGGAAGACGTTGGCCTTGTGCACCACGGTGACCTTCCGGCGCCGCGCCACGGCCGCCTCGAAGGCGCGCCGCGCGATGCGCTCGCAGCACTTCGCGGTCACGCGGCGCACCGAGAGCGCCATGTCCTCGGTCGGCATGAACTCGCCGAGGCCCTGGTAGAGGTTGCGGTCGGCGTAGAAGCCCTCGGTGTTTTCGCGGTAGATCACGAGGTCTACAGGCTTGCCGGTGAGCCCGACGCCCAGGCGCGACTTCGCCGGCCGGATGTTGGCGTAGAGGTCGAGCTTGGTGCGGAATTCCGCCGACGGGTTGAGGCCGCCCTGGTCGCGTGCGGGATACTCATAGGTCGCGAGCGGCCCGAGCATCACGCCGGCCGCGGCGCGCGCCGCATCGAGCACCCGCGGCGGGAGCGTGGTGCCTTCCTTCTTCAGGGAGGGGAGGCCGATCTCCTCGCGCTGCCATTCGAGTCCCAGCCTGAACAGCGCGTCGGCGCGCTCGAGCACCTCGAGCGTCGCCGCGGTGATCTCGGGCCCGATCCCGTCGCCGGGCAGGACCAGGATCTTCATTGCGCCGGAATCCTCGCGTCCTTGATCAGCTGGGCGTAGGCCTGCAGGTCGCTCCTGATCAGGGCGGCGAATTCCTCGGGGGTTCCTGTGACGATGTCGTTGCCGCCCTGGACCGCGATGCGCTCGTGAACGTCGGGGGCGCGCATGGCGCGCACGGTCTCGGCGTTGAGGCGCTCGACGATGCCCTTTGGCGTTCCCGCCGGCGCAAGAAAGCCCTGCCACTGCGAGATGTCGAAGCCCTTGATGCCCGCTTCCTGCATCGTCGGCACCTCGGGCAGGCTGGAGGCGCGCTTCGGGCTCGACACCGCAAAGGCGCGCAGCTTGCCGGCCCGGATCTGCGGCACGGAGGTGATCACGGTGTCGAACATGAACGAAAGCTGGCCGCCGAGGAGGTCGGCGAGCGCCGGCGCGCTGCCCTTGTACGGCACGTGCGTGAGCTGCGTCCCGGTCGCGAGCGCGAACAGCTCGCCCGCGAGGTGGTTGCCGCCGCCGACCCCGGTGGAGCCGTACGAGACGGCGCCGGGCCTGGCGCGCGCGGCCGCCGCGATGTCGGCGATGCTCTGGTAGGGCGATGCTGCGAGCGTCACCAGCACATACTGGTAGACGGCGCACTGGGAAATCGGAGCGAAGTCCTTCACCGGGTCGTAAGGCACGTTGGCGTACAAGGTCGGGTTGACCACGATCGGGCCGCTCGCGGTCACGAGCAGCGTATAGCCGTCGGGCGCCGCCTTCGCGACGAAGTCCGTCCCGATGCCGCCGTTGGCTCCGGCGCGGTTCTCCACCACGAAAGGCTGCTTGAGCGCGTCGCCCAGCTTTTGCGCGAGAGCGCGACCGAGGATGTCGGCATTGCCTCCAGCGGAATAGGGCACGACGATGCGCACCGGCTTCGCCGGGTAGTCCTGCGCGTGCGCCGCGGCGAAGATCACCGTCGAGGCGAGGGCTGCAAGGAAGAATTTCATGGGGCTAAAGGCTATCATAGGCGCCGCGGACAATTCCCGAGGACTTTGCGATGAGCGCGGACGTCAAGATGATCAATCCGGATTCGATGGGCAAGCCCCTCGGCCAGTACTCGCAGATCGCTCGCGTGAAGGGAGCGGGCGAGCTGGTGTTCATCGCCGGACAGCTCGCCACGGACAAGGCCGGCAATCTCGTCGGGGCGGACGATTTCGGGGCGCAGTGCGCTCAGGTCTACGCGAATATCGAGGCCGCGCTCAAGGCAGCCGGAGGAGGGTGGAAGAACGTGGTGCAGTTCACCACCTACCTCGTGCATTCCCAGGACGTGCCCAAGCTGCGCGCGTTCCGGCAGCACGAATTCGCCAAGTTCTTTCCCGACGGCGCCTACCCGCCGAATACGCTGCTCATCATCGACCGGCTGGTTGGCGAGCAGTACCTCCTCGAAGTGCAGGCGGTGGCGGCCCTTTGAGCCCGAAATTTCTCCTCGTGGCGCTCGCACTGGCCGCGGCGCAGGTCTTGGCACAGCCCTATCCGCAGAAGCCGGTGCGCCTCATCGTCCCGGCGCCCGCGGGCGGTCCGACCGACGTGCCGGGCCGGCTCATCGCCGACGGCCTCTCGGGCCTCGTCGGCCAGAGGATCGTGGTCGAGAACCGGGTGGGCGCCGGCGGCCTTCTGGCGGGGGAGTACGTCGCCCGTTCGGCTCCCGACGGGTACACGCTGCTCTACGCGAACACCAGCGTGCTCGCGGTGAATCCCGCGCTCCAGGGCGCGAACATGCCCTACGATCCCGCCAGGGCGTTCGCGCCGATCGGCTTCGTCTCCAATTCGCCGCAGCTGCTGGTCGCCAATCCCAAGCTTCCGTACAAATCGGTGCAGGAGCTGGTCGCCTGGGCAAAGGCGAATCCGGGCAAGCTGAATTTCGCCACCGCCGGGGTCGGGACCTTGCCCCATCTCACCTTCGAATTGTTCAGGATGGAAACGGGAATCGACGCGCTCAACGTGCCTTACTCGGGCGGAGCGCCCGCGCTGACCGCGGTGATCTCCGGGCAGGCCGATGTGCTGTTCGACCTGTTCAGTCCACGGGTGAAGACGGGCGAGGTTCGCGCCATCGCCATCACCGGCCCCGAGCGCAACGCCGATCTGCCCGAAGTACCGACGATCGCCGAAAGCGGCTATCCCGCGGTGACATCGACCTCCGGGACAGGCATCGTCGCCCCGGCGGGAACACCGAAGGAGATCGTCGCAACGCTCAACGCAAAGCTGAACGAGCTGGTCGAGCGCGCCGACACGCAGGCGAGGATGAGATCCTTCGGCCTGGTGCCGAAGGCGGGTACCCCCGAGGAGTTCGGCGCCTGGGCGGCGCGGGAGCGCGAGCGCTGGACCCGGGTCGTGAGGGTCTCGGGCGCCAAGGCGGACTAGGCATGGCCAGGCTAGCCGCAGCCTTCGGTTCCTCCCACAGCGTGATGCTCGCCGCCGAGCTCGAGGACTGGCTGCGCGGATTCCGGCAAAGCGACCTGCGCATGAAGTACTACGACCGTGAGGGCAGGCCGCGCTCGTACGCGGAGGTGCTCGCCCAGGCCCCCGCGAACATCGCCGAGCTGGTCGCGGACGAAGCGATCACGGCGCGCTACCGCCAGGTGCAGGAGGCGATGAAGCGCATGCGCTCGGAGATCGCGCAGGCGAAACTCGACGCGCTGGTGGTCGTCGGCGACGACCAGCACGAGCTCTTCCAGGATTCGCACATGCCCTCGATGGGGATCTACTACGGCGAGAGCATCCGCAATGCGGCCCGCGCCAACGCGAAAAAATTCAGCTGGCCGGAGGAGTGGTACAACCGCGCGCAAATGCGGCGCTACGAGGACGAGACCGACGCCGACTATCCCTGCCATAGTGCGCTCGCCCTGAAGCTCATCGAGGGCCTGGTCGAGCGCGAGTTCGACATCGCCGCGGTCGCAGGTCTCGGCGGCGCGCACAGCGAGGGCCACGCCTATTCCTTCATTCACCGCTGGTACCTTAGGGGCGAGGGCGCGCGCATGCTGCCCATCGTCCCCGTCTTCCTCAACACCTACAACCCTCCCAACCCGCCGCTGCCCCGGCGCTGCGTGAAGTTCGGCAAGGCGCTGAAGGAGCTGATCGAGTCCTATCCGGAGGACTTGCGCATCGGGGTGCTCGCCTCGGGGGGCCTGAGCCACTTCGTCGTGGAGGAGAAGCTCGACCACGCGGTGATCGAGGCGCTCAGGAGAAAAGACCTCGACTTCCTCGGTGGTCTCGACCCGAAGCAGCTCAAGGCAGGCAGCTCCGAGATCCGCAACTGGATCGTGGTGGCGAGCGCGGCGACGCATCTCGATCTCAACTGGATTTCCTACACGCCGTCCTACCGGACGCCGGCGGGCACGGGAATCGGGCTGGGTTTCGCGAGCTGGGGCTGATTCGTGGCGCCCTTCCGCGCCGACCAGGTCGGCAGCCTGCTGCGCAGCCCGGCGCTGCGCGCGGCCCACGAGAAATCCCTGCAGGGACAATACGGCACGGCGGCGCTGCGCGAGCTGCAGGACCGCTGCATCCGCGACGTCATCCGCCTCCAGGAGTCGGTCGGGCTGCAGGCCATCACCGACGGCGAGTACCGCCGCACGTCGTTCCACGCCGACTTCATCGAAAAGCTCGATGGAGCAAAGGCCGCCGGACGGCTCGACGTGAAGGACACGGTGAGCGGCTTCGACGGGAAGAAGACCGAGAGCGGCAAGCCTTTCGCGCCGCGCGCCTTTTCGATCACCGGCAAGCTGCGGCACTCGCGCCCGATCGAGGTGGAAAACTTCAAGTTCGTGAAAGCGAACACCGGCCGGACTCCCAAGCAGACCATGCCCTCGCCGACGATGCTCATGCGCGGCGGCCGGGCGGCGGTGAGCCGCGAAGCCTACCCGGAGCTCGAGGAGTTCCGCGCCGATATCGCCAAGGTCTACCGCGAGGAGATCGCCCAGCTCGGCGGGGCGGGGTGCCGGTACATCCAGCTCGACGACACGAATTTCGCGTTTCTATGCGACCCCAGGCTTGCCGAGATCTACGCCCGTGATGGGTACGATCTGGAGCGGTTGCCGGGACAGTTCGCGGACCTCATCAACTCGTCGATCGCCGGGCGTCCCGCGGGCATGACGGTTGGCATCCACATTTGCCGGGGCAACTCGGTCGGGCAGTGGGCGGCTCGCGGCGGCTACGAGCCGGTGGCGGAGGTGCTCCTCGGGCAGGTCGACGTCGATGCCTACTTCCTGGAATACGACGACGAGCGCTCGGGAGGCTTCGAGCCGCTGCGTTTCCTGCCCCGGGGCTCGGCGAAGCGCGTCGTTCTGGGTCTGGTGAGCAGCAAAGTCCCGGAGCTCGAGGCGAAGGACGCGCTGAAGCGCCGCGTCGAGGCCGCGGCGAAGTACGTGCCCATCGAGAACCTCTGCATCAGCCCGCAGTGCGGCTTCGCAAGCACCTTCCGCGGAAACCCGGTTTCGGAGGACGTGCAGCGACGCAAGCTCGAGCGCGTCGTGGAAGTCGCGGCCGAGATCTGGGGCTCGAATTCGTAGGCCGTTTGGAAGTACTTCGGCGGCAACGCCTTATCCCGCATCTCTCACGAAGCACATTACTTCGCGGGCTCTTCCTGCAGGGAAATTTGGAAAATCACGCCCCGGCGCCTTTACCGCGCTTGCCGGCCGGTGTAGATTGTCGCTCCCCGTCACAACAACCGAACACCCGAATCCCAAAATGGCGGCAGAGCAGTCAGGCGCCGCGGTCCCGCGGCGTCAGTCTTCCGGTGCTGAGGAGAGCGCACGACTGTCCGCTCTGCGCGGCTACTGCGTACTCGACACGGGTCGCGAGCCCCGCTTCGACGACCTGACATCGCTCGCGGCGAGCATTTGCGAGGCACCGGTTTCGCTGGTGAGCATGGTCGACACGAACCGGCTGTTCTTCAAATCGGCGCACGGCATGGATGTTCGCGAAGTTCCCTATCCGGATTTTTTCTGCGGCCACGCCGTCCGCCAGCGCGACGTCTTCATCGTCCCCGACGCCGCCCAGGACCCCCGCTTCGCGAGCCACCCGCTGGTGGTCGATTCGCCGCGCGTGCGCTTCTACGCGGGAGCGCCGCTGATCACGCCGCAGGACCATGCACTGGGCACCTTGTGCGTGGTCGATTTCGCCCCACGGCAGCTGGACGGGAAGCAGATCGAGATCCTGCGCGTTCTAGCGAGGCAGGCGATGTGCCACCTGGAGCTGAACCTTCAGGCGATGCGCGATCCGCTCACGGGCCTGTACAACCGCCGCCAGCTCGAGGAAGGCCTCCACCGCGAAGTCCTGCGCGCGCGCCGCACCTCGGCGCCGGTCGGAGTCATGGCGATAGACGTGGATCATTTCAAGAGGGTGAACGACACCCTGGGACACGAAGTCGGCGACATCGCGCTGCGCGGGATCGCCGAGGTGCTCGCGTCGTGCGTGCGCGAGGAAGATATCGCCTGTCGGGCCGGCGGGGAGGAGTTCGTCATCATTCTTCCGGGGACGGGGAAGACGGCGCTGCGATCGCGCGCCGAGGCGTTGCGCAAGACGATCGAGCAGGCCCGCATTCCGGCGGGAGAGGGAACGCTCAAGCTGAGCGTCTCGATAGGGCTGGCGAGCTTTCCCTCCTACGGCGATTCCGGCCAGGCGGTGCTGCGCGCCGCGGACGTCGCGCTCTACAAGGCGAAGGCCGCAGGCCGCAACCGCGTGGTCATGTGCACGCCGAGCAGCGTGCGAGCCTCGTCGCCCGCCAAGGCGGCGTAAAATCCGCTTCCAGCTTCGATTCCTTTGAGCGGGGTATTCAAAGGTCGTCGTGAAGACCTGAGGCTCGTGACCGGGCGGGGCAAGTACACCTCCGACTGGAATCTCGCGGGACAGCTTCACGCGTACTTCCTCCGCTCCGACCGGGCTCACGCCGAGATCGTTTCTCTGAACGTCGAGGCCGCGCGTTCCTCCCCCGGCGTGGTCGCGGTGCTCACGGGGGCCGATACCGCGAGAGCGGGATTCAAGTCGACCCCGAACATCGCGCGCTATCCCGGCCGCGGCGGCGTCGGCATCAAGGTGCCGCACCGCGACGGCCTCGCGAACGCTCGCGTGCGTTTCGTCGGCCAGGAGGTCGCGCTGGTGCTCGCGACCAGCGCGCTAGCGGCCCAGGACGCCGCGGAAGGGATCGAGATCGAATACCGCGACCTGCCCGTGGTCGTGGACGCGGAGGCCGCTCTCGCGCCGGGCGCGGAGCAGCTCTATCCGGACATTCCGGGCAACCTGTGCTTCGACTACGAATACGGCGACGAGGCGAAGACCGCCGAGGCCTTCTCGCGCGCGGCGCACGTGACGCGCCTCGAGCTCGACAGCCAGCGCATGGTCGGCAACCCGATGGAGCCCAAGGCCTGCCTGGCGGCGTACGACGCGAATACCGAGCAGTACGATCTCTATACGAGCTCACAGGGGCTCTCGCTCATGCGCGGCAGCGCGAGCGGCGTGACCGGCGTGCCGGCGGAGAAGATCATGGTGCACGCGCAGGACGTGGGCGGCGGATTCGGCATCCGCTCCGATGCGTACACCGAATACTGCGTGGCGATGCTCGCCGCGAGAACGCTGGGGAAGCCGGTGAAATGGACCTCCTCGCGCTCGGAGACTTTCGTTTCGGACTATCACGGCCGCGCGGCCAGGCTCCGCGGTGAGCTGGCGCTCGATCGCGAGGGAAAATTCCTCGCCTTGCGTGTCCAATGGTTCGTCAACATGGGGGCGTATCTGTCCACGCCCGGCGCGCTCATCAATACGCTGCCGCCCGGGCAGCACGCGGTGAACCTGTACCGTATTCCCGTCATGTACGGCCGCCACCGCCTCGCGCTCACCAACACCACGCCGACCACCGCGTACCGCGGCGCGGGACGCCCCAACGTCTGCTATCTCGCCGAACGCCTGGTCGAGGAAGCCGCGCGCGAGATGAAGATCGACCGGGTCGAGCTGCGCCGGCGCAACCTCATTCCCAAGGATGCGTTTCCCTACCAGACACCGCACCCGCATTCGATCTACGACAGCGGCGACCCGCACGGCCTGCTCGACGAGGCGATCGCGCGGGGCGAATGGAAGACCTTCGAGTCGCGGCGCGCCGAGGCGAGGAAACGCGGCAAGCTGCGCGGGATCGGTTGCGCGGTGTTCGTCGAGCCCGCGGGGGCGGGCGGGGCGCCCAAGGAAGAGGCGATGATCAAGTTCGGCGAGTCGGGCAACGCCCTTCTTTACTCGCTCGCCGGTCCGTCGGGGCAGGGCCACGAAACGGTGTACCCGGAGGTGGTCGGCGAGGCGCTGGGCATGGACCCGGAGAAGATCACCCTGCGCGCGAGCGACCCCGGGGGGCCGACGCTGATCGGCGAGGGCACCATCGGCTCGCGCTCGATGATGGCGCACGGCGGCTCGCTGCTGGTCGCGGCGCGCGAAGTGCTGAAGAAGGGCACCGAGCTCGCCGCGAAGGACCTCGAGGTGGCGGCCACGGATCTCGAGTTCAGCAAGGGCCGCTACCGCGTCAAGGGAACCGATATCTCGGTCGGCATCGAGGAGCTCGCGAAGAAACATCCCGGCGCCCTCGACTCGCGCGGCGACATTCCCCTGCCGCGATCGTTTCCGAGCGGGGCCCACGTGGCCGAAGTCGAGATCGATCCCGAGACGGGCGTGGTCCGGATCCTGCGCTACACGGCCGTCGACGATTGCGGCCGGGTCATCAATCACGTGTTGCTGGACGGCCAGTTGCACGGCGGCATCGCCCAGGGCATCGGGCAGGTGATGGGCGAGCACGCGATCTACGACGAAACGAGCGGCCAGCTGCTCACCGGCACCTTCATGGATTACGAGATGCCGCGGGCCGACGGCATGCCCGAGATGCAGCTGCACGATCGCTCGATCCCTTCGCCGGGCAACCCTCTCGGCGTGAAGGGCGCGGGGGAGGCGGGAACAACAGGAGCGGTGCCGGCGACGGCGAACGCCGTGATCGACGCGCTGCGCGTGCTCGGCATCAATACCCTCGATTTTCCCTACACGCCGGATCGCATCTGGCACGCGATCCGCGCGGCGAAGGGAAAGGACTAGCCCTCAGTTCGCAGGCCGCGCCACCGGCTTCACGGTCTCGCCCGAGCGAAGGATCTCCGTCAGCACGCGGCCTTCGCTTCCCGAAGGTGGCCGGGTCTCGAGGAGGACCGCAAGGGTCGGCGCCAGGTCCACGACTTCGGCATAGCTTCCGAACGACCCTGCCTTGATCCACGGCGCCCCGTAGAGCATCAGCGGCACGTTGGTGTCGTACGTGTATGGGGAGCCGTGCGTCGCGGCGTTGCCGCCGAACATCGCGTAAGGGCGTTGCACGACGTAGAGATCCCCGCTCAGCTGCCGGTTCCAGGCGCGCTGGACCAGCGTACCCAGGCGGCCCGTCAAGGAGCCGGCTTCGAGTTGCGTGCGGGTGTAGACCGCGGCGATGCCGGAATACTCGGTGACAATGTGCGCCGCCGCAGACTCGACTTCGGCGGCGGGGAGGCTCTTCTCCTCGATCAGCTTGCGGTCGAGGATGATCGTCGGATAGGAGTAGCGAAGCGCATGGGTTCCTTCACCGAAGCGCGCCACAAGCTTCTCGTTCAGATCGGCGAGCAGCTTCTTCGAGTCGACGCGCATGCCGGGAAATCCCTTGGACGAGCTGTACTCGGGGACGTTCAGAAAACCGTGGTCCGCGGTCAGCGCGATCAGGAATTTGTCGGGCCCGAATCGCTTCGCGAGGTAGGTGAAGAAGGACGCGAGCGCGCGATCCAGGTGCAGCAGGTGGTCGTGGGATTCGCGGCTTTCGGGCCCAAAGCTGTGGTTCACGTAGTCGTGGGTGGAGAGGCTGATTCCCACGAGATCGGGCACGCCGGCAGCGTTCCTGCCGAGGCTCTCGCCTTCGATCGCCGCGCGCGCGAAATCGAGCGTGGCGAGGTCGCCGTAGGGCGTTCCCATCAACGAGCCGTAGTAGGCGGCGGACTTGCCGTCTGCGCCCGGAAGGACGAATGGGAAGCGATTCCCCATGCCCCGGTAGTTCGGGAACCACGCCTGGCCGTCGGCGATCGAGCGCGCGTACGCAGTCTCCGGCAGCGCGAGCGTCCAGGATTTTCCCAGCCAGCGGTTCTGCGGACGGTCCGAGTAGAAGCTCTCCCACCAGCGCGGGTGCTCCTTCATGTAATAGGTGCTGCTCGCGAAGCGGCCGCTCTTGTCCATGTACATGTACGCGGTTCCCGTCTTCCCGGCGAGCAGGATAGCGCCGCGATCCTTGCCCGACACCGCGAGCACCTTCGACCGACCGCCGTTCGCGTAGCGCAGCTCGTCGCCCAGCGTCGAAACGCGCAGGTTCGCCGGCGAAGTTCCGTCGAGCTTTTTCGTCTCCTCGCCGATGTAGGTGTGCGCAGGATCGCCGGTGCAGTACGTCTCGGCGAGTGTCCCGGGGTCGACCCACTCGTTGGCGATGATGCCGCTCTGGTACGGATAGGCGCCCGTCAGTACCGCGGTGTGGCCGGGTGCGGTCAGCGTCACGGCGTGCGCGTGGTGGGCGTTGCCGAACCAGGCTCCTTTTTGCAGCAGGAGGTTGAAGCCGCCCGGTCCGTACTGATCGCGATACTTGAGGACTTGCTCCTGCGGCAGGCCGTCGATCACGATCACTACGACGAGCTTAGGTGAGTTGGCTGCGGCCTGCGCGTGACCGAAGAACGCGAGAAGCAGGAGGAGGGCGGTGAAGCGGCGCAGCACCATCGCGTCCTACGCGCCGATTTCCCGCCGCACCTTGGCCGCTCCGGCTGCCAGCGCCTTCAGCTTGCCGGCCGCGACCTCGCGCGCGAGCGGTACCATGCCGCAGTTGGTGCAGGGATAGAGCTTGTCGGCGGGAACGAATTTCATCGCCGCGCGGATCGTCGCGGCGACGGCTTCGGGTGACTCGACGGCATCGCTCGCGACGTCGATCGCCCCGACCATCACATCTTTTCCCTTCAACAACCCGAGCAGCTCGAGCGGCACATGCGAGTTGGCGCATTCGAGCGAGACCTGGTCGATCCTCGATTTGGCGAGCAGGGGAAAGGTCGACTCGTATTGGCGCCATTCGGAGCCCAGGGTCTTCTTCCAGTCGTTGTTCGCCTTGATGCCGTAGCCGTAGCAGATGTGCACCGCGGTCTTGCACTTCAGTCCGGCGGCAGCCGCTTCGAGCGCAGCTACGCCCCAGTCGCGGACTTCGTCCATGTAGACGTTGAACGCCGGCTCGTCGAACTGGATAACGTCGGCTCCGGCGCGCTCGAGCTCGCGCGCCTCCTGGTTGAGAATGGCGGCGAACTCGCGCGCCAGCTTTTCGCGGCTCTTGTAGTGATCGTCGTAGAGCGTGTCCACCATGGTCATCGGACCGGGCAGGGTGGCCTTGATGGGGTGCGTGGTCTGCGAGCGCAGGAAGCGGATGTCTTCCACGTATACCGGCCGCTTGCGGCCTACTTTGCCCACCACGACGGGAACGTCGGCGTCGTAGCGGTTCCGGATGCGCACGGTGCGCTTGTGCTGGAAGTCCACGCCATCGAGGCTTTCGATGAACGTGGTGACGAAGTGGCGGCGGGTCTGCTCGCCGTCGGTGACGATGTCGATGCCGGCCGTTTCCTGATCGCCCAGCACCAGGCGCATCGCATCGCGCTTGCCCTCGTCGAGCAGCGTGCCCTCGAGCAGCCACGGGGCCCACAGTTTTTTGGGCTCGGCGAGCCAGGCCGGCTTGGGCAGGCTCCCGGCGATGGTCGTCTGAAGCAGGCGGTTCAAGCGCGTGCGCCGAGATTCCAGGAGGCGAAGCCGCAGCCGACGTACACCTCGGGGCAGTTGCAGTACCCGATCAGCTCGAAGCCGCGACGGTCGGCGGCGCCGTGCGCGGCGACCCAGTTGCGGATCTCTGCCGCGCCGTTGCCGATCGTCGGCAGGCGCTCGTTCAGGAAATCGACCAGCTTGCGCTCGTCGCCGTTCTCGAAGTGGCGGATGCACTCGCGGTCGAACGGCTCGTCGATCTCGCCCATCGTCGGCTCGCCGATCGAGTGAGAGAGACCTCCGGTCGCGAGGATCGCCACGCGGATGTCCTCCGGGTAGGTGCGCACGGCTTCGGAGAGCATGGCGCCCCATTGCAGGCAGCGCCGCACGGTCGGATACGGCGGCTCGAGGTCGTTGAAGATGATCGGCACTATGGGCGGCAGCGGATCGAGGCCGCCGCGCCACAAGGGAATGCAGAAGCCGTGGTCGAGCGTCAGGTGGTGCGACATCGACGGCTCGAAGTCGCGCTCGAGCGCGGTCTCGACGATGTGGTGGGCGAGCTTCGGATGGCCCTTGATCGTCTTGTAGGGGCAGTCCTTCATCCAGGGCTCGGCGGGCCCTTCGTGCTCCTCGCCCATCCCCACGCAAATGCTCGGCAGGTTGTTGATGAAGAAATTGACCCAGTGATCGGGTGCGATCTCGATGAGCACATCGGGCTTCGCCGCCTTGATGCGGCCGCCCAGCTCGGTCAGCGAGCGGGTCAGGCTGGCCTGGTTGGCCGCGCTCACGTCCTTCCAGCCGCGGATGATGAGCGGCGCGTGGCTGGCGGCGAACACTCCGACGAGCTTAGCCATGGCTGGATCGCGCGGCCGATTCCGCCCCGGCGTTGCGCACTTTCTTCAGGAATTCCGCCTCGGGCATGCCGCAGACCACGAAATAAAAGCGCAGCAGGTAGGGATTCACCCGCGATGCGAGGAACACCACGTCATCGCGCTCGACCGCTTTGCGCACCTCGGGCTTCAGCGGATAGCGGTCCAGGATGCTCTTTCGGCCCGTCCGGTACTCCTCGCCCAGGGCAGGGGAGCTCTGAAGGTCGAAGAAAAGCTTGCTCAGCCAGTAGTCTCTCATGTCGTTATTTTGCCACGGCCATGGCTCACTTGCCGCTCCCTCGGGTGAGGGGAACGAATCTGACGGGCAGTGTGCGCTTGGTGGTCGCGCTGCCGTCGGCCCGCTTTTCAACGAGCAGGAGCTGCTGCACATCGACCGATCCGCCGACCGGGATCACCATCCTTCCCCCGGGCTTGAGCTGGTCGATCAGCGGCTGCGGAACCTCGGCCGGCGCAGCGGTGACCACGATGACATCGAAGGGCGCGGCCGCGGGCCAGCCGCCGTATCCGTCGCCGATGCGCGCCTCGACGTTGCGGTATCCCAGCTCGCCGAGGAGCGTGGCGGCACGCCTGCCCAGGGCTTCGACGATCTCGATGGTGTAGACCTTGGCGACGATCTCGGCGAGCACCGCGGCCTGGTAACCCGAGCCTGTCCCGACCTCGAGCACCGTGTCCGAAGACTTGGCGTCGACCAGGTCGGTCATGAGCGCGACGATGTAGGGCTGGGAAATCGTCTGGCCGTCGCCGATGGGAAGCGGGCGATTTTCGTACGCGAACGCCTCCTGGAGGAACGGGACGAAACGGTGGCGCGGAACCTTGCCCATCGCCGCCATGACCGCGTCGCCGAATTTCGGCCGCCCGGTTTCGCCCCCGGTTTCGCGCGCCATCGCGGCGATCTCGGCGACCATGCGGGCGCGCGCCCCGGCTCGAGCATCCTGCGCCGGCGCGCCTGGGGCGAGCGTCAGCCCGATCACGAGCAGGGCGGGGAGGAGGAAACCCGGCACGAGGAGCCCCGGCTCAAGCGACCACCAGGCTCGTCAGCCGATTCGGATCGGCGAGGAGGTCCGCGCTGGGACCGTTGTAGGCGATGCGCCCGCGGTTGAGCACCAGCGCGTTCTGCGTCACCTCGAGCGCGAGCTTGGCGTGCTGCTCGACCAGGACGACGGTCAAGGAGTCTTCGCGGATCAGGCGCTGCAGCGCCTGCAGCAATACCTCGACGATGATGGGCGCGAGCCCCTCGAGCGGCTCGTCCATGAGCAGCAGCGCCGGGTTGCCCATCAGCGCCCGGCCGATCGCGAGCATCTGCTGCTCGCCGCCCGAGATCTGGTTGCCCCAGTGCCGGCGGCGGTCGGCGAGCCTGGGAAAGAGATCGTGGACGCGCTCCAGCGTCCAGCGCCCGGGTCTCGCTGCGACCGTGAGGTTTTCCTCGACGGAAAGCGAAGGAAAGATGTCGCGGGTCTGCGGGACGAGGCCCACACCCAGGCGGTTGCGCTCGTAGACGGGCAGCTTCTCGATCCGGGCGCCGTGGTACTCGATGCTCCCGGCGTGAAACGTCGTGTGGCCCATGACGGTGGCGAGCAGGGTGGTCTTGCCCACGCCGTTGCGCCCGAGGACGGCGAGCGAGCCTCGCTCCTGGAGCGAAAATCCGATCTCCTCGATGACCACGGTCTCTCCGTAGCCGGCGCGCACGTCTTTCAAGGTCAGCGCATCAGCCATGGTGTTGCTCGCCGAGGTAAACCTGGTGCACGCGTCTGTCCTTCCCGATCTCGTCGGGGGTGCCTTCGACCAGTACCTCACCCTGCACGAGCACGGTGATGCGCCCGGCGAACCGGAAGACCAGATCCATGTCGTGCTCGATGATCAGGATCGCGATTTCCTTGGGCAACTTGTCGAGCACCTGGAGAATGCGATGCGACTCGAGCGAAGGCACGCCCGCTGCCGGCTCGTCGAGGAGCAGCACCCTGGGTTTCAGGCCGAGCGCGATCGCGATCTCGACCAGACGCTGCTTCCCGTAGGGCAGGTCGAGGATGCGCTGTCCCGCGTCTTCCGCGAGCCCGAGGGTCGCGAGCAGCTCCAGGCTTTCGCCGCGCACGTCGGCGTGCGCGCTCGCCGCGCGCAGCATCTTCGGCGCCACGCCCTGGCGCTCGGCTACCGCCAGCGCGACGTTGTCGAGCACCGAGAGGCGGCGGAAAAGCGCGTTGATCTGGAACGTCCGGCCGAGGCCGCGCTTCACGCGCTTGGCCTGGCCCAGAGCGGTGATGTCCTCTCCCCCGAGCACGATCTGCCCGGAGGAGGGCGACAGCACTCCCGTGAGCATGTTGACGAAGGTGGTTTTCCCGGCGCCGTTCGGTCCGATCAGCGCGTGGCGCGCCCCCGTCTCGAGACGGAAATCGATCCTGTCGGCGACGGTGAGCGCGCCGAAGGACTTGCACAGGCCGCGCGTTTCCAATGCGATGTTCAAGCTTTCCTCCGCAGCCTGGCGAGCAGCGCGTCGATGATTCCGAGAATTCCTCCGCGCGCGAACATGACCACCAGCACCAGCATGGTCCCGATGCCGAAATACCAGTACTCGGGGAACTGCTTGGCGAGCATGTCCTGCGCGATGAGGTACACCACCGGACCGACGAACGCCCCGTAGAGGCGTCCGACGCCGCCGAGGATCAGCATCACCAGCAGCTCGCCCGCCGACTCGAACGAAAGCACGTTCAAACCCACGAACTGGTTGGTCTGCGTGATCAGGCCGCCGGCGACGCCCGCGATCGTGGCCGAAAGCGTGTACACCAGGACCAGGCGCCAGTAGACCGGCGCGCCGATCGCGTGCATGCGCAGGCTGTTTTCGCGCACTCCCCTGAGCGAGGTTCCGAAGGGCGAATAGATCATCTTTCTCACCAGCCACCAGCCGACGAGCAGCACCGCCAGACAGTAGAGGTAGGCGGTCTTGCCGAAGATGTCGAACTTGAACAGCCAGAGTATCGGCGCCACGACCACGCCGGAAAGGCCGTCCGCGCCGCCGGTAAGGGAGCTCGCCTTGTTGGCGATCTCCAGGAGCACGGAGGTGATCGCGAGCGTGAGCATGAGCAGCGTCAGCCCCTTGGTCCTGAGGATGATGGCGCCGGTGCTGATCCCGAGCAAGGCGCCCGCGGCCGCCGCCGCGGCCAGCTGCAGCATCGGATCGCTGATCCCCGCCTTTGCGGCGAGGATCCCCGCGGCGTAGGCGCCCAAACCGAAGTAGGCGCTGTGCCCGAGCGTGATGATTCCCGCGTAGCCGACGATCAGATCGAGCGACAGCGCGTAGAGGATGTAGATCAGGATGCGCGCTCCGAGAGAAAGATACTCGGGGAGCACGAAGAAAGCCGCGATCGCGACAATCCACGGCAGGACCTCGATCCAGCGGATGCGAGGATCGGCGCTGTAGCCTCCTGCGTGGGTGCTCATGCGTGCCTTCCGAAGAGTCCCGCAGGCCGCCACAGGAGAATCGCTATGGTCGCGACATAGATGGGAAAGGCGCCGAACTGCGGCAGCCAGTATTTGCAGGCCGTGTCGGCGATGCCGATCAGCAGGGCGGCGACGAACGGGCCGCGCAGGCTTCCGAGGCCCCCGACAGCGACCACCACCAGAAAGTAGACGAGATTCTCGAAGGGGTAGGTCGGCTGGATCGCGATGATCTCCGCGCCCAAGCCTCCGCCCAGGCCCGCGAGGCCGCTACCCAGCGCGAAAGTCAGAGTGAACAGGCGCTTGGTGTCGATGCCGACCGCCTGCGCCATTGCGCGGTTGTCGACCGCCGCGCGCACCATCGCACCCCAGCGCGTGCGCTCGACCCCGAACCACAGCAGGCCGACCATGACCGCGCTGAAGGCGATGATGAAGACCCGATAGGTGGGGAAGTCACGTCCGAGCAGCGAAAACTGGCCCTTGAGATATGCGGGCAGGATCACCGGCTGCTGCAGGGTGCCGTAGATGAACCGCGCCACCGCCACCGCGATGAAGATCAGGCCGATCGTAAAGAGCACCTGCTCGAGGTCGCTCGCCGTGTAGAGGCGCGAGTAAAGCAGCCGCTCGAGCACGACGCTCGCCGCGCCGACCACGAGGAAGGCGAGGGCGAGCGCCAGCGGAAACGGCACGCCGAAGCGCGAGATCGCGGTGGTGAGAACGTAGCCGCCGGCCATGGCGAACACGCCGTGGGCGAGGTTGGCGAAGCCCATCAGGCCCATGGTGACCGAAAGGCCGACCGAGATCACGTACAGGATCATGCCGAGCGCCGCGCCGTGAAAGGCGACGCTCACCACCGATGCGAGCACAGCCTGCACTAAGAGGAACCTCCCTGAAAACCGCGTCGAAACCGAGTCAGGCGCAGATAAACAAACCCCCGCGGCACGTCGTGTGGCGCGGGGGGAGTCCGATCTCCGGATCTATTTCTTGTTGTTGATGATCTTCCAGGGATCCTTGACGGCGGCCTGCACGGTCTCGAGCTCGACATTCTCGAGCTTGCCGCCGACCTTGCGCACCTCGCGCAGGTACTCATTCTGCACGATATCGCGCGTCTCAGGATCGATCGAGATCGGCCCGCGCGGGCTGTTCGCGTTCTTGTATCCCTTGAGCAGCTCCATCGTTTTGTCCGGGTCGACCTTGCCGTTTTGCTCGCGGATGGCGTAGTAGATCGCGTCCATTCCGTCCCAGGCGCCGACCGACATGAAGCTCGGGGTGGAGTTGGCTCCGTACTCCTTGCGCCAGGCGGCGATGAAGGCCTTGTTCGCGGGACGGTCGGCCGCCGCGGAGTAGTGGAACACCGTGAGCACGCCGAGCGGCACGTCGCCCATGTTCGGCAGCTCCTCGTCCGTGGTGATGTCGCCGGGCCCGATGAACTTCACGCCCGCCTTGTCCAGGCCCAGGTCGCCGTAGGCCTTCATGATCGCGGTGGCCTGCTTACCCGCCGGCACGAAGCCGAAGATCGCGTCGGGCTTCGCGTCCTTGGCGCGCTGCATGAACGGGATGAAGTCGGGGTTCGCGAGCGGGATGCGCACCTCGCCCACGATCTTGCCCCCGCCGTCGGTGAACCCCTTGGTGAAGGCGGCCTGGGCGTCGTGGCCGGGGCCGAAGTCGCTCACCGCGATGTAGGCCGTCTTGAATCGCTTGGCCGCCCAGGTGCCCATCGGCAGGCTCGACTGCCACAGCGTGAACGACAGCCTGACGATATACGGGGACATGGTGGTGATGACCGACGTGCCCGCGTTCATGATCACCATCGGCACCTTCGCCTCGGTCGAGAGCGGTGCCGAGGACATCGCATTGGGCGTCCAGGTCATGCCGGCGAGGAACTGGACCTTGTCGCGCACGATCAGCTCCTGCGACAGCTGCTTGGCCTTGTCCGGATTGGGACCGCCGTCGTCGCGGGTGATGACTTCGACCTTCACGCCCGGCGGCAGCTTGTCCTGGTTCAGCTTCATGTAGAGCTTGATCGCCCGGTCCATGTTTTCGCCGAGCGTCGCGTTGGGGCCCGACAAGGTCAGCACCGAGCCGATCTTTATCGTCTGGGCCGACGCCTGCGCAGCGCACAGCAGCGAGGCCAGCACCAGCGCTCCGGTTCTCACGGTCTCATGTTTCACTCTCTCCCCCCTTTTCCCTTTAAAAAATTAGACCGATTCTAATACAGTTCGGACGAACTTGGCATCCTTGGCGCCCGCGGCGTGAAATTTCCTAATCGACCTTGACACCGACGGCTTTTACCACCTTGCCGTATTTGTCGTAGTCGCGGCGGATAAGGTCGGCGAACTCGGCCGGGGTGCTGATGTAGGGTTCGAGCCCGCCCGCTGCGTTGAGCTTCTTCCTCGTTTCCTCCTCGGCGAGAAGCTTGTTGACCTCGGTGTGGAGGCCCGTGAGCACCGGCTCGGGCGTTCCCGCGGCGGCGAACAGCCCGAGCCAGATGGTGACTTCATAGCCCGGATAAAACTCCGCGATCGTCGGCAGGTCGGGAAAGACATCGGAGCGATGGTGGCCCGTCACGGCGAGCGCGCGCAGGCGGCCCGCCTTGATCTGCGGTGCGGAAGAAGTCCCAGAAAACATGGCGGCAACCTCGCCCGCCACCGTCGCGGTCGTGGCCGGGGAGCCGCCCTTGTAGGGTACGTGGACCAGGTCGATACCCGCTCTCTGTTTGAGCATCTCCATCGCGAGCTGGTGGATGCTGCCGTTGCCTCCCGACGCGTAGGCGAGCCGGGGACTGGCGCTGCGGGCGTACTCGATGAACTCCTTGAAGTTCTTCGCCGGGACCGAGGGGTTGACCGAGAGGACCCATTGATTCGAAACCACGGAAGCCACCGGCGCCAGGTCCTTGAGCGGATCGGTCTGCATCTCCTTGTATAGGTGCGGATTGATCGTAATCATGCTGTCGGCGAGCAGGCCCAGCGTATAACCGTCGGGCTGGGATTTCGCGACGAGGTCCATGGCGATGTTGCCGTTGGAACCGGGACGGTTTTCCACCACCACGGGCTGGCCGACCAGCTCGGCGAGCCTTTGCCCCACGACTCGCGCGGAGATGTCGGGGGCGCCCCCCGGTGGAATCGGGACGATCAGCTTGATAGGCCGAACGGGATACTGGGCCCACGCATGAAGTGACACCAGGGTCGCAAAAATCAGCACCACAAGACGATTCATGAAATCCTCCACCGGGTGGGCAGGCCGCCGACGATGCTATGATATTCGCCGATTCGCCGATTCGCCGAAAATCACAAACGACATGTTCGCAGAGCGCCGTATCGAACGCCTGATCGAGAGGCTCAAGCAGTCCGCCTCCATACCGCTGCGTCTGGAGCTGTGGAACGGCCGCACCTTCGACCTCGCGAGCGAGCCCAGGGTCAAGATAGGCGTGACCAGCCCCTCGGCGCTGAGGTTTCTCATCTCGCCCAACCTGATGAAGCTCGGCTACGCCTACGTCGAGGGTTACTTGCGCGTCGAGGGGCCGATCCTGGAAGTGTTCCGGGTGGCCGAAAGCCTCGCCCGGAGCGCCGCTTCGCGCGGGAGCCGGGGCCTCCACCGCTTCTGGCGCCACAATCGCAAGGGCGATCAGGATGCCATCCAATACCACTACGATGTCTCGAACGACTTCTATTCCTTGTGGCTCGACAGGAACATGGTGTACTCCTGCGCTTATTTCCGCAGCGAGTCCGACTCGCTGGAGCGCGCGCAGGAGCAGAAGCTCGACCACATCCTCAACAAGCTGATGGTCCGGCCCGGCGAGAGGTTCCTGGACATCGGCTGCGGCTGGGGCGCGCTGATCCTGCGGGCAGCGAAGAAATACGGCGCCCGCGCGACCGGCGTCACCCTCAGCAAGAACCAGCATGAATTCGTTTCCCGCCGGATTCGCAAGCAGGGCTTGCAGGACCTCTGCGAAGTGCGCCTTCAGGACTACCGCGACATCCCGGGAGACGGCAGCTACGACAAGATCGCGAGCGTGGGCATGTTCGAGCACGTCGGGCTGCGCCACCTCGGCGCGTATTTCGCCAAGATCCGCTCGCTCCTGACCGAAAACGGGCTGGTCATGAACCACGGCATCACCGCGGTCGACCCCGACAACAGCTGGGTCGGGCTGGGGGCGGGGGAATTCATCAACCGCTACGTGTTCCCGCAGGGCGAGCTCCCGCACGTGTCGCTGGTGCTGCGCGAAATGGCGCTCGCCGGCTTCGAGGTCGCCGACGCCGAATCGCTGCGGCGCCATTACGCGCACACCTGCTTCGAGTGGGCGAGGCGCCTCGAGCAGAACCGCGAACGCGCGATCGCGTCCGCCGGCGACAAGCGCTACCGCATCTGGCAGATCTATCTCGCGGGTTGCGCGCACGGCTTCGCGAACGAATGGATGAATATCTACCAGGTACTCGCGCGCAAGTCGGGTCCGGCGTCGAACCCGCTGCCGCTGACGCGCGACTACATGTACCGCGCTTCGTATAGGGCTCAGTGAAAATCGCGTGAGTCGATCTGCAGCGACCCGATCAGGTCGCTGTGATCGCTCAGCCGCTTCGCGACGAGGTGCATCACCTCGCCCTCGCGCTCCAGCGTTCCCTCGACGCCCATCAGCCTCGAGCCCAGCAACTCGCGCCGCTGGCGCTCGACGAGACTCGGCCAGACGATGACGTTGACGTAGCCGGTTTCGTCCTCGAGCGTGACGAACACCGTTCCCGAAGCGGTGCCCGGGCGCTGGCGGCCGGTGACGATGCCCGCCGCGCGCGCTTGAGCGCCGCCCGGCAGCCGCTTCAGCTCGTCGGCGGTGGCAAAACGCAGGCGCGAAAGGCGCGGGCGCAGGAGTGCGAGCGGGTGGCGTCCGAGCGTGAGGCCGGTGCTCGCGTAGTCGGCGAGGATGTTCTCGCCCTCGGTCGGGGAGGAGAGCGCGGGCGCAATCTCCACGACCGGTGCGTCGCGCAGGATAGGCGCCCTCATTTCGATTCCTGCGACCTCCCAGTAGGCGTTGCGCCGATGCCCTGAAAGCGTCTCGAGCGCGCCCGCGGCGGCCAGGCACTTCAGGTCACGACGGTCGAGCGCGGCGCGATGCCCAAGATCCTCCACCGACTGCAGCGGCTGCCGCGCGCGCGCCTCGACCGTGCGTTTCGCCGCGGCCTCGGAGAGGCCTTGCACCATGAGAAAACCCAGGCGTACCGCGACCCGGGAGGAGGGGAGAGGTTCCAGCGTGCACTCCCACTCGCTCGCCGCGACGTCCACCGGCCGCACCTCGACTCCGTGGCGGCGCGCGTCCTGCACCAGCTGCGAAGGCGTATAGAAGCCCATCGGCTGGCTGTTCAGGAGCGCCGCGAGGAACGCCGCCGGCTCGTGGTGCTTGAGCCAGGCGGAAACGTAGGCGAGCAGGGCGAAGCTCACCGAGTGCGATTCGGGAAAGCCGTACTCGCCGAAGCCGAGGATCTGGCGGTAGATGCGGTCGGCGAACTCAGCGGGTATGCCGTTCGCGCGCATGCCGTCGATGAGCTTTTTCTGGAAGGGCTCGAGCCCCCCTTTGCGGCGCCAGGCGGCCATGGCGCGGCGCAGCCGGTCGGCTTCGCCCGGGGTGAAATTCGCGGCGACCACGGCGAGCTGCATCACCTGCTCCTGGAAAATCGGCACGCCGCAGGTGCGCTCGAGCACCTTTCTCACCGCATCGTTCGGATAATCGATCGGCTCCCTGCCGTCGCGCCGCCGCAGGTAGGGATGGACCATGTCGCCCTGGATCGGTCCGGGCCGCACGATCGCGATCTCGATCACCAGGTCGTAGAAATGCCCGGGTTTCAGCCGCGGCAGCATCGACATCTGCGCGCGCGACTCGATCTGGAACACGCCGATCGTGTCGGCGTGCCGGATCATCTCGTAGACCGCGGGGTCTTCCTCGAGAAGCAGGGTGTCCATGGTGATCGCGCTGCCGCGCAGCGCGTTGACGTAGGCGAGGCCCCGCCGGATGGCCGACAGCATCCCCAGCGCGAGCACGTCGACCTTGAGCAGTCCCAGGCTTTCCAAGTCGTCCTTGTCCCACTGGATGACGCTGCGCTCGGGCATCGCGGCGTTCTCGATCGGCACCAGTTGCGCGAGGGCTCCGCGCGAGATCACGAATCCACCGACGTGCTGCGAAAGATGGCGCGGGAAGCCGAGCAGCGCGTGCGCGAGCGCCATCAGGCGCCGCATCACCGGGCTCGCGGGGTCGAAGCCGGCCTCGCGCAGGCGCGCGGCGAGATCCTTGCGGTCGTCCCACCAGGCGATCGATTTGGCAATGGCGTCCACCTGCCGGGCGTCGAGATCGAGCGCCTTGCCGGCGTCGCGCAACGCGCTCTTCGGCCGGTAGGTGATCAGCGTGGCTGCCAGCGCGGCGCGCTCGCGCCCGTATTTTCCGTAGATGTACTGGATGACTTCCTCGCGCCGCTGATGCTCGAAGTCGACGTCGATGTCGGGAGGCTCGTTGCGCTCCTTCGAGAGGAAGCGCTCGAACAGCAACTCCTGTTTCGCTGGATTCACCTCGGTGACGCCCAGGGCGTAGCAGACCACCGAGTTGGCCGCCGATCCGCGTCCCTGGCACAGGATGCCGCGGCCGCGCGCGAACGCGACCACGTCGTGCACGGTGAGAAAAAAAGGCTCGTAGCGCAGCTCGGCGATCAGCGCGAGCTCGCGCTCGACGAGATCGCGCACTTTGCCGGGTAGGCCGCCAGGGAAACGCCGTGCGAGTCCATTTTCGGTGAGCTTGCGCAGCCAGCTCGCCGGGGTTTCGCCCGCGGGAACCAGCTCTTCGGGATATTCGTAGCGCAACTCCTCGAGCGAAAAGCTGCAGCGCTCGGCGATCTTCACGGTCTCGGCGAGGAGCTCCGGCGGGTAGACCTGCGCGAGGCGCATGCGCAGCCGCAGATGCCGCTCGGCGTTGGGGTGGAGCGCGTGGCCGCAGGCGCGAACCGGCGTCTTCAGGCGGATCGCGGTCAACGTGTCCTGCAGCGCCCGGCGCGAGCGCAGGTGCATGTGCACATCGCCCGCGGCGACGAGGGGAAGACCCGCGCTCCTGCCCAGATCGCGCAAAGCCGCGAGGCGCGCGCGGTCGTCGGGCCCGCACAGCAGCTCCGCCGCGATCCAGGCGCGGTCGGGAAAACGCTCGGCGACGATCCGGGCGTGCTCGGCGTCGTGCTGGCCATCCGGAATCAGTAGGACGAGGCAGCCCGGCAACCCGCCATCGAGATTTTCCCGTCCGAGCGAATAGCTGCCTTTCTTGCTTCCTATCCGTCCTCGGGTGATGAGCTGGGACAGCTGACCGTAACCCTCACGGTTGGTCGCTAGAAAAACCAGCTTGGGCCCGTCCTTCAGCCTTATTTCCGAGCCGATGATGAGCCGCAGCCCGATGTCCTTCGCGGCGACATGCGCACGCGCCGCTCCAGCGAACGAGCATTCGTCGGTGAGCGCAAGGGCTGAATAAGCAAGTACCGCGGCGCGACTTACCAGTTCCTCGGGATGCGAAGCGCCTCGAAGAAAAGTGAAATTGCTGAGGCAGTGCAGCTCGGCGTAGGCGGGAAGGGGGGAGTACACGTCAGGCGAACAGTCCGTGCAGGTACCAGCCGCCCCCGCCGCGCTCGCGGTAGACCCACACCAGCGCCTCGTTCTGCATGCGCGCGATGAAATAGTCGCGAGCGACGTCGCCGGCGTCCCACCAGCCGGACTCGATGCGCTCGGGGCCGGCGAGCAGCTCGAGCGGTCCTTCGTGGTGCGGCCTCGCGCCGATTTCCTCGAGAAGCCTGGGATGGCGAAGCAGCCACAACGGGCGATCGCCGAATTCGAGCTCCGGCCGCTTAGCGCCGGGCTCGGCCGCCGCGCTGGCGCGCTCCGGGCGATGCTCGGGTTGCACGGCGATGCCGCTCACCGCTTCTGCGCCCAGCCGCGCGCGCAGCCGCTCGAGGAGGCGTTCCCAGTCGCCCTGCGGCTTGCCCTGCTCGAGCAAGAGGCCGAGGTTGCGCCCGGCGAGCGGCACCAGGTCGTCGACCTCCAGGGCGATCTCGCGCACCGGCTGCTCCAGCGCAAGGCCGGCAAACCGCTCGCGCGCGAGCAGCGTGAAGTGCTCGGCATCGCGCAAAGGCGCAACCAGCCCGACCGCGACCTCGGTGGCGGCGCGGGCGCGGTGCCTGAGCCGGAAGACGAGGCGCTGCGCGCCGCTCGAACGCGCGGCGAGGAATCCCGCGAGCTGGACGATCAGCCGCTTCGCGGCGAACAGCAGCGCCTCGGCCTGCACGACCTCCGCGGGAAGCTCGATCGCCGCGCTGAACCGCGCCGGCGGGACGAAAAAATTCCGCGGATCGGGAAGCCGCCCGAGCGCGCGGTCGAGTAGATCGGGCAGCCTCTGCCCGAAGCGCCGCGCCACGCCTCCGCGCGGCAGCGCGAGCAGCTCGCCGATCGTGCGCACGCCGATCGCGGCCAGCGCCTCGAGCGTTTCGCCGTCGCAGCGCAGAACCGCGACCGGCAGCGCGGCCAGCGTCGGCTCGAGCTCGGCCGCGGAATCGACGAATCGTCCGCTTCCGGCGTGCGCCAGCCAGAACGCCGCGCGCGGCGTGGGAGCGCCCGCGACGGACGCGCTCCAGCCCATCTGGGCCAGCTCCCGGCGCAGGCGCCCGAGAAGCGATGCCAGGCCCCCGAAGAGCTTCAGACTGCCTGCGGCTTCCAGCAGCACCGCATCAGGGAACTCGAGCGCCACTCCGGGGGTGAATTGCGCCGCCCACCCGGCCACGCCGAGCAGCGCCTCGGTCTCCGCAGCGGGATCGCGTTGGGCGATGCGCAACCGCGGCGCGAGGGCGAGCGCCGCCGCAACGGCCATGCCGGCGCGAACACCACGCATCAGCGCCTTGCGGTCGCAGGCGAAAACGCGGTGCCGCTCCTCGAGCGCGAACGGCTCAGGCGTGGACGAGCCGCGCAGGAAAATCTCGAGCGGCAGTTGCGGCAGCCGGATGGCGATCCACATGAGAGTTCTTGCCGCGCACTGCGGGCGGCATCGCCGGAAGCAGAATAGGGCGGGCGAGGGGAGTGCCGCGGCGCTTGAATACCCGCACGGCGAGGCCCCCGTCCGAAGTGCCGAGCGCGATCCGCAGCGCCGCGGGAGAAGATTCGCCGGCGGCCTCGGGAAGCCTGAACAGAAAGGCGGGAGCCCGCCCGCCTTCGGCCGCGATCTGCAGACGCCTCAGCTCCGGGTACTTCGGCCTTTCCGGCCAGGCGAGCACCGCGGCGCAGGCATTCGACGCCAGCGCCTGCTCGGCGGCCCAGAGCGTCTCTTTGCGCGAGGCGGTGCGCACGATGATGAGCTGGGTCAGGTCGATGCCCGCCGCGGCGAGCGCCGGAGCGTAGGGCAAGTGAGGCGGCGCGATCCAGGCGAGCCGCAGTCCGCGACGGGACAGCCCGGCGAGCGCGGGCCCGAGCAGGCGCAGCTCGCCGATGCCCTCGTGCGCGGGCAGTATCTCGGTCAGCGCCCCGGCGGGCCAGCCGCCGCCGGGAAGCCCGGCATCGAGCTCAGGGAATCCGCTGGAAACGACACTGCAAACGTGAGACCCGCCGGCCCGGTTCAGGCTGTCGCCGCGCCAGATGTCGGGGCGATCGAGCAGGGCGGAGAAAGAGAGAGTCATGCCCGCCAGAGATCGCGGATGGCAAGAGAAGTGGTATGAGCGTCAAAGAGGCTTGCGGATCACGCCGACGCCCAAGCCCTCGATCGCGAAATCGTCTTCGCGCGGATCGACGACGATGGGCTTGAACTCGGGATTCTCCGGGAGCAGCTCGACGGTGTTGCCGCGGCGGCGCAGGCGCTTCACCGTGACCTCGTCGTGCAGGCGCGCCACCACGATCTGGCCCGAGCGCGCCTCGCGCGTGCGGTGCACCGCCAGCAGGTCGCCGTCGAGTATGCCCGCGTCGCGCATGCTCATGCCGCGTACCTTCAGCAGGTAGTCGGCGCGCGGCTGGAACAGGGCAGGGTCGACCTGGCAGCGCCGCTCGACGTGCTCCTCGGCGAGAATGGGGCTGCCCGCGGCGACGCGGCCGATCAACGGCAGCCCCAGGCCTTCGGTGAGGCGGATACCGCGCGAGGCCCCCGGGGTCAGCTCGATCGCGCCTTTTCTCTCCAGCATGCGCAGATGCTCTTCGGCGGCGTTGGCCGAGCTGTAATTGAACGCCTTCGAGATCTCGACCCGGGTAGGCGGGAAGCCGGTCTTCTCGATGGATTTGCGGACGAAGTTGAGGATTTTCTGCTGCTTGGGGGTAAGCTCGTCGGTCATGGGGCCTCCGTATCTGTATTTATATACAGTCTTGGTCGGCTTGGCAAGGGGCGTATAATTTCGCGCGAACAGGCCCATGGCGAAACCCTACGAATCCGACCTCACCCGGATGATCCGCGATCTGCTTCGGGACAAGCCGCACATCGTCCAGGAGCAGAAAAAAGGCAGGGCCCTGTGGTGGGACAAGAAGCTCGAACCGGATGAGCAGAAGCGCGCCCGGGATTCGAGCGTCCAACAGCAAGCCTACGTCTATCAAAACAAGGTCTGACTCCGGCCTGCGCAGCCTCGCGACAGCCTTTGCGCTGTGCCTTTCGATCGCCGGCTGCAGCGCTTTTTCCATGAAGAGTCCGTCGACCTTCCCGGTCGACGACCCGCTGGCCTCCGCGCTCTATGCGCGCGGCAGCACCTACGAGGAACGCGATCTGATTGCCGAGTTGAACCGCAAGAAGGATTGGGATGGGCTGCTGCGTTTTGCGCTGGCGCTCCTGCGCCGGGATCCCGGGGGCTCCGATGGGGGAGTGCTCGCCGGATACTCCTGGCTGCGCCTGGGCGATTATTCGAAGGCGGTCTCCTCGCTCGCCCCGGTGGTCCGGCAAAATCCGGAGGACGTCGCAGCCTGGAACCTGCTCGGAGAGGCCCAGCGGCGGGCGGGGCAGCCCGGACAGGCAGTGCGAACGCTAGAGCAGGCCAGCATCGTGGGCCGGACTTCGTATGTCACTTTCTTCTTTCTCGGCGAGGCCTATCGCGACGCTCATCGGCTCGATCAGGCCATTCCGGCGTACCGGGAATCGGTGCGCCTCGAGCCGGAGTTCGCCCGGGGCTGGTTCGAGCTCGGGGCCGTATGCGTGAGGACCGGGGACCGGGACGACGTGACGGCGGCGCTTGAGAATCTGCAGAAGCTCGACAAGGCGCTCGCCGAGGAGTTGAAGAAAAAGGATGCGAGCTCGAGCAAGCCGGTGCGATGAGCCCGGGCTGTATTGTCGCATATGTGTATTATGTCAAATACAACCTTATCCAGGACTCCGTCACCTATAGTTCTAAAGCAACTGGATACCTGCACTATCTAATGTAGTTTCTCAAGTACTGCGACTACCAAAGAGTCGAAAGAAATTCTCGGTGGTCGCTTCCGCCAGGGACTCGAACGGGACACCCCGCAGCCGGGCCACCTCCTCCGCGACGTGACGGACCAGGGCGGGGCGATTGGTCTTGCCGCGGTGGGGTACCGGGGCAAGATAGGGCGAATCGGTCTCGACCAGCAGTCGATCGAGCGGCACGGCCTTGGCCACTTCCTTCAGTTTTCCTGCGTTCTTGAACGTGACGATCCCGGAGAAGGAGATGTGAAATCCCAGGGCGAGGGCGCCTTGCGCCACTTCCTGGGTCTCGGTAAAGCAGTGCATGACCCCCCCTACTTCGGACGCCCCCTCCTCTCGCATGATCCTGAGGGTGTCCTCTGCGGCGTCGCGCGTATGGATGACCAGGGGCTTGCGGCATTCGCGCGCGGCCCGGATGTGGGACCGGAAACGTTCCCGCTGCCACTCAAGATCACCCGACAAACGGTGATAGTCCAGCCCGGTCTCACCGATGGCGACGACCCGAGGATGCCGGGCGAGCTCGACCAGCCGCCTGGGATCCACGGCCTCGGCCTCGTGATCCGGGTGGACGCCGACGCTCGCGAAGAAATTGTCGTGCGCCTCGGCGAGCGCGAGCACCTTGGGAAATCCCGCCAGCTCCACGCTGATGCACAGGGCGTGGGTGACCCCGTTGGCCTTCATTTCTTCGCGAATCTCGCCCAGCTTTCCCTCGAATTCCGGGAAATCCAGATGGCAATGCGAGTCGACAAGCCCGGGAGTCACGGCTGTCCGACCAGGCGCTGGTATTGGAGCAGAAGGTCTTCCACGAACAGCTTGGCGTTGAGCGGGTGACGGGCGAGGGACTTGGCCTCGGCCAGGCGCCGCAGATACGCCGCGATGCCCGCCGGCTCGCAGCGTTGCGCGATTTCCGCGATCCGCTTTTCCTGGCCCAGATGGTATCTGACCCGCCCGGTCGCCCGCGCGAGCAGCAAGTCGAAGGCCCAGCGCTGCAGCCAACCGACAAGCTCCCATGGGGCGACGCGCTGGACCGTATCGGCGAGAGCGATCGGGTCGAAACGGCTTCCTCCGATCCGCTCGACAAAGGCGAGGCGGTCCGCCTCCGTCTCGGCGCCCTTCAGCGCGGCAAGCGGCGCTCCGCCCACCGCCGCGAGGGCGGATTCCGGTTGTTCGACGCCCTGCTCCTTCAGCCAGCGCAGCACCGCAGCCGGATCCGGAGGCGGAAGGGCGAATCTCAGGCAGCGGCTGCGCACCGTGGGAAGCAGCCGGTCGAGCTGCGTGGCGACGAGCAGAAATACCGTCGCCGGCGGCGGCTCCTCGAGACTTTTCAGCAGGGCGTTCTGCGTATTCGCGTTCATCGCCTCGGCCGGGTAGATCAGGATGACGCGCAGGCCGGCCCGGTGGGTGCCCACCGCCAGGAAGTCGGCGAGCTCCCGGACCTGCTCGATTCGGATCTGTTCGCTGCGCTTTTTCCCGGGTTCCGCGCCCTCTTCCGGCTCCGGAGCCAGGCTCTCCGGCACGATAAGGCGGAAATCGGGGTGATTGCCGAGCGCGAACCAACCGCAGGCGCGGCAGGCGCCGCAGGCCCGCCTTTCCGCCTTTGGGTTCTCGCAGAGCAATGACTGGGCGACCGTCTGCGCGAATTCGAGCTCGCCCCACCCCTCTCCGCTGTGCATCAGGATCGCGTGGGGAAGCCGCTCGAGCATCGGGGCCCAAGCCTTCCAGGCCGGTTCTTGCCAGCTAAACATTAAGCGTTAACAAAGTATTGAGATAATATCTTCAACTGACTTCTTAACATTTTGCGGTGGCTGGTGACCATCCACGACGCGAATTCGCGCGGGCTCGGCCGCCGCGCGCTCGAGGTAGGCAGCTCGGACGCGCTCGAAATAGGCCTTGTTCTTGGACTCGAACCGGTCTCTGCGGTCTCCCGGTAGCCGGTCGAGCGCGATCTCGACCGGCACGTCGAACACCAGGGTCAGGTCGGGCCGCAGCTCGCCGTTGACCCAGCGCTCCAGGATCGCGATCCGATCCTTCCCCATCCCGCCCCCTGCGCCCTGATAGGCATAAGTCGCGTCGGTAAACCGGTCCGAAACCACCCACCGCCCCGTCGCGAGCGCGGGCGCAATGACCTGGGCGATGTGCTCGCGGCGGGCGGCGAACATCAGCAGGGTTTCGGTATCGATATCCATCGCCTGCGCGAGCAGAACCTCGCGCAGCTTCTCGCCGAGCGGCGTGCCACCGGGCTCGCGCGTCACGACGACGTCCTTGCCCCTGCGCCGGAGGAAGTCGGCGATTCCGCCGACATGCGTGCTCTTCCCCGCGCCGTCGATGCCCTCCACGGTGATGAACTTGCCGCGGCTCATCGGCTCGCCTTCCGGCGCGCGCCCGGCAGCTGGTACTTGGCGACCGCCCGGTTGTGCTCGACGAGGGTTCGCGAGAACTCGCTCGTGCCGTCGCCGCGAGAGACGAAATAGAGCGCATCGGTTTTCGCCGGGTGCATCACCGCCGTGATCGATTCGAGGCCGGGCATGGCGATCGGATGCGGCGGCAGGCCCATGCGGGTATAGGTGTTGAAGGGGGTGTCCCGCACGAGATCCCTTTTCCGCAGGTTGCCGTCGAATTCCTCGCCCATGCCGTAGATGACGCTCGGATCGGTCTGGAGCTTCATCTTGCGGCGCAGACGGTTGGCAAATACCGCGGCGACCATCGCGCGGTCGCTCGCCCTGCCGGTTTCCTTCTCCACGATCGAAGCGAGGATGAGGGCTTCGTAGGGATCGGTGACCGGCAGACCCGCGTCGCGCGACGTCCAGGTCGCGTCGAGGTGGCCCTTCATCGCGCGGCGCGCGCGCGCCAGCACGGCGAGATCGCTCGATCCCTTGGCGAAGACATAGGTGTCGGGAAAGAACA
>Ga0137403_10000760_pt1 | contig 41326 bp, 40 predicted proteins | sample CZOMad2_1_16fung_FD_122057 | JGI IMG/M metagenome (GOLD analysis project Ga0137403, IMG submission 122057) | Vadose zone soil fungal communities from Angelo Coast Range Reserve, California, USA - CZOMad2_1_16fungal (Hybrid Assembly) | ecosystem: Environmental > Terrestrial > Soil > Vadose zone...
CTCGGCTGCGGCATCACCACCGGGATCGGCGCGGTTTTGAATACGGCAAAAGTCAGAGCCGGCTCGACTGCAGCCGTGTTCGGCCTCGGCGGCATCGGCCTCAGCGTCATTCAGGGATTGGTCATGGCCAAAGCCGAACGGATAATCGCAATCGATACCAATCATGCGAAGTTTGAAATCGCGAAAAATTTGGGCGCCACCGACTTCATCGTGCCGCAGCAAAACGGCCGGCCGGTACAAGAAATCATCGTCGAGATGACCGACGGCGGCGTCGATTATTCGTTCGAATGCATCGGCAACGTCAAGACCATGCGTGCGGCGCTCGAGTGTTGCCACAAAGGTTGGGGTGAGTCCATCATTATTGGCGTCGCTGGCGGCGGCGAAGAGATCAGCACGCGCCCGTTTCAGCTGGTCACCGGACGGGTTTGGCGAGGTACGGCTTTTGGCGGCGTCAAGGGTCGCTCGCAGCTTCCGGGCTATGTCGAGAAATATTTGAGTGGTCAGATCAAAGTCGAGCCCATGATCACGCACACGCTGCCGCTGGAACGAATCAACGAAGCGTTTGATCTCATGCATAAAGGCAAAAGTATCCGCACGGTAATCAAGTTTTAATCCGTTCGCCCTAATCCGGCCTACCAATTCTGGTAGTGACCGATTCGCTTGAGCGCCAGATATAGAATGGCAAATTAGGCGCACATTTATCGGAAATACAGCCGGAATTTGGCGCAAAACGGCTTGCAGTTTCGGGAATTTCTTTCTATAAGAAACCCCTAGTGGGTTTTTCCGGTCTTCACTGAAAAATCCGCCCGACAGATTCTCGAGAAAGGAACAGCGATGGACAAGAAGATCAAATTTCGCGTCAACGGCAAGAAGGTCGAGGTTGAGGTTCCGACCAATCGGCTTTTGATCGACTGCTTGCGCTACGATCTTGGACTTACCGGCACGAAAGAAGGCTGCAGCGTCGGCGTTTGCGGCGCCTGCACCGTGTTGATGGACGGTGACATGATCAGCTCGTGTCTGACCCTGACGGTCATGGTTGAAGGGCGAGACATCACCACTGTCGAAGGATTGGCGAAAAACGGCGAGCTCAACCCCGTGCAGAAGAGCTTTATCCAGTACGGCGGCTTCCAGTGCGGCATTTGCACGCCGGGTCAGGTGGTCGCAGCGACGGCCCTACTCAATGAAAATCCGAAGCCCAATGAAGAGGAAATCAAAGACTGGATGATGGGCAATCTGTGCCGCTGCACCGGTTACTACAAGATCATCGAATCGATCGAGAAGGCGCACCAATTCGCCAAATAAGGACACCGCCATGATACCGTTTGAATACCGCACTCCGAAAAACCTCAAGGAAGTACATTCGACGCTGAAAGAGTACGGCGGCGACGCCAAGATCATCGCTGGCGGAACCGCGTTGGTGATCATGATGAAACAGCGCCTCGTACGACCGAGCTGCCTGGTTAGCCTGCGATACGTGCGCGGTCTCAATGGCATCGAAGTCAGTGACGGCGGCTTACGTATCGGCGGTCTCGCCACGCACCGCGAGGTAGAAAGCTCGCCGCTGCTGCGCCGCCGTTTGCCGATGCTGGCGGAGACCTATCACCACGTAGCGACGCTCCGTGTGCGCAACATGGCGACCGTCGGCGGCGGCTTGGCCCATGCCGATCCGAACCAGGATCCGCCTCCGAGCTTGATTGCCCTGGGCGCGACGGTGAAAGCCGCATCAGCCAACGGCAGCCGCGTGATTCCGCTGGATGAATTCTTCAAAGATTATTACGAAACCGTACTCAATCCGGACGAAATCATCACGGAAGTCTTCGTCCCCAAGGTCGCTCCCAATACCGGCGCAGCATACATTAAATTCTTGCCCCGTACTGCGGACGATTATGCCACAGTTTCGGCTGCCGCCGTGTTGACGCTCGATAAGACGAAAAAGAATATTGCCGATGTTCGCATTGCCCTTGGCAGCGTCGGCGTCACGCCGATTCGCGCCACCGCGGCTGAAGCCGTCCTGCGCGGCCAGCCGCTTAAGGCGGACGCCTTCGCCGTAGCCGGCGAAAAGGCCAAAGAAGCGGTGGACCCGGTCAGCGATTTCCGTGGGTCCGCGGCTTATAAAAAAGACATGGCCGCGGTATTCGTCCGGCGCGCCCTGGAAAAGGCTTTGGCCGATATCCGCCAGCAGGCGAAACTCAAACCAGCGCCGAAGCCGGCTAAGAAGAGGGTCGTCAAGAAGAAAAAAGGTAGAAGAAGGTGAAGTTTAGCCAGACTGCACAGATTCCAGTAGCCCGTGAACCGCTTTGGGACTTTTTAATGGATGTCCCCAAGGTGGCTAAGTCGCTACCGGGGGTTGAATCGGTAAACAAGATCGATGATACCACATACGAAGGCGCCCTGACTGTCCGGGTCGGGCCGATCAAGCTCAATCTACAAGGCAAGATCATCCTTGAAGAGCAAAATAAAAATGATTGGCGAGCAGCCTTGCGAGCGGAAGCCAAGGACCGCATGGCGGCCGGCGCCGTCAACGGCAAAACGACTATGACGCTGAAGGAGCTTAGCGCCGATCAGACCGAGTTGGTGGTCGAAACCGATGTGAATATCTTGGGTAAGATCGGTGAATTTGGTCAGCCGATCATTCGCAAGAAAGCCGATGCCATGCTCAAGGAATTCGTCGACAACATCAAAAAGCAATTAACTGGAAAGTAACTTCGAAGGCGGCTCCCTGGAACTTTCCTGGTCTTCTTCGTCAACCGTTTCTTTTTCAACGATTCGGCCGAGGACCTGATTGTAGCAGTCTTCGGCCAATTTTTTGCGACCCGCCGAGCTATCTTCGTACTGGAAGCACTCGATCTTCGGTTGTATAGTGACCAGCACTTCAACGCTGCGTAACGCCAACAGCTTCCAAAAATGCGATACGAAGTCCATCTCGCCGTACCAATAAATTAAATCCTTATTGGCGGCGGTAACCGGCTCGTCGTCGATATTCTTGTAGGTGACGGTCGTTGGAACGATGATCGAGCGGCTGCGCAGCGGTGCCGCCAAGGGCACGGTTTGGAAAGGCAACAGCTTTTCACCGTTGGTGGAGGTGCCTTCTGGGAATAAGAGAATGTTCGTTTCCTGCTTGAGCTTTCGCGTCATTTCGTCGACGAGCGAGCCCACTTCTTCTTTCCTTTGCCGATTAATAAAGATCGTACCGCAGAGAATGTTCCACTGGCCAACGATCGGCCAGCTTTTTACCTCTCGTTTGGAGACGAACAGGATCGGGAAGATACTGCCCAGCACAATCCCGTCGACGTAACTGACATGGTTGGCAATGATGAGGTAACCGCCCCGTTCCATTTGGCCCTCGTCACCTGCCACAATGACTTTGATGTTGAGAATTAGTCGGAGCAATAAGGTAAAATTGCGATTTAGGCGGCTGATGATCTTCCAGCGATTGGGAAGCACCAGAATGGAGATCCAAAGATGAACCGTCGCCACCAGGCCGAAGAAGAACGCCCAGAGCGAAAGAAAGGCGGTTAACTTAAGCAGGCGCATCACTCACCGTCACATCCGTAAGGCCGAGGCGTTTGAGATAGGCGTCCTTTAGCGTACCGAAATCCAGCAATAAGAAAAAATCGGCGGTACCGAATTCGGCGTCTAGCGCAGGCGGGCCGCAAACCAGCGCGCCAATGCGCAAATAGCCCTTGATCAGACTCGGCAATTTTTGGAACAGGGCTTGTTCGTCGGAGATCGACACATCGTCGGTTAAACCGTTGAACGTGCATGGGTCGACAGGGAACACGCGATAAGCATCCGGCGCGTAGTACTTGCTCTTGAGCATGGAATACATCGCACTGACTTCGCCGACCGCTGTTGTATATAAACTGGCGCAACCGAATAGATATCTGACCTGATGCTTTTTCACCTGCTCGGCTATGGCGTCCCACATAAGCGGGATGAGCGCTCGATCGCGGAAATCTTTACGCGCGCAGGAGCGGCCAAGCTCCATCAATTCGCCGTCGAGCAATTTAATTTGGGACAAGTCAAATTCTTTCTCGGAATAAAAGCCGATATGTTGGCGCGCTTGAGACCCGCGCATCAAGCGATAGGTGCCGACGACGTCGCCGCTCTTAAGATCACGAACGAGCAGGTGATCACAGAAGGGATCGAATTCATCGATGTCCAAGCCGTGGGCATAGGAAGTCCGTAGCCCTTTGTTGAGCTCGAGGTTGAAGACTTGAAAGCGGAGTCTTTGCGCTTGCTCGATCTCGTGTTGCTCTGACGCGATCTTCACTTCGAAATCAGCCATGTAGCTAGAAAGCTAACACACAGACGATCGATTGAAAACCAACCGATTGCCAACTCCGCAGTCGCATACCCGTTATCGTGAACGATCAAGGGACGAATGCGTCGCGCCAACCCGCGGTATAAGTGAACCCAAGCCGGTGTCGTGGAATCTTCACGCGCCGCGCTTAGCGGTGCTGCCATTTCGGTTGCCGTTTTTCGAGAAACGCCGCGACTCCTTCGGCGACGTCTTGGGTCTGCAGCAGCTCGCGGCAATAAATTTCTTCGGAACGCTTTAGCGCTTGGTTGAAATCCTGGAGCGACAATTGCCGCAAGCCCTTGAGAGTAAGTCGCAGGACCGCGCCGCTTTTGCCGAGCAGCTCGTCCAAAAGCGCTTTCACCCCGTCGTCAAATTCAGCCGCGCCAAACGTGCGATTGATCAAACCCATCGCTTGCGCCTCGCGCGCCGAAAATCGGCGGCCGGTGAGAATCATTTCGGCGGCGCGGTGATAGCCGATCAAGGAAGAAAATCGCGCGAGAGCAACGGGTGGGTAGCATCCAACGAAAATCTCCGGTGTACCGAACGAACTCTCCTCAGAAGCGACAATCAAATCACACGAGCTCGCGATCTCACAGCCGCCGCCAAGACAGACACCGCGAACCGCCGCGATCGTTACCTGCGGTAGGGCTAAGAGCTTGCGAATGACACCGTGGACGACATCGAGCATTTCCGGCACCTTTTCGGTCGTATGATCTCGAATGTCGACGCCGGCGGAAAACGCTCGCACACCCGCTCCTAGGAGCACGACGATATCGACTCCGGGCTCGCTCGCACAGTTTGCGAGCGCCTGGTCCAGTTCGCGCAGCAGTGCGACATCCAAAACGTTCAACGGCGGACGATCCCAGGTAATTCTTACAACCCGCTCCTTTTTCTCGACCAGCACTTCCATGTTAGCCCCTGATTTGGTTTAGCCAGCAACGCGACAACCGAATGGTTACAGGCAAGGTTGACCTTTTTCATAAACCACCCCCCCTTCACTTACAAGTAACCAGGCAAAAGATAAGTTTGACAAAGAAAATCGCAGCACCTAAACTTATCTCTCGCAAGCCCGCAAGGAGGATTTTAACTATGATATCACGATTCTTGGTGATCGGTCTGATCTGCGCTGCCACATTCGGCGCCAAGCCGTCTTTCGCGGCGCCGGACGAGTATGACGATAGCCAATCGAATCCGTTCAGAATTGCCGCATACTTGATGTATCCCGTTGGTTGGCTGGCGGAATGGATCGTGTTTCGGCCTTTCCACTTTATGGTGAGCGCGACAGAACCCCAGGAAGCCTTTTTTGGTCACCGTCCGCACCCGCCGGTGTTGGCAGAACCTCAGCCATGGCATGACTACGGGCCAGCCCAAAGAACTCCCCTTAAACAAACCACAATGCAGTCCCAAGCGCCGGCTCCGTTGGCGCCTCAGGAAACGGTCAAGGTCGTTGAGGTGCCGGTAGAAAAGATCGTTGTCAAAGAGGTTCCAAGAGTTGTCGAAGTGGAGAAGATCATTTTTCCGGCAGTAGCCTTTCGCTTTGACTCCGCCGACCTCACGGAGCTTGGCAAGGGTCAGGTCTATTTGGCCGCACAGCGGCTCAAAGAGAAGGCCGATTTGACCGTTGTCATCGAAGGCCACACCGATACCGTAGGCAACGGCGACTACAATCAAAGATTAGGGCAGCGCCGCGCAGAAACCGTCATGAGCGAGCTTTCGGCCCAAGGAATCGATCGCGGCCGTATGTCCGCCGCAAGCCTCGGGGAGAGCAAGCCTGTAATTGACCAGGAGACCCAGTGGGCGCGAGCAGTCAATCGCCGTGTCGAGTTCCAGGTGAAGGGAGCCCGCTGAAAAAAACCGATTTCTCCAAAAAATGCCCAGCTTGATCGGTAGGCTGGGCTTTTTTTTTGCTCTTGAGCTCGACAGAATCACTTGCACCCCCATTAATTTTTTTAAAATGAGTTACAACCCTCACGATCGCTATTACAAAAAGGCCAAGCAGGACGGCTATCGCTCGCGCGCTGCTTACAAATTGATCGAGCTGCAGCAACGTTATCACCTGGTGCACCAAGGCGATAACGTGGTTGATCTCGGCGCGGCACCCGGCGGTTGGCTGCAAGTCGCGGCTAAAATTATCGGCCACAACGGCAAAGTCATCGGTGTCGATCTACAACCGATCAAGGCTTTTGACGAGCGCCATATTATCGTCATCGAGGGTGACATCACGAGCGCTGAGATCCAACGAAAAATCAAAAGACTCATCGGTGGACCGGCTGACTGTGTGCTTTCTGATGTGGCACCTAAGTTGAGCGGTATCCGTGATGCCGACATGGCACGTTGCTCGGCGCTTAATCACGCGGCCTTGAGAGTCGCGGTCGAATTACTGCGGCCGGGTGGCGCACTTTTGATGAAAAGTTTTATCAGCAACGATCTACACAGCTTCACCGCTGAACTGAAGGAATATTTTTCCACCGTGCAGCGAACCAAACCCGAGGCGACGCGCCAGGGCTCCTCTGAGTTTTACTTCTACGCCAAAGGGTTCTCCGCGAACGCCAACGGTCGTACGTAAACTGGCGCGACACGTCTCCTCCCATGTCTGAATTCAGAAAAGATCCGGTCACAGGTCGCTGGGTCGTTATCGCTTCGGAAAGAGAGAAAAGGCCGCGCCAGCATGGCCATGGAAATCATTCGGCGCGACCTGAGCTCTGCCCATTCTGCGCTGGAAACGAAGCCATGACACCGCCGGAAGTGTGGGCCCAGCGGGAAATGATGAACACGCCCCCGGACACGCCGGGTTGGTTCGTGCGCGTCGTTCCCAACAAGTATCCCGCTCTCGAAAATCGTGGCACCTGGACCGTTCGCCATGACGGCATCTACGAATCGTGGAATGGTCTCGGCCTCCACGAGGTCATCATCGAGAGTCCCAATCATTTGGTGAACATGGGTAGCCTCAGCGAACCACAATTCGCTGATATTCTGCGCGCCTATCGCGATCGGATGCGCGACCTACAACGAGATGGCCGTTGGGGTTATCTGCTCCTCTACAAAAACCAGGGCGACCGTGCCGGTGCGACCCTGGAACACGTTCACTCGCAGCTAATCGCGCTACCAGAGGTGCCGAAGCAAGCCGTCGACGAGCTTAGCGGTGCGAAAATGCACTACGAATTGAACGGGCGTTGTATCTATTGCGAGATGATCCAGCGGGAATTGGACTATGGCGAACGACTGGTCTCGGCTTCAGAGAGCTTCGTCGCGCTTTGCCCATTTGCATCTCGCTTCGCTTATGAAATATGGATTTTGCCTAGGAATCACTCAACGGATTTCGTGCAAAGTTCAGAACCGGACATCCTTGCGCTTGCCTACGGTCTGCGAGACATCATCACGAGGCTAAACCGCGCCCTCGACAATCCGCCGTTCAATTATTTCATTCACTCGATACCCGTGCATGAGACCGTGAGCGCACACTTCCACTGGCACATTGAGATATTGCCGCAGCTCGCCAGAGCCGCAGGCTTCGAGTGGGGCACGGGTTCGCACATGAATTCGGTGGCGCCCGAAGATGCTGCGCGCTTATTGCGCGATGCGACGGTTTAGACTTTCCGCCGGTTGACTTTCCCGCGCCTGTCTTTGCTGGTAAAGCAGCGCCGTGGCCGCCGCAGCGCAAGCCGCTCCGGAGATTGCGATGGCCCGCGGCGTGCCGACGACATGAGCGACGCTGCCGATGAATAGAGTGCCAAAGGACCACAGCCCTTTATCCATGAAATACAAGCTCAGCATGCGTCCCAACAAATCTGGGGGCGTTTCCATTTGGACGACGGTATTGGCCACCGCGCGAATGGCGATGTTGCTGGCGCCGACAAGCATTAAGAACAAAATCGATAATGGCAGCGACCGGGAAAACGAAAACAAAATCAGCGAGACGGAAAATGCATAGACGCTCATGGCCACGAAGTGCCTGCGGCGGCGCAACCGACCAAATGAAGCGATGCCCAGGCCGGCGACAACGGCACCGATGCCGGGAGCCGCGAGCAACAAGCCGAAGGTCGACGGCCCCGCGTGCAGGATGTCCGTGGCGAACACCGGGAGAAAACGCGAATACGGCGTACCGACGAGAGCCACACCGTAGGTTAGCAAGATGATCGAAAACAAGCGCCGTTGGCTCCGCAAGAAGTGGTACCCTTCACTGACTTCATGCCAAAATGGCGCTTGATCTTTTGCCTTAGCTTTGACCTGGGGAAACTCCATGGCGATCAGCGTTGCTATGATGGTGAGAAAACTGAGGGCGTTGAAGAATAAACAACCGGCGACGCCGATGATAGTGATCAGTACGCCGCCCAACGATGGGCCAATGATCTTTGCGATATTCGCCATCGAAGAATTCAGAGCGATGGCATTCATTAGATCCTCGCGCGGCACCAAATTGTTGATCAACGAGTGGCGCGCGGTTTGATTGATGGTATTGACTGTGCCGAGGAACAACACCAACACGAGGATATGCCAGAATTCGATCCAGCCGAAATAGACCAGCGCCCAAAAGACGAAAGCTTGAACCATGGCGAGTATTTGGGTCGATATCAGCAACCGGCGCCGCTCGACGCGGTCGACAAAGGCGCCACCGACAGCACCCAAAAGCAGCCGGGGCACCGCTTGACAAAAACCGACCACGCCGAGCAAAAACGGCGAGCCGGTCATGGTCCACACCAACCAGCTTTGCGCCATCGCTTGGATGAAATCGCCGACGTGGGAAAGACTGGTGCCGAAAAAAAGCAGACGGAAGTTGCGGTGCTCGAGCGAGCTGAGCGTTCGCGCCAGATGCATCGACCCTCGTTCGAAGAGGGCCATTATTCTACCGTTACGCTCTTCGCGAGATTACGCGGCTGATCTACATCGGTACCGCGGTGTACCGCGATATAGTAGGCCAATAGCTGCAGCGGAATCGTCATCACGATCGGCGTAAGGTAATGCGAAGCTTTCGGCAGCGTCAAGAACCGGTAAGCAGCGATTTCGCTCGCGGTCTTGGCGTCGTCGGTTAGCACGACAACCTTGCCGCCGCGCGACTCGACCTCTTTAAGGTTGCTCATCGTTTTTTGAAAGTAACGATCGCGCGGCGCCAACACGACGACCGGCATTTTTTCATCGATCAATGCGATCGGACCATGTTTCATCTCGCCGGCCGGATAGCCTTCCGCATGGATATAGGAAATCTCTTTCAGCTTGAGCGCGCCCTCGAGGGCAATCGGATAATTGATGCCGCGGCCGAGATAAAGGAAATCCTGGCTGTGCATGAGCTCACGCGCTAGTTCCTTGACTTGGCCTTCAACCTCTAACGCTTGCTCGACCCATTTGGGCAAATACATCAGATCGCGCAGCAATTTTTTTGCGTCCATGGGCTTGAGCTTGCCATTGAGCCGCCCCAACGCCACTGCCAAGAGATAGAGCGCCGTCAATTGGGTGCTGAACGCCTTGGTGCTCGCCACGCTGATCTCCGGTCCGGCATGGGTATACAGGACACCGTCGGATTTCCGCGGGATCGAGGAGTCAATGACGTTGCAGATCGATAGAATCTTGGCTTTTTTGGCGTGGGCGATTTCGATAGCTGCCAGAGTATCGGCGGTTTCACCGGATTGGCTGACCATCAGCAGCACCGACTTGGGATCCATCAGTGGAGAGCGGTAGCGGAACTCGGAGCCATAATCGACCTCGGCAGGTATGCCGGCGATCTCTTCGAGCATGAATTTGCCGACCAGACAGGCATGCCAGGCGGTGCCGCAGGCGACTAGGTGGAAGCGCTTGATATTTTTAACTTGGCTTGCGGTCAACTTAATGTCTTCAAGCGACACCTGCCCGTCTTTGAGCGAGATGCGTCCGCGAAAAGTGTCCGCCAACGCGCGCGGCTGATCATGGATCTCCTTGAGCATGAAATGAGGAAAGCCGCCTTTACGCGCCGCCACCGCGTCCCAAGTGATTTCCTTAACGGGTCGCTGAATGGCTTTGCCTTTACCGTCGAACAAGCGATAGGAGCCCAGCGTGACTTCGCCAATTTCGCCGTCTTCGAGAAAGGTGACTCTGCGCGTGTAATCCAGTAGCGCCGGAATATCGGAAGCGATAAAGGTCTCCCCCTCGCCCCAGCCGATTACGATTGGCGTCGAGTTTTTCGCTACGATCAGTCGCTTCGGATCGCGGCGGTTGAGAAACAAAAGTGCGTAGGAACCGTGAATTTCCCGTAGCGTTCTGCGCACGGCATCGAGGAAGTCGACGCCGCGCTCGACTTTTTCAGCAACCAAATGAGCAACAATCTCCGTGTCAGTCTCCGAGCTAAAATGAGTTCCCCGTTTGCCGAGCGCCTCTTTGAGCTCCAAGTAATTTTCGATGATGCCGTTGTGGACCACAACCACATCGCCCGCGCGGTGCGGATGCGCGTTGGTTTCAGACGGTCGCCCATGAGTTGCCCAGCGCGTGTGGCCGATGCCGATCGCTCCGCTCATTGGCTGCCGGTTGAGCATCGTTTCCAGATTGTTCAACTTGCCTTCGCAACGGCGAATCGTCACTTGGCCGTCGTTCAACACGGCAATGCCCGCCGAGTCGTAACCCCGGTACTCAAGCTTTCTCAAGCTGTCTAGAATCAGCGGGGCTGCTTCCCGGTGGCCGATATATCCGACAATGCCGCACATTACTTCTTGCTTCCCTTCATCTTCTTGCGCTTCTGTTCTGTCCAGCCTTCGCGCACGCGCTCATCCCGTTGATTATAAACCAGTGCGCCCGCCGGAACATCGTGTCGCACCGTGCTGGCGGTAGCCACATAGACGTCGTCGCCGAGAGAAACCGGCGCGATCAACGTGGTATCGCTGCCCACCTGTACACGATCGCCGATGGTCGTGTTGTATTTATGGAACCCGTCATAGTTGCAGGTAATCGTGCCGGCGCCGATGTTAGCCTCGCTGCCGATGGTCACGTCGCCGAGATAGGTCAAATGGTTTGCCTTAGTGCCTTGGCCGATTTTTGCTTCCTTAGTCTCAACGAAATTGCCGATGTGAACGTTCGGACCCAGATTCGACCCCGGACGCAGATGGGCAAAGGGCCCGATGATCGCGCCATTCGCGACGCGACAACCGGTCATGACAACCGAGAATCGCAAATGTACCTCATCGCCAATTTGGGCATCCGTGAGAAAAGCGCTGCCGTCGATCTGGCAACGTTCGCCGACCACAGTTTTGCCGCGAAGCTGCGTATTAGGTCCGATCACGGTGTCTTTGCCAATGGTTACGCCATCCTCGATATAAGTCGTATCCGGATCCTTGAACGTCACTCCCGCCAACATCCATTTCTTGTTGATGCTCTGGCGCAGGTTTTTTTCCATAAAGGCGAGCTCCTCTCGGGTATTGATCCCCAGCATTTCGCGGACATCGTCGACTCTTACCGTTTCGATATCTGCTCGCCGAGCGAGACCGATGGCTACGATATCCGGTAAGTAATATTCGCCCTGCTGATTGTGATTTTTGATTTCACTCAACGCCGCAAAGACAAACGGCGCCGACACGACGTAAACGCCGGCGTTGACTTCCCGTATCCCTCGCTCTCCCAGAGTGGCGTCTTTTTCTTCGACGATACCGGTCACGTTGCCATGATCATCACGCAGGATTCTGCCATAGCCTTTCGGTTCATCCAGAAAAGCCGTGAGCAGTGTCAGCGCCGCACTTCGGCTGCGATGGTGCGCAACCAACATGAGCAGCGTCTGCTCTCGAATGAACGGCACGTCGCCGCTCAGAATAATGACCTCTCCCTTGAATTCCTTAAACGCTTCTTTCGCGCACAACACGGCGTGGCCGGTGCCGCGTTGCTGCTCTTGAAGGATCCAGACGACATCATTTCCTGCGTAAGCACTTCGAACCGCCTCGGCTCCATGGCCGATTACGATCGCCACCGGGTTCGGATTCAGGCGCTGTGCGGTTCGCAAGACATGAAGAAATAACGGTCTGCCTCCCAATGGATGTAGCACCTTCGGAAGATTGGATTTCATCCGGGTACCCTGCCCGGCGGCTAAAACAACGACCCCTAATTCCTGCATGTCGCTACCTAATGCGCTAAAGATAGAATTATAAAGGAACTCTGGGAGCAATTAAACACGGCTATGAACCTTCCGGGCGCGCCTCGACCCACTTCGATGTTTGTCGCGTGGCGCGAGCGGTCTTTTCATATCGTTTTGAGCGCGCCGGTGGCTCCAATTTTTTTTAGAGTTAAACAAAAAAATTCTTGTCAGAGCAGAAGAATTCGATTACAAAAAGCAATCATCGCAAAAAATCGCTATAATCAATTGACACCGTTGCCGGACGGCATGCTCGACAGCTCTGGAGGATTCATAAAATCCTGTGCCCACGCGATTCGGAAGATTCTGCAAGTGGAAGAGAGCTCACGGATCGTAGCGGCTCGCGTTGCTGCTAAAATCCACACTAAGGGGAACATCCGGTGAATCGTCCAGAAACACTGCCAGTCGAGAACGAGCCTGAAGAAAACTGGTGGGACTATTGTCCTATTTGCAATACGAAACTGATCAATCAGAAATGTAAATACGTCTGCCCCAATCCCAATTGCAACTTTTTCATGAGCTGCAGCGAATTCGACCGCTGAGCTATTCTTTGGGCTTAGAGCACTGGCCATGTCCATTTCATTGCGCTAAGAGATAGACAGCATGTCGAAAACCGCCGGTATCGTCATCATAGGCAACGAGGTCCTGTCGGGAAAAACACAGGATATCAACTCTCATTTTCTCTGCGCCGAACTCCGTCAGCTGGGCGTTGAAGTGCAGAAGATTTCGACGATTCAAGATGAAATAGAGCTCATCGGTCACGAAGTCGCGGCGTTTTCCAAACGGTTCGACTGCGTGTTCACGACCGGCGGCGTCGGGCCGACCCACGACGATGTCACTATCGACGGCATCGCCTATGGCTTGGGCCTAAACGTCGTCCGTCATCCGGACATCGAACGGCGCATGCGCCAGAGGCTCGGCGGCGAGGTGAACGAAGCTCGGTTGCGCATGGCCAATGTTCCCGAGGGCGCCACCCTCTTAGCGACCGAAGCGTTATTCGCGCCGGTCGTGAATATTCGCAATGTCTACATTTTTCCCGGCATACCGAAGATTCTCCAAGAACGTTTTCACGCGATAAAAGAGCGGTTTCGCGAGGCGCCCTTTTATCTCAAGAACGTTTACCTGCGATATGGCGAAGGCGTGATTGCCGCCATGCTCAATGACCTTCTCGTAAAATTTCCCGAACTCATGCTGGGTTCTTATCCGGTTCTCGATTTGCAGGATTACAAGGTCAAGGTCACGCTCGAGTCGAAGGATCTCAACTACCTCGATCACGCGCTGCAAACTTTCGTTGCATCGCTGCCGAAAGATGCGGTTCATCGCATCGACTAAAAAATAGCTCATGGCGGACTATTTGTCCTGGGGAGTCTTGCCGTCCTACAAGAAGGCACCGCTCCCGCCGCTGCCGAGCATGCTCGGCGCATTGGGCCCGGGGGTCATCTTCATGGCGCTGGCGCAGGGTAGCGGCGAGCTTATCTGGTGGCCGTATATCATCGCCAAATACGGTCTAAGCTTTTTGTTCCTTCTGTTGCCGGCTTGCTTGCTGCAATTCCCCGTCACCTACGAGATTGGCCGTTATACTCTGCTCACTGGCGAGAGCATCTTTCAGGGTTTTATCCGGTTGCAGCGCCACTTCGCTTTTTTTCTATGGATCTTACTCACGCTCTCGTTTCTCTGGTTCGGCGCTTTTGCCGCAGCGGGCGGCACCTCATTGGCGGCTTTGACAGATTTTCCTAGAGGTTGGAGCGCGCGGGGCCAGACGCTTTTTTGGGGCTATTCGTCGATGGTCGTCTTTCTCTCGGCCATTCTTCTCAGCAAAGTAATCTACCAACTGGTGGAAACATTTATGTGGGGAGTGGCGCTACTCACGCTCGTAGGTTTGATTTGGGCCAGCGCCAACCCTGAAGCTCTGCACGCGCTCCCAGCTTTCGTCAAAGGCTTGTTTGTTCCCGACCTGTCGATGCCTCGGGCTTGGGACCCGGCGGACGCGACGAAATTGCTCACGGCGATCACCTTCGCAGGCTTGGGCGGATTCTGGACCCTCTTCTATTCTTACTGGGTGCGCGACAAGGGCGTCGGCATGGCCCACTACATGGGCCGGCTTACCGGGCCGATCACTGGAAAGGCCGAGGCGATTCCCGCGTCGGGCTTCACCCCCGGCAACGACGAGGGCCTAGCTCATGTCCGCCGTTGGTGCCGTTATTTGTTTTGGGATATCAGCATCGGGATCGGCGGTAACTTGCTGACCACTCTGATGACCTGTTTGCTCGCCTACGCGCTGCTATTTCCCAAAGGACTGCTCCCTCAGGGATACGAGCTGGCGGTCGTACAAAGCCGATTCTTTGAAGTAAGCTGGGGCGTCATTGGTAAATTTCTTTTTTTGATCGTCGCCGCGGCGTTTCTATCCGACACTTGGCTCGCTACCGTCGATGCCGTGAGCCGGATTCACACGGACTGTCTCTATGCCTTCTTTCCCAAGACTCAATCTACTCCGGCGCGCAGCTGGTATCTCATTTTTTTATTTCTACTTACGGCCATCACCGCGGCCACCATGGGCGCCGCTGAACCAGGCGCATTGATCCTGCTCTCTGCGGTCATCGGCTTCGTTGGCACGGTGCTATTCTCCATGGCGCTGGTATTCCTCAATCACGTTTATCTGCCGCGCCATCTTCCGGCCATAGCGCGGCCGGGACGGCTCAATCTGGTCCTGCTAAGCGTGTCTTGTCTCGCCTACCTAGTCCTCGCCATCGCTTATCTTTTGACGATCACCAACGTGATTCGGTAGCGATGGCTGGCTGCGCATACTCGTTGCGAATGATTCACTGAGAAAAATTAGGCGCGCGGCAACGCCACAAGTAAGAATTGTCGGGTAAAGACTTCGACGAAACTTAGAAGAATTCTAACTCGGAACCGATTTCCCAACCTAAAAAAAATACCGAAGGTCACACTAGCGACGCCCGCGACACGCGAATCCAGCGATTCATGACCGTGAAACGCTGCGCGGTGAGGATAAACGGTAGGCTGATAATACCACTGAGCAAAAGCATTCCGCCCACTGAGCCTAAACCAAAGATGACGATATAAACCAACCCGCCGACGGGTGATTCGATCGTCGAAAGCATCAGTAACATCAACGCCGCGTTGCTGGCTAGTCCATGCACATGCCGACGATGAACGGCCGGCGCATCGCTTTGAACGGATGAGGATGGGCATGATCTTGGCCTGGATTCTCGTGCACGTGAAAGTGCGTATGAGTTTCCGGATTGTGGCTGTGAGTGTGTAGATGAACTCGTTCCGGACCGAAAGACTTTCGAAGCACATTTAAGCCCGGGATAACCAGCATCGCCGCGACCAGAAGCTCGAGCCCCGAGCCCAGTCGGGGAGGAATGGTCACACGCAGGCCGATAACGATCAAACCCACGATGAACAATGTCGTCGTGTGGCCTAATCCCCAGAAAGCGCCGATCAACGACGCCCATTTAAAGTTTCTGTGCTCGCTGACAATCGTCGAAACCGCGATGAGATGGTCCGGATCGAGTGCATGCTGAATACCCAGCAGCAACCCCAATCCAAAAGCCGCCAAGAGTGAAGGGTCTATGTTTGATTTTAGATCTTCGACTTTGGATTTGAGAGTCAATCAAAAAATGGCAACCCACAATTCCAAATTTTCATTGATCATCCCCTATTACGAAGGGTTGAGTCGTTGTCCGGTTTGGGTGCCGATCCACACTTCGCCGCCTTCGAAGACTTCCTTCTTCCAGATCGGCACGGTTTTTTTGATCTCTTCGATGGCAAAGCGGCAGGCCGCAAACGCGGCGTCGCGATGCGCCGATGATACGGCAATGATCACGCTGGCCTCGCCAATCTGAACCGGCCCGAGCCGGTGCGAGATCGCCATGCGGCAGATCGGCCAATTTTTCTTCGCATCCTCACCGATGCGCGCCAGTTCCTTTTCCGCCATCTCCGGATAGGCTTCGTAATCGAGGCCGATGACCTTGCGACCCTCGTTGTTATTGCGCGTGGTGCCGATGAACGTCGCAATCGCGCCGGCCTCTGGGTCAGTCACGAAACGGACCAGTTCATTCAGATCGATCGGTTGATTCGTCACGCGAAACATTGTCAGATCAACCTCCACTCACCGGCGGAACAAATACCACTTCGTCTTTGTCTTTCAGTTTGTGATCGACGCCGACGTAATCCTGATTGACCGCGTACAGGAGCCGTATACCCGGCACGTCCAGCTTAGGATATTCCTTTTGCAGCTGGCGCCAAAGATCGGCGACGGTGCTGCCCTCCGCGACCTCCTTTAAAACCTCCGAAGCACCGACACGCTCTCGCAAAATAGCGAAAAACTTGACCCGAACTTTCATTGACCTTGCAGCTGTGACACCATGTGGCGGATCTCTGGTAAGATCAGCTTCTCCATGGCTAGGGTGACGGCCCCTTTCGAGCCCGGGAGCGAGATCAATACCTTGCCGCGCGCGCTGCCCGCAGCCGCCCGGCTCATGATCGCCGCAGAGCCGATATCCATGTAGCTCAAGTAGCGGAATATCTCGCCGAAGCCGTCGAGCTTTTTTTCCAAAAAGCGGTTCACCACTTCGTAGGTGCCATCGCGTGGCGCGATGCCGGTGCCGCCGTTAACCAGCACCGCATCCACCTCGCTAATGCCAAGAGCTTCGTTGAGCAAAGCTTCGATCTGAAGTGGCTCGTCTTTCACTATTGTGTAACCCGCGGTCTGGTGTCCTTCGTCGGCCAGGAATTTCTTGATCGTCTGCCCGCTCGTATCGGTTGTTTCATCGCGAGTGTCGCTCACGGTGATGACGAAACAACGAAGGCTTTTCTTGCCCTTTTCCTTGTGCTCTTGAACCGACATCGTTAAGACTCCTGAAAAATGGGGAAATCATAGCAACCCCTATCGTGAATTCAAAGACGGGTCAAATCCGGTCAAAATTCAGAGCCTTGACCAATTCGCCGGCTCGGGTAGGTAGTTGCCGGCGGCGTTTTGCCTGATATTATAACGACGTAATGTTACCGCCCTTCTCGCTCTATATCCACATCCCGTACTGCATCAGCAAGTGCCCCTATTGTGACTTCAATTCCCATGTGGTGCAGGAAATCCCCGAACGAGACTATACCGACGCTCTGCTGCGGGAGCTTGAACATTACGGAAACTTGGATGATTGGCGGGGTCAAACCGTACAGAGCATTTTCTTCGGCGGCGGCACTCCGTCGACATTCAAGCCCGCGAGCATCGGCAAGCTTTTGGCGTGGGTTGCGGCCACGTTTCCGATCGATGCCGATTGCGAAATCACGCTTGAAGCCAACCCGGGCACGGTCGATAGCGACAAATTTTTCGGCTACCGCGACGCCGGCGTGAATCGCATCAGTGTCGGCGTGCAATCGTTTCAACCAAAAATTCTCAAATTTTTGGGACGCGTTCATTCAGCCGACGAGGCCCGCAAAGCTTTGCAGGTCGTACGTCACGCGGGTTTCGACAACTTTAATTTTGATCTGATTTATGCAAACCCTGACCAAACCTTGGCAGAACTTGAAGCGGACCTCGATGAAGCATTGGAATTTAACCCACCGCACCTATCGGCGTACAACTTGACCTTTGAAGAGGGCACTCCGTTTCACCATGAGTACCGTTCCGGTCGGATGAAATCACTCAGCGAAGACGAAGAGGTCGCCATGGCGGAACTGATCGAAGAAAGACTTCTGGCGGCCGGATTGCAACGTTATGAAATCTCGAATTACGCGCAATCGGGGCGGTACTCGCGCCACAACGTGAATTATTGGCGGTATGGTGATTATTTAGGCCTCGGCGCTGGAGCCCATAGCTATAAGACGACGGGCTCCAAGGAATTCGCCGGCCGACGATGGAGCAATGAAAAGAACCCCGGCCGCTACATGACCCAAGTCAATCAGGCGAATCGCGCTGTCGTCGAGCGCGAGGAAATTGATCTCGACAAGGCTGCAGGCGAATTCATGTTTCTCGGCTTAAGAATGACCGAAGGGATCTCGATAAACGCCTTCCGCGCACGATTTGATAAAACCACTCGCGAAGTCTTCCCGCAAATCTCTGACTGGATCGATGGAGAACTCTTGGAGGAGAAACGCGGTTTCCTCCGGTTCACGCGCAAAGGCCTGCTTGTCGCTAATTCGATGTTTGTTCAATTCATGTAGTATTCGTTGTTTTGAAATTCCGGGAGGGAGCAATAGTCGTGGTATCACCTACTGATTTAGCCAAAATTCGCATCGATCACATCGGCAGTCTGGTTCGCCCGGCAAAGTTGAAAGATGCTTTCGCCCGCTACGACCGCGGGCAAGCGGCGCCAGAAGAGCTTGCGGGAGCTCAAGACGATGCCATTCGCGACGTGATTCAGAAACAAGAAGCACACGGTCTGCCGATCATCACGGACGGCGAATTTCGCCGTCACAGCTTTCAAGAGAGTTTTTCCGAGTGTGTAGCCGGCTTTGATGTTCCAAAGAACGTTTCTCTTTATTACGAGAGGCGTGATCTTAACCAGAATCCTTTGGAACGAGCCGAACAAAATTTCGAGGAAGCCGGGCCGGCGATCGTTACCCGCCGCGCCGCCGTTGAGCGATTAAATCTAGTCCGTAATCTGCCCCTCGAGGAATTTCGTTATGCTCAGAGCGTCGCCAAAGTTCCCGCCAAGGTCACCGTGCTCGGTCCGGATCGAATCGCCCAACGTTTTAAATGGGAAGGATCGAAGAACGTTTACAAGGATCTCGATGATTTTGTCGATCACGTGGTCCGGATCGAACGCCAGATGATTACGGAGCTTGTGAGAGCCGGATGCAAATACATTCAAATCGATGCTCCTGGCTATACCGCTTACGTCGATAAGGTTTCGCTGGAGCGAATGCGCTCCCGCGGCGAAGATCCGGAGAAAAATCTTCGTCGATCCATAGACGCCGATAACGCGCTCATTGAAGGTTTTCCCGGCGTCACGTTTGGCATCCATATCTGCCGCGGCAATGCTCGAACCATCGATCCAAAGACGGGTAGACTTGTGCCTCAGTGGCACCGAGAAGGCTCCTACGACGCCATCGCCGAACGGTTATTTAACAGTCTCAAACACCAGCGCTTGCTCTTGGAGTACGACAGTGATCGCGCCGGCGGATTCGAACCTTTGCGTCTCGTGCCGCAAAGTAAAATCGTTGTGCTCGGCTTAATTTCGACCAAAAGCTCAGACATGGAGACCGTCGATGATTTGAAACGGCGCATCGATCACGCGAGCCAATACTTGCCGGTAGAACAGCTTGCGCTCAGCCCGCAATGCGGCTTTGGCGGTATCGACTCTAAGGTGCTCAGCGAAGACGAGATGTGGCAAAAATTGGATTGCGCAGTAGAAACAGCTGCGGAGGTTTGGCGCTGAGGCAACGGACGAAATACGTGGCGGACGAGACCACTAATAAATACGGCATTACGTCCCCCATGTTATTGTCAACTCGGTGCTTGTCCTACAGGGAAATCAGTAAATATCCTAACGAAGAAATGATAGAAAGGCGGGAAACTCAAGGTTCAAAGGTCTGTGGCCTTTTAAAAAGTTATAATCATGCCATCAATGAGACAACCCTCCAGTCATCTGACTCGCCGTATCCAACCAGTCCAGTTCCGTCGTTACACCCAAGAAGAATCGGCGAAAAGTGTCGTCGACGAGCCGTCTCGCGTCCTTGCCCCGAGAGGCGTTAACCATCTCTAGAGCTCCTTTGAAGGCTTCCAACCGCAGAGGATCATCGCAGACCCGATCGAATTCTCCGAGCAGCTTGTCCAGCGCCTTGTCGAGAATTTCCATGCTTCCCCGGTTGCGAACATAGCCGCATGCGGCGACGAATCCGAGCAGAAACGGGTCCCCGTTCGTCATCAAGAATCGCTGGGTGGAGTTTGACTGATAAACCTGCACCATCCTCGCGTGGACCTCGCCATTGATGCGCTTCAATGTTCGCATGATGTCAGAGATGTCACCGATGTTATCGAGGTAAGGCTGGTTCTCGTCTAGAAATCGGTCGGTTTCCACAGCGGTGGTCACATGGGAGTTATGCGTAATAAACGCCTGAGTCGCCAGCACGATATCGGACGCCAGGAACTTGTCCTTCGGCCTCGTTTGCCCCGGCATCCGGCCGATATCCTCCCAAATGGGAATACCTTCGCTCTTTAAATGTTCAATCAGCGGTTTTTTCATGATTTCCAGTTGTACTCGCAAACTCATCCGTCGTTGGCTCGAGTTGAATGTCACCATGTAGTGAAGCAGCCCCGCGAGGCTGATCGCATAAAAGATCTCGTAACGAATCGTGCGCCGCAAAAGGTTTCCAGTGGCAATCTCTGGGTCGCCCAAGCGCTTCACGGACTCAGCGAAGAAGTGCCATGCCTCTTCGGGAATCACGCCGTCTTGCACGAGATGTTCGCGACGCCAGACCAATAATATAGCGATGAGAAAGCAATAGAGCCGCTGCAGGCCGTCGATGATCGAGAACCGAATATTATCCGCATCGAGGGAGCGCACTCCGCCCGCCCAGCTCAGCGCCGCTACTTTGCTCTCAGGCATCGCCGCGCCTTCGATAAAATCCCGAATGAGCCGTCGGTAGATCGGATCGGTCAGATGATCGAAGGGCGGCCGCTGGAAAAAATTATCTTCGACAGACAGCCGTTGGATATAGATCCCGAGTGGCTCGCGCACATGTCCGATCTTGCCCTGCGTTTTGGGGTCCTCGATTTCGGGCCCGATGATCGTTATCGGGCCGGGCGGCGACAGCACCGAGAAAAAACCATTGCTTTTAAGTTCCTGCGCCACATTGAGCAGCACCTCATGTAGTTTTCGCGTGCGCTCCAATCTGGTTGGCTTCTTAACCCGCTGCCCGCCGCGACTTCGCAGCGTTCGCAATTCTTTTGCTACATTCCGCGAACTTGACGGTGCGTCGAGTGCTTCAGCGCCTCTCGTAACCAGTCCATTCGCGCCTTGGCTTTCGTTTTGATCTGCCATTCCATCTCCTCTCTTGACCCAGCAGTTTGCTGAGTGTTTGGGGAAGTCTATAAAGCTCGCTCACCCGGGATAACAACTGACACTTTTGCAGATTCCTGCGACAGAAGTCTTTAAATGCACCGACTTACAGCGCACGAAGCCAACGCACTGCGCCTACCCAAATCTTCTTGAGTGCGCTAAGCGCCGCCTGTCACGTCGGCCTATCGGACAGTCGATGGAAAAGCTTTTCGATGCAAACTTTTGAAGGGAAGTCGGGGTGCTTCGGGCCCTATTCATCGATTCCGCTAAGAACCTCTTAAACGCTGGGCCAATGGAAACCAAATTGAAGGTGGATTTTAAATGATCGTCGTGGGGAAGGGCTGGATTAGACCGTTGTCGAACGACACCTTTGGCGAAGTAATCCACCTTTGGCAATGATATATACATCCTGTCAAGAAAATACACAACAAAAAAATGCCGCCTGTGGCAACACCGTCGACGCGTGGTTAAGGGCGTAAGGATACGGGATCATCGTAAAGAAGCACGGCGATCGAGGCTACGCCCGCCCGTCGACTCGATGCCAGCTGCTTCGGCTTCATCCAAATACTTTTCAGTCGCAGGGTTTGCCCGAAGTGAGTTCATTAACCATCCGGCTGCAGCCGACTCAACCATTCTTCATGCACGTCAACCCAAATAGAATCTCGATCCTGGCAAGTCGACAGCTCGCTCAGGTCGAACTTCACGGTGTAGAGCGGCTGATGGATGCCGCGGTGGTCTCTAATGTTTTCCAGGACGCCGTGCACCATTCCGACGACGCCGCGTTTGCCTCGGATATACCGCGGCGTCCGCGGGTTGCCCCTAGGATTCTCAGATGCAACGACGACGGCATCGCCGATTTTAAATTTGCTGTTCATCGATTTCAAAATTTTACTCAATCGGGCCGCACTCGCGGCATTTCGGGTTCCGGGTGGGCAATTTCTTTTTGTTTGAGCTGGAACGGACTCAAAGCTTCGGCCGCACCGATCAGACTATCGACGGTGACGAGCTTAGCCAACTCTTCTTCCGACATCCCTTCTGTACCAGCCGGACGTTTCGGCAAGACGAAGTAGCGAACGTCGGAAGTGCTGTCGTAAACCCGGACTTCTTTGCCCGCGGGAATCTCCAGCCCGAACATTTCCTGCATGCACGCGCGCGGATTCTGCACGATCTTGGTTCGGTAGCTTTCGTGCTTATACCACCACGGCGTGTCGCCAAGAATGTCGTACGGATAACAGGAACATAGCGTGCACACGACAACATTGTGCACAGAGTCCGTATTCTCCACGACCACGAGCTTGCCGACTTTCCCTTGATGCACGCCCATTTCTCTGAGCGCTTCTCTCCCGGTCGTTAACAGTGCTTGCTTGAACGTCGCGTCGGTCCACGCCTTAGCGACAATCACGCCGCCCGCCCATGGCCGCTCCTCGTGGAGCTGCTTCCAACGCTGCTCCAACTCCCCCCGGGTAGACCAGCCGCGCTGGATCAGCGCTTGGACAAATACCTCGAGCAATTCCTGGTAATCTTTCAAGTCTTGCTCCACATTCACCATGCGTTCATCAAGGGTGCCGTGGTGTTCCTTCTTTTTGATTTTGAAAAAGTCATCGTAGTCGCCGCGCTCCCTGCGATTGTCTTCGGTCACCATGTCCATCGCTTCAACCGCGCGCGCGGAGACTAACGCAATGCCTTTTACATATTCATCGAGCCACTCCTCCAGGTAGCGCACGCGAGCTTCGATGTTTTTCCCCTGTGGTTTTCTCGGTTTGAAGAATTGATTCTTGCGCTTGAGCGCCACTCGGGCGTTCAACAAGTCAGCGAACGTCACCACGCCGCGCCGTAGTAAATAGAAAATGCGCGGTTCAAAGCGCTTAGCGCGGTAGTACTCCAAATCTTCTTCGACGGCCCTAATATGCGCATCGAAGTCGTGCATGTGCCCTTCGAACGGTTTGTGCGAATGTCCATGTTTTCCGGACATAAATTGCCTCCACACGCCCGACGCCGCTAAAGCCGGTCAGTGCGTATTGAAGATTTCTTGGTATTGAGTCAATTTTTCTTTGGTTGCTTCTGTCTCGGCTGCCGTCGGTTTCGTCGGATCCGCCGCCGGCGGCAAACAACCGCATTTCATCAAGCAGGCCATCAGCAACAACCGCGCCTTCGTCGCGGTAAGGTTGCTACCCGCAATCGCCAGCGGATCGCGCGTCGGATCGACAAATCCACCGGCATTCCCTCGGCCAACTTTCACCACTGGCATGCCGCTGAACGTGGCGCGCTTCAGCGCGGCGTCGACGGAATTGCTCATAGCGCCAAACGGCGCCGAGCCCTCGGCGACAAATCCAGCCAACGGCGAGTCGCGCAGATTTTTTTCAATCCGGGCTAGAATGTCGACCTCGCTACTCGCATCGCCCGAAGTGTCCTCGGGCAAGTAGCGCGCGTGCTTGATAATCGTCACTTTAGGAATCGCCGCGGGCAACAAATTTCCCGCGCCATCTTTAATCGCAACTGTAACGCAACCAACCTTTGAACCTTGAACCATGGAACCTTGAACCTCGCTCGGCAGACGGCTTATGTTCACCGCGGAAACGTGCGTATGCCGCTTGACCGGCTTGAACGAAAATTGCGGCGGTCCGGGATGGCCCATTCTGCCGATGATGCCGCCATGACCGCCAGTAGCGACGTAGCCGCCGGGCCGCGCGTCGGATTTCTGCACGTCGCGCGAGGTGAAAATCTGCTCATCGAGGATTGCCACCGCGCCGATACAATCGCGCCCGTTCTCGTCCGCCCAAATGCGCGACATAATGTAATCTACTGAGTCGACGATGTTACGATCGCCGTCATTGGCGATAGCGCCATGAGGCCGCTGGGAGGAATTTCCACAAATCGGTGCCGTCGCATCGATCAACAGATTTAGCCAGTAAGTTGTCTCTTCGACGAACGGACTGCCTTCGAGCCAAATCGCGCCTAGATATTTGCCGCTGGCGAGTGCCCGTTGCGCGATATTGGTCACGCGTGCCAGTGCCGCCATCGGCGGTTCTTTGCGCAAATAACCGGGGCGGTAGGGAAAGAAATCTACGCCGCGAGTCTCCGGCGCAATATCACCCTCGCCCACATCGGTTCGCTCGCCGGCGCTACGGCCCGTTGCGTAACCGCCGGACGGCAAAGCACGGAAAAAGTCAAAGTCGGCTTTCCCCGTGAGCAGACAACCCACACCCTCGTCAGAAATCCCTAAACGGTCGATCTCTTCAAACAGTCTCGAACCATCCGGAAAGAAAGGCACACGGCACAGTTCCGCCGGCACATTTTTTTCCGTGCCGTCCATCTCCCACGTCTGCCCGTTGATTTGGCGAGCCATGTAGGGAAGCGGGTAAAGACCGTCATCCGGTTTGAGAGTCACTTCATAAACCGGTTTATCACTTGGACTTGTGCGCTCTTTATGAAAAATACCGGTCGAATCTAAATAGCCATCCGGCGGTCCGTAAAGTTGCGCGGCGTCTCGCTCGAGTGGATGCGCGCTGAACTGCTCGATGTAAACTGTGACAGGCGCGGCTAAACGCTGCGCGCGCAGAACGTCGAATCGCATCCGTGAGCCGTCGGCGTTCGTGCGTAACGGCAATCCGTATTTCTCTCTCGCCTTATTGCTCGTGACCAGCGGCTCGCTGTTTTGAATTGTCGCGGTCGGTCCGGAAAAGACCGCAATCTTTGGCCTACTTGGGTTCGAATTTTCGGCCACGGGGTCCTCCCTGCAAAATGACTACGAAAAATGATGATACTCGGCGCAAGTCGCTACTTAAGCGTATAAGGAATCTGCGTCGGACCGTAGCCCTGCCAATATTTATTGGAAACAGGATCGTAACGGCCCTGCAGAAAACCGCCGGCCCTCTCGGCTCGGACGATGATTGCGACGGTTCGTTCGTCACCGCTTTCCTCGGCGTGAATCTCGTACGGCCGAACCAAATCGATCCTGCCGGCGCCGACTTTCACGTTGACCGACTTGCGCACTTCGGCGTAATCAGGTTTTGACCGGTCATCGACGCGCTCGTAGCGCTCGATCGACTCGATCCCATCGAGCACGCCATAGAGCGTCCAGTTATGCGCGTGATCGTGAATCTGCGTGCGCGCGCGCGGCGCTTTGATAAGACCATTGATGACAAACTTGTAATCGGCATCTTCGTAGAAGAGCAAGTTTTCCGCGCGCTCGCCGCCTTGCGAACAGTCAGGCCAGCTCCGTGATTGCTCTTTCACCGACGGATCGGCGAGCAATTCCTGCAACAGCGGTGTCATTTTCTCCCAGCGCGTTGCGGGGTCCTTTTCTTCGGCGTGGAGTTTACGAGCGGATGCGATGAATTTCTCCAGAGCGGACATGGAAACCTCCTTACGGCTCAATGGCACCTTTATGGTGATTGTAAGAATTATTAGTCCGCTATGGTGTGATTCGTCAAGGTGCCCTACCGAATTACAATTGAATTCCCGAAATGCAAAGGCCCCGGAAGCGATGAGCTACCGAAGCCTTTCGATCGGAATGATCGAATCTCAAACTATGTCCCGTGCGCCCAGGAAGAGAGATATTTCTGCTGTTCGTTGGTCAAGCTATCGATGCGAATGCCCATCGAGGATAGTTTCAGTTTCGCTACCCAGTTCTCGACATCGCTCGGAACGTCGTAGACCTTCGGCGTGAGTTTTGTCTGATTTTTCACGGCCCACTCCGACGCAAGAGCCTGCGTCGCAAAGCTCATATCCATGACAGAAGCCGGATGACCTTCGGCCGCGGCGAGATTGACAAGGCGACCTTCACCGAGCAGATAAATTCTCTTTCCGCCGGGAAGCACGTAGGCGTCGACGAAATTACGCACGTTCTTCTCCACTTTAGTGGAGAGCTTCTTCAGCGCCTTAAGATCGATTTCGATGTCGAAGTGGCCGGAATTACAAATCACCGCGCCGTTTTTCATGGCTTTGAGATGATCTTCGGCAATGACGTGCATATCGCCGGTAAGCGTGATGAAGAGATCGCCGACTCGCGCCGCTTCTTTCATCGTCATCACTTCCAAACCGTCCATGGAGGCTTCCAAAGCCCTCACGGCATTGACTTCGGTGACGATAACTTTCGCGCCCATACCTCGCGCTCGGGATGCAACCCCCTTGCCGCACCAGCCGTAGCCCGCGACCACGACCTTCTTGCCTGCGATCAGCATGTCGGTTGCGCGAATCACGCCGTCGATCGTCGATTGACCGGTGCCGTATCGGTTATCAAACAAATGTTTGGTCGCCGCGTCGTTGACCGCGATGACCGGTATCTTGAGCGCGCCATCTCTTTCCAGCGCGCGCAGGCGAATCACGCCGGTCGTGGTCTCCTCCATGCTGGCGACCAAATTCGACGCCAGATGGGCATAGTCGGTGTGCAACATCGATACCAGGTCTGCGCCATCGTCCATGGTGATTACCGGTTTATGCTCGAGCGCGGATCTCAGGTGGCTGTAGTAGCTTTTGTTGTCCTCGCCCTTGATCGCGAAAACGGGGACTTTGTCGTGCTTGACCAGAGACGCCGCCACATCGTCTTGAGTCGAGAGGGGATTCGACGCGCAGAGCAAAACGTCCGCGCCGCCGGCTTTGAGAGCCTGCACCAGATTGGCCGTTTCGGCAGTCACATGCAAGCAAGCCGAGAAGCGCATGCCACGCAGCGGTTTTTCCTTCTGGAACCGTTCCTTTACTCGCTTTAGAACCGGCATATCCTGACCGGCCCAGCGAATCCGTTTGCGCCCGCCATCGGCCAGACGCAGATCTTTGACGTCGTATTTTTTCCCCGCCATCGTAACCGCTTCCTCCGCTTTTTTGAATCAGACCCGGCCCGCGGCCTTCTTGAGATCCGCCGCCCGATCGGTTTTTTCCCAGGTAAACAGACCGTCTTCCGGCGCGCGGCCGAAGTGGCCATAGGCGGCTGTCGGACGATAGATCGGTCGTTTGAGATCGAGGGTTTGAATAATGCCCTTGGGACTCAGATCAAAATTATCTTGAACGAGCTTGGCGATTTTCCCTTCCGAAATAACGCCTGTGCCAAACGTATCGACGAGCACCGAAACCGGTTGCGCCACGCCGATGACATAGGCGAGTTGCACTTCACAGCGCTGCGCCAACTCCGCCGCTACGATATTTTTCGCCACGTAACGCGCCATGTAGGCGGCGCTGCGATCGACCTTGGACGGATCTTTGCCGGAAAAAGCGCCGCCACCGTGGCGTCCCATGCCGCCGTAAGTGTCAACGATGATTTTCCGTCCCGTGAGACCGCAATCGCCTTGCGGTCCGCCGACCACGAAGCGTCCGGTCGGGTTGACGTGGAAGATGGTGTCCTTGTCGAGATATTCGGCGGGGATTACCGCTTTAATCACGCCTTCGATGATAGTTTCTTTGAGTTTGCCGTATTCGACTTCGGGACTATGCTGCGTGGAAATCACGACGTTTTTGACTTTCACCGGCTTGCCGTCGCGGTATTCCACGGTCACCTGTGATTTACTGTCGGGCCGGAGAAAATAAGCTTCGCCGCCTTTGCGAACCTTGGCGAGGTAGTGAACCAAGCGGTGCGCCATCTGGATCGGGAACGGCATCAGTTCAGGCGTTTCATCGCAGGCATAGCCGAACATCATGCCCTGATCCCCGGCGCCCTGTTCTTTGTGCAAGCCCTCGCCTTCCGTCACACCCTGCGAGATATCCGGCGATTGTTGCTCGATCGCCGTTAAAATCGCGCAGGTATGCCCGTCAAAGCCCATCGCGGAATCGGTGTAACCGATCTCGCGCACCACTTCGCGAACAATATCGACGTAACTGACTTTTGCACTGCTGGTTATTTCACCCGCGACCACGACCATGCCGGTTTTAGCGAGGCTTTCGCAGGCCACCCGGCTGTTGGGATCTCCCGCCAAATGGGCGTCCAAAATCGCGTCTGAAACCTGGTCACAAAGTTTGTCCGGATGACCTTCGGAAACGGATTCAGAAGTAAATAAGAAATCTTTGCCAGCCATGGGAATAACCTCCAGCGGCTCTCAAATCAAAATTTTAATCTACTTTGTATAGCGAATACGAGGGGGGGATTCAACCTTACTCGTTTTCGTTGAAGCGGCTGTCAAACAGCTTTTCAATGGCCTTAACTGCACGTTCGGCGTCTTCTCCATTCGCTTCAACTTGAACATTGCTGCCGTGAGTTGCAGCCAAGGTGAGCACGCCCATGATGCTTCGCCCGTCGGCGGATTGACCGTCCTTGGAGAGAGTTACCTGTGCGGAAAATCTGTTGACGGTTTGCACGAGCAACGCGGCCGCGCGCGCATGCAATCCCAGCTTGTTGGTGATTTCCAGTTTTTTAACGACTCTACTCATAGATTATTTATCGATATCCCGATGCTTGATATGGATAGGAAATTTCTCCGCGCGGAATCGCTTTTGCAACTCATCGACCAAAACCACCGAGCGATGTCGGCCACCGGTACAACCGAGCGCCAGAGTGAGGCTGCTCTTGCCTTCGCGCTCATAGAGAGGCAAGGCAAACTCGAGAAGAGCATAAAGACGATCGAGAAACACGCGCGTTTCCAAGTTTCCGAGAACATATTCTTTGACTTCGGATTCGAGGCCGCTGCGTGCCCGAAGTTCATTGACAAAATACGGATTGGGCAAAAACCGCACATCCAGAATCATGTCGGCATCGTGGGGAATGCCAAATTTGTATCCGAAAGATGTAAAAAACAACGCCATTCGGCGGGTCTGCGGAGCCTGGCAAAAGTGTTGCTCGATCTCCCGTTTTAGCTGGTGCACGTTAAAATCGCTCGTGTCGATCACTTTGTCGGCAAGGGCGCGTATTGATTCCAAGGCTTTCCTCTCGCGCGATATGCCGTCTTGGATCGAACCTTGCCCGGCTAACGGGTGCGGCCGGCGGGTTTCACTGAACCGCCTGAGCAAGACGTCATCTGAGGCGTCGAAAAAGACCACCTGAACATGATGGTTCGCGCCGCGCATATCGGCGAGAACCTGCGGTAATGCTTGCAAAAACTGCCCGCCTCGGAGATCTACGCCGAGCGCGATGCGCCTGATTTCTTCTTGGTAGCCCTGGCAGAGGTCGATGAATTTTGGAATGAGCAGTGCGGGTAGATTATCGACGCAAAAAAACCCGTTGTCTTCGAGAGCGCGAATCGCAAAGCTTCTCCCCGACCCGGAGAGGCCAGTAATAATGATGATGTCCAACCCATCGGTCATAGTTGCTCAAAACTTTTCGTCCTCTTCAGCGATGATATTAAAAAGTTCCTGACTGGTCTGACCTTCCATAAGGCGGCGCCGAAAAGCTTCATCTTTAAGCAGCCGGGAAATCCGCGCTAGGGCCTTCAAGTGATCCGCAGCGGCATTCTCAGGCGCGATCAGCACGAAAAATAGATGCGTTGGTCCGCCGTCCAGAGAAGCGAAATCCACTCCCTGCGGACTGCGCGCGAAAACTCCCAAGACCCGTTCAACACCGGGAAGTTTGCCGTGCGGAATCGCGACGCCTTCACCGATGGCCGTCGTGCTGATTTTTTCGCGCTCTAAGAGCACGGTGAGGACTGTTTGCTTGTTTAAGTGGCGATGATACGACACCAGCCAACTGGCCATTTCCTCAAGCGCTGCGTTCTTTTCGCGACTGGACAGAGCCGGGATGATCGTTTGGACCGTGAGGAAATCAGTGATTTTCACGCCTGTGACCTTCTTCGAGCGAGCTTGGTTTTTTCTTTTTGTTTTTTTATTTGGCGCTGAATTTTGTCGATCGCCAAGTCAATAGCCGCGTAAAGATCTTGATGTTGCTCCTTTCCGTGAATCATCGTCCCATGCGTGTGCAGCTCGACTTCCGCTATTTGGCATTCTTTCGAATCTACGGCGAGAATGACACGGGCGTCCAAGGGATGCGAAAAATATTTGCCGATTCGGTGGATCTTCTGTTCAACGTACAGTTTCAGGGCCGCGGTTGGCTGCGTATGCCGAAAGGTCACGGAAACTTTGATATCGCTCATCGAGTCGAATTAATTCCTGCAGTTATCGGCGCAGGAATGGTTGCCGGCGTTTCGAAGAGGGGAGTATGCCCATCGCCTCGCGATATTTTGCCACGGTGCGCCGCGCGATATCGATGGAGTCGGTCGATAACATGGAAGCGATATGCTGATCGCTGTATGGCCTGCGCGGATCTTCGGTGGCGATGATGCCGCGGATCTTCTCTTTGACGCTTTCGCTGGCGATATCTTCGCCGTTGCCAGTTTTAAGACCGCTTTGAAAAAAGTATTTGAGCTCGAACAGCCCTTGCGGCGTATGAACATATTTATTGGCCGTAGCGCGGCTGACGGTGGACTCGTGCATATGAATGTCTTCGGCGACGTCGCGCAGGACCATCGGCTTGAGTTGCTTCACCCCATGTTCGAGGAATTCCTGTTGAAACTTGAAAATGCTCTGGGTAACGCGAAATAGGGTTTGTTGACGCTGCTGGATGCTCTTAATCAACCAAGTGGCCGCGCGCACCTTTTCTTGTAAGTATTGCCGCGCCTGCTCTTCTTCAGCGCCCTCCTGGCCGGCCATGCGCCGATAGAGTGAACTCACGCGCAGCCGCGGCACGCCGTCGTCATTCAAGTAAATCAGGTACTCATCCCCGACCTTTTCGACGAAGACATCGGGCAAGACCGTGCGAACCTCATCCTGCTCAAAGCCGCGCGAAGGCTTGGGCTCAAGGGACGCGATCACATGCGCCGCGTCGGCAATCTCATCGATGGTGACGCCCAAGTCTTTAGCCAATTTTTCATAGCGTTTAGACTCGAGGAAACTTAGATGATCAGCGACAATGCGGGCTGCCAAGCTATTCCTCAGCTGCAGGTTCTCAAGCTGGATTAACAAACATTCGCGCAGATCACGCGCCGCAACCCCGACGGGATCAAAAAACTGGATGCGCTTGAGAATGGCTTCGCTATCTTCAGGTGTACTGCCCGTGGCGTTACAAATTTCCTCGATAGTGACGGCCAAGTAACCGTTTTCATTTAGGTTCTGAATCATATACTGGCCGATCGCCGATTCCTGCTCGGTGATCTTGGAAAGGCGTAGTTGCCAGATGAGGTGATCTTCCAACGTGGTCTTTTTCGTCAGGCTGTTCTCCCACGACGGTGGTGAGTCGCTATCTTCAGAGGTCGCTTCGGCGGTAAGAGAACCATGGATCGAGTTGGAATGGGTATCGAGATACTCCTGCCAGTCCAACGTGCCGATTTTATCGACGGCAGAGATCTCGCGGTTAATCACCAGCTCCGATGTATCGCCAGTAGGGCTAGCCTGGATTTCGGATCTCGGTTGCTCGCTGCTCTCGGTTTCCTCTGTCGGTCCCTCTTCCAGTGCGGGATTTTCCTGCAACTCCTTGAGCACCATTTCTTCCAACTCAAGCCGCGAAAGTTGCAGCAGTTTGATCGCTTGCTGCAGCTGCGGGGTCATGACCAGCTGTTGCGCGAGCTTTTGAACCTGTCTAATTTCTAGAGCCATATTTAGAACTTAAAACCTTCTCCCAAATAGAATTTGCGCGCTTTAGCGCTCGCGGCGATCGTTTCCGGCGTACCCTCTTCGAGAATCGCGCCTTCATTGACGATGTAAGCCCGATCGCAGATGCCTAGGGTCTCGCGCACGTTGTGATCGGTAATGAGAATGCCGATGCCACTGCTGATCAACCGGCGAATAATCTTTTGGATCTCTGCCACGGCGATCGGGTCGATTCCAGTAAAAGGTTCGTCTAATAACAAGAAAAACGGCGAAAGGACTAGCGCGCGCGCAATCTCCACCCGGCGCCGCTCACCGCCCGAGAGTGTAAAAGCCTTGTGCGTTGCCAAATGGCTGACACCGAGCATTTTCATCAAAGCGTCAGCTCGTTCTTGTTGGTCTGCGGTACTGAGATCGAGAGTTTGCAAGATCGCCCTCAGATTGTCTTCCACCGTAAGGCGACGAAAGACGGATGATTCTTGAGGCAAATAACTGATGCCGGCACGCGCCCGCTGATAAATCGGCGCGCCGGTCAAATCCTCGTCATTCAAAAAAACGCGCCCTTCGTCGGGCTGTATCAAGCCAACCATCATATGAAACGTCGTGGTTTTACCTGCGCCGTTGGGACCCAGCAAGCCAATGACTTCGCCGCCTTTCACTTCCAAATTAACGCCGTCGACGACGCGCCGCCCGCCATAGGATTTTGCGACCGACACCGCCCTGAGGACGCTCATCTCTACTTGGCATCCCCCTGCTCCCGGCTCTTCAACTCCTCAGGGAATATCGTCGCTCGTACTCTATTCTTATCATCGCCTTCGACAATCGACTTGTCTTGTTCAACAAAGTAAATGACCTTGACGCCGCTGACTTGGCTGTTGCCTTGGCGCATCACCGGGCTCCCTGTGAGGGTTACAGTCTTAGCCTTGTCATCGAAAACAGCTTTTTCACCAGTTGCGACGCGATTGCCTTGCGTCGCATTAACTTTCCCCTCGGCGATGATCTGTTTCATCTGCTTCATTTCCGGATCGTAATAAGCGGTGAGCGTTTCACTGCGCATCGTCATTTCGGCCTGCACAGTCACGACGCGCCCCTTGTAGGTAATGGTATTTTGCTTTTGATCGACTTCCATCCAATCTGCGGTGATGAAGACCGGGTCTTTCTTGTTGAATTCGAAAGCGGTAGAGCTTTTCTTCGTATCATCCTTCTTTGTGCCATCATCCGCCTTCTTGATATCATCCTTCTTGGCGTCATTCTTCGCCGGCGCCGCTGGCATAGCGTGACTAGACAATAGTATGAAGAATAAAATAGTGAAATGGAGCATCGCGCGCCGCATGTTATCCCCCGACCCGCTGGTCCGGACTAGGCTTATTCTTTTTTTTCGCCACCTTCTCGGGCTCAATTTTTGTCTTCACGCGATGCACCAAGCGAATCTTCCTGTCCTCCAACTCAATCTCCATGCTCGATCCTTCCAATTCTATCCCTTCTCCCACGACGGTGGTGCGGTTCGGCAGGATGACCTGATCCTTCGCTGGCAAATAATTCGCTTCCTCCGACTTGAGCACGTACCCTTGAAACGAAACTTGGATGTCGCCGCGGAGTTCCATTCTCTCAAGTTCCTTTTCATTGATGTAAAGGTGCGCTAAGTCGCCAGTGGTTTCCACAACCTCGCCCTTTTTGTCGTAGTAATAGAACCTTGGCTTTTTTATAATGGCTTCCTTCTGCTCTTTGAAATAACTTGCCTCGTCGCCGAAGAGCTCCCAAAGCTTGCGGCCATTTTCGATTTTGGCCCTATGAAATTCTTTCATGTGAAGTGCTGACTCCGGCAGGTAGTCTAACGCTTTGAGAGGATTTTTCTTGATTTCTTTCTGTACCCGTTGAACGAACTCCGTCGCTTTGTAACCGACACCGCCAAGGGACAGGAGAATCGCTAACAGTAAAATGGTCCGTCTAGCTTTGCGCATGGTTATTCAGTAATTTTACATGCAAAAGTATCATTCTTTAGAAGTACTGTAAAGCATTCGGCACGAAAATTGCTTTGTAATCCTAAGAAGCTTCGGGAGCTATTTGGATTTACGTAACTCAATTCGCCAGAATTCACCATTTGCCCTGCGTTTTTAGCAGCAGTTCCGCTACCTCTCTAACCGCTCCCTGACCACCCCCGGTGGCTGTTACAAAATCGACAGTCGAAATCAATTCGGGCCAGCCATCAGCCACAGAAACTGCCAGCCCGGCCAATTTAAGAACCGGGCGATCGACGATATCGTCGCCCACATAGGCAATTTGATCGTCGTTAAGACCGCTGCTGCGTTTGATCTCATTATAGGCGTCGAGCTTGTTTTGTACCCCCTGGCGCACGAGCTTAACGTTCAACTCCTTCGCACGGAAAATCACGCTCCTCGAAGAGCGCGCGGTGACAAACCCAACGTCGATCCCCGCCCGTTGGAGCAAGGAAATTCCCTGCCCGTCTCGTACGTGGAATTGCTTCGTCTCGACACCGCGGTCGTCGATGATGATCCGTCCGTCGGTCAGGACGCCATCGACATCAAGGAGGAGCAGCCTTATTTTTTTGGCTTTCTTACGAACTGCAACAGGGATTTTCACGGCGCAGACTACAGGCCCGCTTTGACCAGATCATGGAGGTGAACTATGCCGCGAGGTTTTTTGCTGTCGCCATCAAGAACAAAGAGGGACGTAATCGAAAACCGTTCCATCACGGCGACGGCTTCCGTAGCCAAAGTGTCGGCCGGTATGGTTTTGGGATTGCTTGTCATGATGTCTCTGGCTTGAAGAGCCAAGATATCGCCCATGCTATGCAGTCCGCGACGCAAGTCGCCATCGGTGATAACTCCAACTAGCTTGCCTTTTGAATCGATCACACCTGTGACGCCCAGGCGCTTTGAAGTTATCTCGAACAGGGCCTCCCTGACAGAGGTTTCATCCTGCACTAACGGCAATTGCTCGCCGCGGCACATCAGATCCTCCACGCGGAGCAGCAAGCGGCGACCCAAGGTCCCGCCGGGATGGCGAACGGCGTAATCTGCTTCGTTGAAGCCTTTCTCTTCGAGCAATACCACCGCCAAGGCATCGCCCATTGCCAAAGCCGCCGTAGTACTGGTCGTTGGTGCCAAACCCAGCGGACAGGCCTCGTCTTTGACTCCGACGTTTAGGACAATGTCACCCGCTTTGGCAAGCGTCGACTCTGGATTGCCGGTCATCACGATCAGCTTGAGACCATGAAACTTGAAATGAGGCAGCACTTTGAGGATCTCGTCGGTTTCACCGCTGTTGGAAAGAGCGAGAATCACATCTCCCGGCATTATCATTCCGAGATCGCCGTGCACGCCGTCACCCGCGTGAATGAAAAATGACGGGGTACCGGTGCTGGCCAACGTGGCCGCGATCTTGCGGCAGATCAATCCCGATTTGCCGACTCCGGTCACAACAACCTTGCCGCGACAGCCTCGCAGCACTTCGACGGCTCGAACGAAACTTTCGTCGAGTCGATCGATCATCGAGAGAATCCCATTGGACTCGACTCGCAGCACTTCTGCTGCGCGTTTAAGAAGCTCTGCTGATTTCACTCTGCTAATTTCCCTTGGTTAAACTATCGATGGCTTTGACGGTCTGGAGCAATCTTTCGAAGTCTTTTAAGTCCAAGGAATTGGGGCCGTCGCTCAAGGCATGATCGGGATCTTGATGAACTTCCATGAACAGCGCGTCTACACCTGCCGCCACTCCTGCGCGAGCCAGCGCGGGAATATACTTGCGTTCACCACCGGACGCATTGCTGAGACCGCCGGGTAATTGCAAACTATGCGTCGCGTCGAATACGACCGGATAGCCCAGGTCGCGCATGACCACCAGCGAGCGCATATCGGAAACTAGATTATTGTAACCGAAAGATACACCCCGCTCAGTAAGAAGAATTTGCTCGTTGCCGGTGGAACGAATTTTCTCGATGACGTTACGCATATCCCAGGGCGCAAGAAATTGTCCTTTTTTCACGTTGACAATTTTCCCGGAGTTGGCCACCGCAATGACGAAATCTGTTTGTCGGCAGAGAAAGGCAGGAATTTGTAAAATGTCCGCAACCTCTTTGACCGGCCCAACCTGATCGATTTCGTGAACGTCCGTGAGGACTGGCACACCCACTCTCTTTTTGACTTCGGCAAGAATCTCCAATCCTTTTTCTAATCCCGGCCCACGAAACGACTGCACAGAAGAGCGGTTGGCTTTGTCATAAGAAGATTTGAAAATATAAGGAACGCCGACCCGATCGGCCTTTTCTTTAAGGGCGGTCGCATGCCCTAGCGCCGACTCTTTGCTTTCGATGACGCAAGGTCCGGCGATCACGACGACCGGCAAATCGCCACCTATCTGAAGGTTTCCTATGCTGATCCGCTTGGTGGACATTGGTAGGCAACCGGGTCGATCTTTAGGTCCGAACGATTTTCATGCGCGGTAGTTCCGTCACGGCTTCTCGGTTTTCTATCGCGGCTTCGATGAAACCGCGGAACAGAGGATGGCTCGCCATCGGCCGCGATTTAAATTCCGGGTGAAACTGACAGCCGAGAAACCATGGATGGTCTTTGAGCTCGATGATCTCGACCAGGTTGCCATCGGGCGACAAGCCGCTCAAGGCCATCCCCTTGGCGGCAAAATCCGCACGATAACTGTTGTTGAATTCGTAGCGGTGGCGGTGGCGTTCGGCAATCTTTTCCCTGCCGTACAATTTCGCCGCCAGAGTCTCATTCTGGAGAAGGCACGGATAACTTCCCAGGCGCATGGTTCCGCCTTTGCTGTCGATGGCTTTCTGCTCGGCCATTAAATGAATGACCGGATGCGGCGTTTGCAAATCAAACTCGCTGGAGTTGGCGCTCTGCAGTCCGCAAACACTGCGAGCAAACTCCACTACCGCCATTTGCATGCCGAGACAGATACCAAAGAAGGGAATCCGATTCTCGCGCGCATAGCGGATTGCCGCGATCTTGCCCTCGCTGCCGCGGTCGCCGAAACCGCCGGGAATGAGGATCCCGTCGGCTTGCTTCAGCAGTGGGTCCGTTCCTTCCTGCTCGATCTTCTCGGCTTCGATGCAATTGAGCTCGACACGAACCTCGTTGGCGATTCCACCATGCACCAGAGCCTCCAACAAGCTCTTGTAGGATTCCTTGAGGCTCATGTACTTGCCGACGACCGCGATCCGAACCGAATCTTTCGGGTTCTTCAGAACCTGAACCACCCTCTGCCAATTTTCCAGATGGGGTGCGCCAGTCCAGATATTGAGTTTCTCGACGACCCGCTCATCGAGACCCTCTTCGTGAAAAACCAATGGCACTTCGTAGATCCACTCGACGTCCTTGGCGGTGATGACGGCGTTTTCGGCAACGTTGCAGAAATGCGCGATCTTCGTCTTTATTTTTCTGTCCAGAAAACGGTCGGTGCGACAAAGCAAGATGTCCGGTTGGATGCCCAATCCGGTCAGTTCTTTTACGCTATGCTGCGTCGGCTTCGTCTTTAGCTCACCGCCGCCGGTGATGTATGGAACCAACGTCAGGTGAATGTACAGAACGTTTTCACGGCCCCAATCCCACGCTATTTGACGCACCGCTTCGAGAAACGGTAATCCTTCGATGTCGCCGACGGTACCGCCCACTTCGCCGATGGCGATGTCGTAACCCTCTGCCGCCGCCAAAATACGCTGCTTAATCTCGTCCGTAATATGGGGGATGACCTGAACCGTTCCGCCTAGATAATCGCCCCGTCGTTCCTTGGCAATGACGGTTTCGTAAATCTGGCCTGTCGTACAGTTGTTTTTCCGTCCCATCGGGGTCGAGACGTAGCGCTCGTAATGTCCCAGATCCAAATCGGTTTCGGCGCCGTCGTCCGTAACGAAAACCTCGCCGTGCTGGAAGGGGCTCATCGTGCCCGGGTCAACGTTAATATAGGGATCCATCTTCAGCATCGTCACTTTGAGGCCGCGGCTTTCCAATAGCGCGCCGATGGACGCCGCTGCCAGCCCTTTGCCCAAAGAGGACACGACTCCGCCAGTAACGAAAATGAATTTGTTTTTCGCGCTCGCCATAAGTCCCTTTCAGTTTAGCTGCGCCTTTAAGTAGCGCTCTGCTTTTTTCAGATCAGCGGGAGTATCGACTTCGACTCCACTCTCGTCAACTTCCGCAACGTAAATCCGATAACCGTTTTCCAACGCCCGCAGCTGCTCCAAACTTTCGATCTGTTCTAAGGCGCTCGGCCGTAGACGCGCAAACTTCAATAGAAAATCGCGTCGATATACATACAGCCCCAAATGGCGATAGCCCCAGACGCGCCGATCGGCTCGGATTTTCTTGTGGTATGGATCGATGACGCTGTTCCGAACATAAGGGATCGGCGATCGGGAAAAATACAACGCAAAGCCAGCGCGATCGGTGAGAACTTTGACGATATTCGCGTTACGCCATTCCTCTTCTGAGTAAATCGCCGTGCATACCGTTCCCATCGGAATTGTTCGGTCCCGCCTGAGCGGCCGAATCGCCCGCACGATTGTATCGGAATGAATGAATGGCAGATCGCCTTGCACGTTAACCAGCCAATCCGCGCGGATCTTGCGCGCCACCTCGGCCAATCGATCCGTGCCGCTGGCGTGGTGTTTCGAAGTCATCATCACCTCGCCGCCGAAGTTTCTCACGGCCTGTTCGACGCGCCGGTCGTCGGTTGCGACCACGACTCGATCCAGTTCCCGCGCCTTCGAAGCGCTCTCGTATACATGCTGGATCATCGGTTTGCCGCCAATGTCAGCCAATGGCTTTCCCGGAAGACGGGTCGAACCGTAACGCGCCGGGATAATCGCCACAACGCTCATCGGTTGACTAAATTAGGATTGCGAAGAATGAGAACAGACGGCTCCAAGTCGCGCGCTCGTCCTAAAAATAAAAAACCGTAATGGCTTTCCCGGAAAGCGCATCACGGAACTTTAATATACGCGGAGCCTTAAGCAGTGTCAACGAAAATCATTACAGCAGCAACGAAGCAGCGAAATCGTCCGCTGACCAACCGACCGTCAAAGCCCAAAAAATGTCCGACGTTCACCGGCATGGGCGCTGATTGATGAGGTTCACGAGGTCCGGAATGACCAATCGGCTGTCGTATCGTCCTGCGCCTCCTCGGACGCCGTGACAATGCAGTCCCGTCCCAATTCCTTGGCTCGGTACAGCGCTTTATCGGCAGTTTGTATCACAGATTGATTCGTACGGCCGTGGATGGGGTAATAAGCGATTCCCATCGATACCGTTACGCCATCGATGGTTTGCCCATCTTGCCGCACGACTACCCGTCGTAGGTCTTGCCGCAGCTGCTCCAAACGCTGGCGCGCATTGTCGACGGAGATTTCGGGTAAAATGATCACGAACTCTTCTCCTCCGTAGCGGCACACGATATCGCTGCCGCGAAATCTGGATTTTAGGAGATTGCTCCAGTCCCGTAACACTGCATCCCCGGCGCTGTGGCCGTAGTTATCGTTGAGATGCTTGAAATGGTCGATATCGAGCATCGCCACCACCACGGGTTTTCCGGAGCGCTCGGCTCGGCTCAACTCTCGATCCAACGAGTCCTCCATGTACCGGCGATTAAACAACCCCGTTTGCGGGTCGCGAATACTCTGGTTCCTGAGGGTATCCCTCAAGCGTAAATTCGCCAGTATTAGAGACAGTTGCTCGGTCGCCGCCTTCGCCGAGTTGGCAATAATACTTTTCGCGTTCTTATTCTCATTGGCATATCGAATATGCAATAAACCCATGACCTCACCGTGCGCGACCATGGGTATGCACAGATAGGCTCCCGGCGCGCAATTGGCGCCCTCGACATGCTTGCAAATCAGATCGGATGTATCAGATTCCATGCCATGCGGCTTGTTGCGACGTAACGCCCAACAATCTTCGGGATCAAATGTCTTTTCGTACTCCAGAGCCGGCTCACCCCAACGGCCCACGTATTCAAGCATATTGCGCAATGGGGTAATCATATAAAGCGCCCCGCTGGTGTCCCGCAAGAGATGCACGATCCGCCGCGTGACGACCTCGTAAGCTTCCTCGAGGGTGCGACAGGACTCCAGGAGCTCAACCATCTCGCCGACCAATCTCATCTCTTGGTTGCGACGTTCCAACTCCAGAACCGAGCGCTGGAGCTCGTCATGCGCGTGCTGGAGTTCTCTCTCAATCAACTTTCGCTGGGCGTTTTCCGCCTCGATTTCTTTCGTCCGTTCAGCCACGCGCTGCTCCAAGCCGGCGTTCAAAGCCTGAATTTCTTCGGTCCGTTCAGCCACCCGCCGCTCCAGGGTAATGTTGAGCGCGCGAATTTCTCCTTCCGCCCGTCTGCGCTCGGTCACGTCCACCACTGAGGCCAGCACTTGCATGCCGCGCCGCGTATGGATTGGATTCAATCCGATTTCAACTGGGATCTCGCTGCCGTCCCTCTTCAACGCGAAAAGTTCTCGGCCATCACCCATCATGCGCGCCCTCGCGTCGTTGAAAAACTCTTCACGCTGGCGCGGATGGGACCCGCGAAAGCGATGCGGTATCAAAAATTCGACGGACTTGCCAAGCAGTTCCTCACGCCGATAGCCAAATAGCTGCTCGACATGCGTGTTGACCAGCGTGATCATGCCGTTTTTGTCGATCATGAGCATGCCGTTAGGAGCTGATTCGACGACCAAGCGCATCTGCTCTTCGGCAAATTTCTGTTCGCTATTATCCACATACATGGCGCGCGTGCCGACAATCTCACCCGCGTCGTTCGCCATCGGGTCGCCGCGCAGCAGCACGGGAATGGTCCGGCCGTCGCTAACGAGAAGCTCGCGCTCACCGGAAACGATTTTGCCCTTCATCGCGTCTCGATAGCCGTTTGCGCCGAGTAATTTTATCCGCGATTCCGGCGAGTGAAAATCGGCGAGCGAACGACCGATAACGTCCTTCCGCTCGTATTTTAAAGTCTTCAAAAACAACTCGTTGCAGTCAGAAATAATCGGGGTTCCTCCTACGTCGCGGGTTGTCACATACATCGCCGGCGCCGCCTCGAACAGCTCACGGCCGATCTGCTGCACGCGCGCTTCGTCCGGGCGATACCACTGCAGGGCCCGCCGGCCGGACGCGGCGCCGTGATCATGCTGAGCAAGTACCGGAGCCTGTTCATTGACGACGACGTGAACCTGCTGGCCGACCTGGGCACCGAGGCCGGCCTGCTGGCCGAGCGCAGCGCGGTACTCGCCGAGCACGAACGGCTCAGCGCCCGGCTCGCCGCGTCGGTCGAGGCGCTCACAGCCGCGAACCAGGCCAAGACCGAGTTCCTGACGAACATGAGCCACGAGCTGCGCACCCCGCTGAACGCGATCCTCGGGTTCACGGAGATGATCCTCGACGACCTGTACGG
>Ga0137403_10000761_pt1 | contig 41286 bp, 34 predicted proteins | sample CZOMad2_1_16fung_FD_122057 | JGI IMG/M metagenome (GOLD analysis project Ga0137403, IMG submission 122057) | Vadose zone soil fungal communities from Angelo Coast Range Reserve, California, USA - CZOMad2_1_16fungal (Hybrid Assembly) | ecosystem: Environmental > Terrestrial > Soil > Vadose zone...
TCGAACTCGAGCGTGCCATGCACATCCTTAAAATGACCGCGCACATGAGTGACCATCATGTGCCGAGCGCAGAATTCTGCGGCGGTATGCCCCGGCTCGAAAGTCCATTTAGACATGACAGTAAACTCCTATTTAGTAAACAGCGCTAAGTTCCCGCAGAGACTTCAACGCGCCGCCCCAGGCGATGACCTGGTCAAGCATGATGTTGACAGACTTCTCATTTTGGGGAGCCGGCTTGAAGACGGTGAAGTCTTCGAAATCGGTGAAAAGGGAAAGCCCGACCTGCGCTTTCACGTCTGCGACCTGCAGTTCCCCCATCACTAATCGCAGACTCTCCACCGCGCGTATCCCATATGCGCCGCCGTAACCGACGAATGCAGCCGCCTTGTTGACCCACTCGTGGTAGAGGAAATCAATCGCGTTCTTGAGCGCCCCCGAAGTCCCGTGGTTGTATTCGGGCGTCACGAAGACGTAGCCGTCGAAGGACGCTATCTTCGCAGACCAATCCTTTGTGTGCTGATGGGTGTACTGGCCCATTATGGGCGACATCGCCTCGTCGAGGAGTGGCAGGTTGAAGTCTTTGATGTCCACGAGTTCAAACTCGGCGTCGATACGCTTTCGTGCAATTTCGTAAACCCACTTGGCCACGGTCTCGCCCTTGCGTCCGGGCCGGGTGCTTCCGATGATGATAGCAATCCTTATCATGTTTACCTCCGGTTCTGCCTCATAAGTCCGAAATCCCACCAACGGGTAGTCGGCGGATCGTTCAAATTCTATCTACAATGTGTCAAGAGTCGGGGAACAAATCCCCCACACGGCAGTGTGAGGATGGTTCAGATCTTTTCTACAAGATTTCCGTCTAATGCCTCCGGCGCGCTTCGCGCGTAGGGTACTTATGGCGCGACTCATCGTAGATAGGACTTGAACCATCCCCACACTGCCGTGTGGGGAGTTTTTCTACTTTCGACACAGTAAGTCATGAATCTCGATTCGCCACCGCGAATGAAAATAGAACGACTGAGGTCAGTATGAACCAATTGAGTGTCTATTTTCATAAGAGCCTCTTCACTGCCGGGAGAACATTAATTATCAAACTGAGTCCGTGAAGCGGACGGCTGAACCGGGGAGATTTCTGAGCAAATATGAGCAAGTCTTTCCCCGTCAGCCGTCCGCTTCACGGACTGGGGTCGTATGCGCCGTAATCCCAGCGATAAATCGCTGGACTATTCTCAGACGTCCGCTGCGCAGACTGGTTGAACACTTTTTGTGCAAAGCCTTGCCAAACCACTCAAGCCGGCGATGATTTTCACGTGACCAAAGGCAAAAAAAGTCCACGAATAAACACGAAACTTCGAATGGTCTCGTGGATTTCTCAAACAATGGGTTTGGGCGCTCTTTGTTACAATCTCATCTGAAATGCGCGACATCGAAGTTCGTTTCATTAAGGAAGACCTACGGCCGCCATTTTGGCTGAACGACGTGGCGAGAGCCGACTTTCAACACGTGAAGGCCCAGCGCAGCGGTGATGGAGCGACTTTTCTGTTGCAGAATGTCTCGGATTTCAATATGCATCAATGCTGGCCTTTGCCTGATATGCGGCTGGACCGCGTGGATACGAAAAAGCTTTGAACATCGACTAGTATTACTGCTTGAGTGAGAGACAACATGAAGAACAATTTGTGGCCCGAATTACCGCTCGCAGAGTGGCAAGACACCTATGCGACACTGCACATGTGGACCCAGGTCGTGGGCAAGATCAGGTTGGCGCAGACACCGCTTATTAATCATTGGTGGAACGTGCCTCTTTATGTTACCGCGCGTGGACTGACGACGTCGCCAATGCCGTATCACGAAAGGACGTTTCAGATCGACTTTGATTTTATCGATCATCAGTTGTTGGTGAAGCTCGATGATGGCTCAGATGCCAATATCCCTCTTGTGCCTTGTTCAGTGGCCGAATTCTACCGGGAAGTCATGCGCACACTGGGCAGCCTTGGAATCAAGGTGAAGATTTGGCCTGTACCCGTCGAGGTCCCGGATCCCATTCCCTTCGAGCAGGATAACAAGAACGCTTCATACGACGCCGAATATGCAAACCGCTTCTGGCGAATACTGGTCCGGGCCGACGAGGTGTTCAGCGAGTTTCGCTCGCGCTTTATCGGTAAATGCAGCCCTAACAATTTTTATTGGGGAAGCTTTGATTTGGCCGTGACGCGTTTCTCAGGAAGACGCGCGCCTGAGCGAGAAGGCGCCGATATCATCACCCGCGAAGCTTACTCACATGAAGTAATCAGTCACGGCTTCTGGCCGGGTGTTCGCCGCGCCCTTCCGAAGGAAAGCCCAGCCTCTGACGGGATGATCCACGCACCAGCCTTCTACTCTTACACGGCCCCTGAACCGGCCGGATTAGGCAGCGCGCCAGTCCGCCCGGCCCCGGCTTTCTATAGTGCCGGGATGAAGGAATTCATCATGCTGTACGACGATGTGCGGACTGCGAACGCGCCTGAACAATCGCTGCTCGAGTTTATGCAGAGCAGCTATGAAGCGGGAGCAAACCTGGCGAAGTGGGACCGGACAAACCTCGAGCGGCAGTCTGGTTAACCAGACTTACCCAAGACATGATCCACGAAAATACACGAAATGATACAAAGAACATTTTGGTGACTTTGTTGTTTGGTTCGTGTAATTTCGTGGACTGATTTTTTTAGTCACAACCCTTAACAACTTATGAACCCTATACCGCCGCCACTAACACCAGACGAAGTTGTTGTCGAGCCAGACGCGCCGGTTACTAAACGCCATCCGCGCGGTCTGCGAACCTTGTTCTTTACAGAGCTCTGGGAGCGATTCAGCTATTACGGAATGCGATCGATCCTGGTGCTCTACATGGTGGCGCCCATCGCCCAGGGTGGACTTGGCTTCGACACAAAGCACGCGACTTCGATTTATGGAACATACACGATGTCAGTCTACCTGACAGCGCTACCGGGCGGATTGATCGCCGACCGCTTCCTTGGAGCGAAATTGGCAGTGCTGATTGGCGGGATTGTCATCGCCCTTGGCCATTTCTCAATGGTCTTCCACTCAATCACATTTTTCTACACGGGGATGGTCTTGATCGCGGTCGGCACAGGTCTGCTCAAGCCGAACATCAGCGCCATGGTCGGCGGCCTGTATGCTAAGAACGATCCCCGTCGAGACAGCGGGTTCTCGATCTTTTACATGGGCATCAATATTGGCGCGGTACTCGCTCCCCTGGTGGTTGGCTTTCTGGCCCAGCATGAACAATTCAAAGCATTCATTGCTTCGCTGGGCTTCGACCCATCAACCACCTGGCACTGGGGATTTGGCGCGGCTGGAATCGGCATGACGCTTGGTCTGATTGTTTATGTGCTCAAGCGCAATCAACTCAGAGATGTTGGTGAAGAAATCAAAATTCAAAAAGGACCCGAAACGAAAGCCTCGGCAAAGGAACCCTTGACCAGTTCAGACTGGAAACGCATTGCGGCCATCTTCATTTTCTTTCTCTTCACGATACTTTTCTGGGCTGCTTATGAACAGAAGGGAGCGAGCCTCAACCTGTTGGCGAAAGACCTGGTGCGCACAGAAGTTTTCGGGTTTCGCTTTCCATCAAGCTGGCTGCAATCCTGTACCCCTCTCTTCGTCATCATCCTCGCACCCATTTTCTCGATGCTCTGGGTACGCATGGGCAAGCGCCAGCCTTCCAGTCCGGTGAAATTTACATTTGGGTTGCTGTTCATCGGTCTCGCCTACCTGTTGCTGGTGCCGGGTGTAGCTCTGACTGCCTCCGGCAAGATCACTCCACTCTGGCTGGTCGGTCTTTACTTTCTCGAGGTCGTCGGTGAGATGTGTCTGAGTCCCGTTGGGCTGAGCACAGTGACAAAACTCTCTCCGGCAAAGTTGGTAGGCATTATGATGGGTGTGTGGTTTCTCGCGGCCTCTTTTGGCAGTAAGTTGGCCGGATATCTGTCAGGCTTCTATATTCCCGATGCCGGCACGCTGATGAAGCTTTATGGAGGAATTGCTGCCGGGCTTTTGGTTTCAGCAGCGCTGCTGGCTGTCCTGACGCCGAAGGTCAGACGCCTGATGGGAGAAGTAAGGTGAGTGATCCGCCTGAGGCAAGAAATCATTTGACATTTGTCTTGGACATAGTTGGACATTTGTCATTTGTTAGCGACCACCTCAAAATAAGTGAAAAACGACAAATGTCAAATGACCAATGTCAAATATCTCAGGGGCGCAGCCCGGCGCGCGTCAACAGATCTCCAAAACGTTTGTCGGTTCGAAGCCTGCTGAACACCGGATCAACTTTCAGATTCATTAACCACACATCGCGCTCTTCAAACGCCTTCTCAAGCCACTTAAACGCCTGATCTTTTTCGCCCAGCCCGGTATAGATGGCCGCCACCGTGTACGGCGAAACATAGCGCCGGTTCTGTAAATCGCGCAACTCCCCAAGCACTTGGCGAGCCTCGACTGATTTACCTGCGGCCGCGTAAGCATGTCCAAGCAGCGCCAGCATTAGTGGACTACCGGAAAGCTGAACGCCCTTTTGAAACTCGGCTATAGCTTTCTGGTAGAGGCCCTTCTGCTCGTATGCCAGCCCCAGATACCGGCGTGCCGGAAAGAAGTTGGGGTCGAGTTCAAGGATCCGGGTGCACTGCTCGATTGCCCGATCATTTTGTCCGGAAAGATACAGAATCCATCCCAGATGCGAGCTGGCGATAAATGACAGCGGCTCAAGTTCCTGCGTGCGTTTTGCTTCCGCGATCGCTTCATCAAAACGCTCGAGCGCAACCAGAAAAGAGCTGTACCATTGATGCGCCGGAGCGTACGCCGGCTTGTACTTGATCGCGAGTTGAAACTCTCGTTCTGTTTCGACCCGATCACGGTCCCAGCGAAACTTGGTGAATGCGAGCGAGGTGTGCGCTTCCGCAAGTGTTTCATCAATTTCCAGAGCTTTGACTGCTGCTTCCTGGGCTTTGGGAAACCCATCTTTCGGCTGGCGAACGCCGTAAACCACCAGCATGTTGTAGCAGTCAGCCAATCCGGCATACGCTGGGGCATAGTTGGCGTCGGTATTAATGGCCTGCTGAAAAAAGTCGATGCCCTGCTGCAGCCCTTCTTCCGTTCGCTTGTTCCACGAATTGCGTCCTTTTAGATACAGTCGATAGGCCTCGAGCTGTTTCTGCTCTTCGACGTTCAACTTCAATCGCAGATTCTCGAATATGTCCCGAGATATCTCTTCCTGTACCAACAGAATATCGGCCAGACGGCGGTCATAGTGCTGGCCCCAGATCTGGGCCACATTGTCTACATCGATTAGATCTGCCTGAATGCTGATCGTGTCACCATGGCGATGTACTCGACCGGTGACCACTGCGCGGACATTCAAGTCTTGCGCAACCTTCCGTGGGTCAACGTTCTGCCCTTTGTAATTAATCATTACGCTGCGTGGAATCACGCGCAGCTTGGGGAGACGCGAAAGGCTGTTGACCAGGCTTTCTGCGATTTCATCATCAAGGTACTCGGCGTCCGCATCGGGCGAGTCATCGACGAACGGCAGCACGGCTATCGACTGAATAGCTCCCCCTTCTCGCGCTTTACCCCTCCCGCTGAAATAAGTTATTCCGGCGACCGCCAGCAACACGGCGGCGAGGGTGAAACCAAAGGCGGGTACGCGGCTCTTGAGGCGAGCGAACAGCCTGCTTGGTTTCGTAGTGTCGCTAGTTGTGTTGGGGGCAGGTGCGCGAGTCTCAGGGTTGATCTGATCTGGTACATTCGCCTTTCCGTCGCCCTGGCGTAATTGCGTACGAGGTTTCTCACCATTGGTCTCTGTAACCGGGAAAACGAAACGATAGCCTCGTCGCGGTACTGTCTCGATAAACTGGGCTCCACTGGCGCTCTCACCGAGGGCTTTCCTCAGCAATGATACGTTTTGGGTGAGGTTGCCTTCCTCAACAAAGGTATTTGGCCAGACTCGCTTCATCAGATCGTCTTTTTCGACGACCCGACCGTTGTTTTCGACCAGGGCCAGGAGGATATCGAAAGCTTTAGGAGTGAGCGGGACAAGCTCGCGGTCGCGGAACAGCAGACGCTCAGCCGGGTCCAGGCTGAAACGGCCAAACTCATAAGAATGAGATGTGTGCTCGTCCATAACCCTTGAGAAACATCATTGAGGGGTTTTTGAGAGCTTTCTGAGGACTCGCCGGGCGCACTATCACGATAATTCGTGATCTAACGCGTGATCTAACAAGCGACATTCAACTGGCAAGTCGGGCTCATTGTAGTCCAGCCTGCGAAACACAGGCAACGTGCGGCAAATCCCAGGTCTTGTTTGATTTGAGATCTATATCCGCTTTCAAAAAGGTTTGATCTCTTGAATCGGCGCAAACTCGGCTTGAAATTATTCACAAAAACCCGTGAATGCTTTCTTTGGTGTGCGTGGATCCCGGCTCCCGGTTGCTGCTTTGTCGATACTGGCGAACCCTGTTAGGCCTTTGAACTTCTGGAGGTACTCCCTATGACAGGACCAAAAAATCTGCGCGAGCGAATGGAGTTTCCCATCGCATTTGTGATTAGTGCTTTAGCCGGTCTGCTTGCGTTTCTTCTCGTCTGGCTAATCGGCGTGCTTCTAGAATCGTATCGGACTCTGTGAAGCAAAGTGAGAATTTCTTGTTTTCTTGAACAGTTTTTTTTCGAGCAAACAAATCGATCCACGAAATGACACGAACCAAAAAACTCGTCGCCTCAGCCTTAAAATGATCCGAATCGTGGACGTGAGTTCCAGACTTTGGACGAACTAGCTATTCATCTCTTTAAGTCTTTTGCGGTCGATCTTGCCGCGGTCATTCTTGGGTAGGGAAGGCACAAACTCTATCCACCGCGGATACTTGTAAAGCGCAATCCTGGACTTTACAAAGTCCTTGATTTCGGCAACCAGCTCTTCGCTGGGCAGATGATCTTTCTTCGCCACAATGAAAGCCTTGGGCTTTACCAGCCCATCTCCGGAGTCGTGCCCAATGACCGCGCATTCAACCACAGCACGATGTTGCAGCAGGCAATTCTCGATTTCACTCGGGGCCACATACACCCCTGAGACCTTGAGCATGTCGTCTGTGCGGCCGTGATACCAGTAGTAGCCTGCTTCGTCGAGATGAAACTGGTCCCCGGTAATACACCAATCGCCCGCAAAGGTCTCTTTTGATTTGTCATGCACGTTCCAGTAGCAGAGTGCCGCAGAATCACCTTTGATTTTCAACGTTCCCATTTCGCCAGTCTTAACTTCGTGGCCTTCAGCGTCTACGACCTTGGCCTCATAACCCGGGACTATTCGACCGAGGCTTCCCGGCTTAACATCGCCGGGACGATTGCTGATGTAAATATGGAACATCTCGGCTGAACCAATGCCGTCATAAATCTCGACACCAAACGTTTTCATCCAGCGTTCGTAAAGCTCGACGGGTAGAGCCTCGCCCGCTGAATAGCAAAACCTCAAACTGCTAAGATCGCAATCGGCCGCGGTTGTCGCGTTCAGCATGCCATTTATCATTGTCGGGACGGTAGTTAATATTGTTGGTTGATAACGTCTCACTACTTCGAAGAGTTTATCCGGGGTGGACCGTTCGGAAAAAAGAGCGGTTGCACCACCGACCGCGTAGGGGAACAGCAGGTTGGTTCCAGTTGCGTAACCGAAGAAGAGTTTGGGAACTGAGACGGTGATATCGTTTTCGCTGACTCTTATCGTCCGTTTCGCAAATACCTCGGTATTAAATGGCAAGTCGTGCTGCAAGTGCACAGCGCCTTTAGGATGACCGGTTGAGCCGGAGGTGAACAACCAGATGGCGATATCGTCCCGATGTGTGTCGGCGCGAGGGCACTCATCGGACGCAGATGAAACGGCGCTCCGGAAGTCGACCCATTTTACCTGCGAGTTCGCCAAGGGCACTTGTTCCTCGCCCTCATCGCCCACGATGATCACCGCTCGCAACCATCTGGCGCTGTTGATAGCCGTGGCGAAAGTGTGCCATTGCGAACGATGGACTACCGCTACTCGCGCTCGGGTGTATTCCAGGTAGTACTCATAATCGGTCGCGGGCAGAAGTGGATTGACCATGGTTATGACAGCGCCGATGCGGGCCGCGCCAAACCAGGTCCAGACAAATTCCGGGCAATCTGGCAGGACGATCAAAACGCGATTCTCGATCTCCACGCCGAGGTCACGCAGAATGTTGCCCGTCCGGTTCGACATGCGGGCAACTTCCCCATAGGTCCATCGGGCGTCATTGAAGTAAAGACAAACCTTGTTCTCGCGGCCTTCCTCCAGGTTGTGATAGAGAAAATAGTCCGCCATATTGAAATGTTCCGGGAAACTGATGCTCACGACGACAATCCCCACTAGAACAGACATTCTTGTCTATTAAATTTGATTGAAAGGAATACTGAGGACAGTCAGCTTATAGTGGCTGGTAGATTAGCTCCGCCGAAGTTCGGCCTCGATGAATTCGGCCAGACGCTTTTCATCTTCATCCTCAGTGGCGGTAAAGCGAACCGCAAAACCGATCTCGTAAGCCGCATCAACAACTTCTGCCCAGAGATACATTGGACTCTGATTCGGCAAAACTATTTCCAGTCTGACTAATTCCTTCGGTTCGACCTGGCCGCCTGACAAAACAAAGCAGCCGTTGATACTCAAGTCGGTGATCTGACCTTGTTGCTGGGTCAGCACGCCTTCCCAGCGAGCGGGAAGATCCACCTTTACTCGGGAAGCACGTCTTCGCTCGTCCATCTGCTCACTGCTTTCTGCCTGCGGCCGACTTGCTTTTTGCCTACTGTCTACGGTTGGAATCCGTGTTCGATAACGTAGTAGTGGCTCCGTCGTCGAGGCCTTACTTTCCGGAGAAAGGGCAGCCTGCTTCTCCATGTTTCACGTCGAGATGGGTTCGCGCCTCCCACAGTTCGGGAAAGAATTTCTTATCGAGCGTCGTGCGCAGGTAACCGATGCCTTCTGAGCCACCAGTACCTCGTTTGGCACCCACCATCCGTTCGACCATTTTGATGTGATGCGACCGCCAGAGCGAAAAATATTCATCGTGTTCAAGCAGAGCTTCGGCCAGTTGAAACTCTTCATATCGCTGTTCAAAGTGTGTAAGCAGCTCGAGCACTGCACGAGTGCGTTTGTCATAACGGCGCTTTAGCTCATCGGGATTGGCAGCTCCGGCGCTTTCAGGCGCGTCAAAGCCGCGACGTTGAAGGGCTGCAAAGAACGCGTCTGCCAATGAAGGGGCGGCAAATCTTCGACTGAGGCGGGGATAGGCAAAGTCATCGTTTCGAAACTCAGCCAGGATGCTTTCGTCTTTTTGTCCCGAAGTGAATTCAATTTCCCGAAACTGCATCGACTGAAAACCACTGGCAGGATTGAGCTGGTCTCGAAAGCCGAGAAAACTGATTGGCGTCATGCTTTCCAGAATGTGAATCTGCTCTACCAGGAGTTTTTCAATCTCGACGACTCGCTGAAGCACACGCGCCGCGCCCGCCAAACGATCTTCATTCATCATCAATATCGCGGCATCAACTTCATGCAGTATTTGTTTGAACCAGAGCTCATATGCCTGGTGAACTGTGATGAAAAGAAGTTCATCATGGTGCACCGGATCTGAGAGACAGTGTTGCAGTTCAATAAGATCCGGCACGCGGAGATATTTATTGTAGGAAAGAGGCGGATTGTTTTGATAAATGTCTGACATGAATTTTCCGACTTATTCTGTTTCACTGACTTATGGAAAAAGTTCAAAGCGCTATAATCAGACAGCGGACTCCGAGACTCCAGACTCCTGGACTCAAGACTCTTATCAAAATGCCGCTCCTGCAACCTCCGGAGCAAAAGCCCGCGTGTCACGAATATTCTTCATCTCCCGCACAGTAAGCTCGAGCTCTTCGTCCGAGGTGTAGAAATGAGGCGAAATGCGCACGCCTGCGCCGGGCCGGTAGTCGACGATGAACTCGCGGCGAACTAATTCCCTGGTTATTGCGGCGGCTTTTTCGTGACCGATCGTGATCGTCCCCCCGCGCCGAGCCGGATCACTGGGACTTGTGACCTGGAACCCGGCCTCTTTCGCCAGCTCGATCAGCCGCGTTGTTTGCCGCACGCTCTTCTCGCGAATCCTTTCCACGCCTATATCATTGATAATCTTGTAGCCCGATTCGGCGGCATACAGTGCAGGTATTGCGGGCGAGCCGTGCAGGAACCTCGCAATCCCCGGCGCGTAACGCAAGTTGGTATCAAAGGCGAATGGGTCTTCGTGGGCCATCCAACCCGTCGTCTTTGGTTCGAGCTTCAGTTGGAGATCTGGCCGCACGTACAAATAGCCCGCGCCCGGCCCACCACACAGCCACTTAACCGAACCACCGGTGGCAAAGTCGACGTTCAGATCCTTCACACTGAATGGAACTGTACCGGCAGACTGATAGGTGTCGAGCACAACCTTAGCACCAACCTCGTGCGCCCGTTCAGTGATGGCCTTTGCGTCCTGGAGAAAAGCGCTCTTGAATAGCACGTGCGAAAACGGCACGAGTAAAGTCTCTTCGTCAATGGCCTCGAGCATTCGTTCGAGGGGGACGGTGATGCCGTCATCGGACTTTACTGTCGTGATGCGCAGCTTGCCGTCGCGCGCATGCGCCTCGTAAACATACATTACCGAAGGAAAATTCAGTTCGGAGTAGACAATCTTATTTCGTCTTGCAGTTGGTTCCAGGCAGGAAAGCACAAGTGACTGGCAAATCGAGACGTTTTGATGCATTACCACGGAGCCTGGATCGGCGCCAATGATTCTGCCAACCTCACCGCCGACTGTGACAGGCATGTCCCACCAACCTTCGGCCCAGGCCCGCACCCCCCGCGTGGCCCAGGTTTCCGCGTATTCGTGAAGGCGCTCGTATGTCGCGCTGGGCATAGCCCCAAGACTGTGCGAGATCAGATAGACGGTGTGGTCCAGAATTGGGAACTCACTACGCCACTTGAGAAGCTCGTCCGTCAAGAATGTTTCCTCCGAGTCTGCCTTCATCCGTCTCAGGATAATTTAACACATCGATTGTGTTTAACTGATTATTGTCAACTATTCTCCCCTCAAGTAAAACAGAACCGATCCACGAAGTCACACGAAATTCCAGATGGGCGCGCTGCCGTACCAGGCGATTTGCCTCAGCAAGACAAATGCGCGCGTTTAGGTCTCGGATTTTACCGTGATAAAGTGGATTGCAACACATGTGGAAGTTTCCGAGACCAATTCGCCACGCAATACCTGCCACTCAATGGCCCACTGCCGAGGAAGCAGCCGCGTCACTGCTCTTCCAGCCCATCGAGATTGGTGCTTTAAAAATCGAGAGCCGCACCTGGGTTCCTGCAATGGTACCCTGGCGGGCGACGGATGATGGTTTCGTTACGCAGGCCAATCTCGACTGGTACAGACGCTTCGCTGAAGGCAGACCCGGCGTTCTGGTGGTTGAAGCCACCGGCGTCCGCGACATCCCAAGCGGGCCGCTGCTGCGAATAGGTCATGATCGGTTCCTGTCCGGTTTGCGCCAGCTTGTGGAAACAGTTCACGAGGCAAGTGGCGGACACACACGGCTGTTCATTCAGATTATCGATTTCCTTGCGGTAAAACGCCGGCCCGAGAAAGACAAATTTTTCGATCGGTTTCTGCAGGTAAAACAACGCCACCGTGAAATACTGGCTGAACTCTCCGGCGATGTGAGCTGGCTTTATGCCGCTGAGGACCGGGTGCGTGAATTCCTAAAAGGCGCGGCGGATGAGGTTTTGGAACAGGTACTTGATCCACATGAGTTGGAGGCACTGAGATTCGGCTATCGCGAGCGTGTCACAGATGTTGACCTGCCGCACGTGCGGGAATTACCGCAAGTGCTTCCAGGTATCTTTGCTGATGCAGCAGGTCGATCACGCGAAGCGGGTTTTGATGGGGTGGAACTCCACTACGCTCATGCTTACACGATGGCCGGCTTCCTCAGTGCTCTGAATAACCGCGAGGATGGCTACGGGGGCAGTCGCGAACAGCGGGTGCGTTTGCCGCTGGAAGTCTATCGAGCCGTGCGCGAACGCGTCGGAAGCGATTATGTGGTGGGTGTTCGTTTTCTTGGTGATGAAGTGATCGAAGGTGGCAGTCATCTCGAGGACGCGATCTACTTTGGGGTCGAATTCGCCCGCATGGGTTTCGACTTTCTTTCGATTTCCAAGGGCGGCAAGTTCGAAGACGCGCAACAACCTAAAGTGGGTCAGGCAGTCTATCCCTACACCGGCCAGAGCGGTTATGAATGCATGCCCACGGTTCTTTCCGACGAGGTTGGTCCATTCGGCCGAAATGTACCTTTGGTTGCGGCGATCAAACACTCAGTCAATGCTGCAGGCTTTACAACACCAATAGTTGCTACCGGTGGCATCACGACGTTCGGCCAAGCGGAAGAGATTCTCCGGCAAGGCCACGCAGACATCGCCGGGCTGGCTCGACAGGCTCTGGCGGATCCGGATTGGTTTGTAAAGGTGCGGCAAGGTCTGGGTGATGAAGTCCGTCGCTGTACCTATACTAACTATTGTGAGGCATTGGATCAGGCCCATCGGCCAGTTACCTGTAAGCTCTGGGACCGGGTTGATCTGAATGAACCGGGAATCTCGCTGGTGGACGAGGGGAGAAGGCGGCTGTTGGCTCCCCGGAAGAGAAATTAGGAATTAGGAATTAGAATTTAGAAATTATAGAATTTGGAATTTCGTCTTCGGCAACTTAGCTGCTCCGGATGAAACTGGTTAGTTGTGTCAAACGAAATTCTAACTTCTAAATTCCAAATTCTAAATTTCTTGTTCCGCTTCGTACTGCGCGATGAAAGCCGGATCTCGCCGGCGCAATTTCTCCAGGTCGACTCGTCCACTTCGCGTCATTAGTGTGTAGGCCAGTTCCAGCGGCGTGAGGCGCATGTATTTCCTCGCGTTCTCAAACCAAACCATGCTGTCGTGAGCCGCCGCCTGATAGTCCTCGATAACAGGTTTGCGGATTGATTCGAAACTGGCGAGAGCATTGTTGACGTCCAAAGAGTCTTTGAAGCAGCTCTGCAAAGCAATGGCATCTTCAAGGGCCAGCTTGGTGCCCGAACCAATTGAGAAATGGGCTGTGTGGAGCGCGTCACCGAGCAGGACAATATTCCGGTGGCTCCAGTGAGTATTCTTCACGAGCAAGAAATTAATCCACTTGGAATTGTTTGAAAGCAAAGAGTGACCATCAAGATCAGCGGCAAAAACTCTTTCGAGATAGGCTCGGGTTTCTTCATCAGACATGCGGGCAAAACCTGCCTCAGCCCAGGTTTGCCGATCACACTCGACTATGAAGGTGCTCGTAGTGCGGTTGAATTTATAAGAGTGAGCGGCAAAAAATCCGGAGGCGTTTTCGCGAAACGTCAGGGTGAGACCGTGAAACAGCTGGCTGGTGCCGTACCAGATGTATTTGTTTTCACGAATGCTCAGATCGGGCCGAAACTCATCTTTCCAGGTCTGCCTTACAAGGCTATTGACTCCGTCCGCTCCGACAAGCAGGTCACAGTCTTTAGCCAGCGCCACGGGGTCTAAGATGTCCTGGCGAAAATGAAGCTCCACACCCAACTCCCGCGTACGTTGTTGGAGGATATGCAGCAGAGCTATGCGCGCGATACCTGAGAAGCTGTTGCCGTGAATCGAAATCTTTTTATCTTGATGGACCACATCCACGTTGTCCCAGGTCTCAAAACTCGCGGTGATGCGTTGATGAGTTTCCTGGTCCGCCTCTTTGAGGTGCGCCAGCGTTTGCCCTGAAAACACTACACCCCAGCCAAAAGTATCGTCGGGTCCGTTGCGCTCGTAAACAGTGAGGTTATGGTGCGGATTGGCCCGTTTCATAAGAATTGCAAAATACAGTCCCGCTGGGCCGCCGCCAATGATTTTTGTTTTCATCAGGCTTCATTCCCGCAAGAGCTGGCTGGCAATAACCAGTTTTTGAATCTCAGATGTTCCTTCATAAATCCGCAGGGCGCGAATGTCTCGATAGAGCCGCTCAACAACGCTACCGGTTACCAGACCGGCGCCGCCGTGGATCTGAACCGCGTTGTCAATGATGCGACCAGCTGCTTCGGTGGCGAATAGTTTTGCTTCGCTTGCTTCGCGAGTAACGCGCTGCGTGCCAGTGTCTTTGAGATAGGCGGCACGATAAACGAGCAGGCGCGCGGCATCGAGCTCGGTGGCCATGTCTGCAAGCTTTTCCTGGATTAACTGGTGCTCGGCGAGCAGACGTCCAAACTGTCTACGGCTGGAGGCAAAGCCAAGGGCTTCGTTCAACGCGCGGCCTGCCATTCCGCAAGCTGCCGCACCCACACTGGAGCGAAAAACATCCAACGTCTCCATAGCAAGGCGAAATCCGTCGCCTTCATTCCCGACCATATCTTCAGCCGGAACTCGACAAGCGGTGAATTTGATTTCTCCTATCGGGTGGGGCGCGATCATCGGGATGCGCTCAGTCACACTGAACCCCGGCATCCGTGCGCCCACCACAAATGCGGAGAGTTGTGCTCGCCCGTCCTCACGTGTGGCTGTGCGAGCAAATACAGTGTAAAAGTCTGCAATACCGGCGTTTGAGATGAAACGTTTAATGCCGTCGATGACATATGTTTCGCCATCGCGACGCGCGCTGGTTTTGATCGCAGCAACATCCGAACCCGCCTCCGGTTCCGTCATAGCAAACGCGGCAATGGCCTTACCCTCGGCGGCGCGCGTCAGCCAGAAGTCTCGCACGTGCTCGGGCGCTGCCTGGCTGATTGCGTAAGTGCCGAGCCCTTGCATTACGAATGCGACGTCGGCCAATGCTGAGGAGTAGGCGAGTGCTTCCCGGATCAAGCAAAGGGAACGAACATCGAGTGGTGTTCCCGGGTCGGCAACGGCATATCGCAGCAGGCCTGCATGGGCCAGCAAGCCAACATAATCACGCGTGCGCTGATCTACATCACCTTCCTCAAATGCCAGCGGTTCGATTTCGCGCCCAACGAACGTCTCAACGCTCTGCGATAGATTGAGGTGTTCGGTGGTAAAGAATGGCAGTGATTCAATAAAAGGATCCATCTCGTAGAGCTTTTAGTATTCGTTTCGAGTGATTTCGTGATCGTTTGTTTTTGATCCGCAGGCGGCCCATTATTCAAACTTAGGTTCCCGTTTGCCGACGAATGCCTCATAAGCTTCACGATAGTCGGGATGCCGCATGCAGATCGCCTGGGCCTGGGCCTCGCACTCGAGCGCGGCTTCGAGGCTCATATTGAGCTCCCGGTTCAGCATCTCTTTTGTTTTTGCAATGGCGAAGGCGGGTCCTTTCGCCAATCGTTCAGCAATTTCCTCGGTCACCGCTGTTAATTCGTTGCCTGGCACGACTCGATTGTACAAACCGATTCGTTCAGCCTCGCGCGCTGAAATGAAATCGCCGGTGAAAAGGAGCTCTGTTGCTCTAGTCAGTCCGACGACGCGCGGCAGCAGATAAGCGGCGCCCATGTCCGCGCCCGAAAGTCCGACCTTCACAAAAAGAAACGCGATTTTTGCTTCTTCGGAAGCGATTCGCAGGTCGGATGCCAATGCTATACAGGCACCGGCGCCGGCGGTTATTCCATTGAGACTGGCAATAACCGGCGCCGACAAAAGCCTGATATTCTTGACCAATTCACAGGTAAGAGCCGTGAACTTTAACAGGCCTTCCATGTCTTGTTTGAAGAGCTCACCAATGATGTCGTGCACGTCACCGCCGGAACAAAATCCTCGTCCCGATCCGGTAATAACGACCACCCGCACGTCTGGCTCGTTACGAAGTTGCGCAAAGGCGTCGGTAAGTTCGCGATAAACTTCGAAGGTAAGGGCGTTGAGTCGATCCGGGCGACTCAACGTAATTGTCGCCACACCGGTCTCGCTAAGGTTGTAGTTAAAGGTCTTCGGGTTTGGCATATTGATTTGGCCGCCACCAAATCTACATGATCACGAATGATTTCGTGGATCGACTACTTATTCAAAAATAGGTCAAGAAACAAGAAAATGAAGGACCGGGCCCTGACTATAGAACCGCCAGACCTTCAATCTCGATCTTAGCCGCTGGGTCCAACAGCCCTTTTACTTCAACCAGCACCATCGCCGGAAAGTGCTTGCCCATGCGCTTGCGATACAGCTCTCCGATCTCTCGAGTATGTTCCATGTACTCGAGCCTATCGGTTACGTATATGATCAAACGTGCAATCTGGTCCGTCCGTCCGCGAGCCTCTGATACTACCGCAATTACATTTGCCAGCGCTTGATCGAACTGATCGACAAAGTCCGCACTCACAATCGTCTGCTGTTTATTCCAGCCTACCTGGCCGGAGATGAACAACAATCTTCCGCCCTGGTCGGTTAGAACACCATGAGAGTAGCCGCCAGGCGCGCCCAATGATTCAGGATTGATTAGTTCAAAGGCCATTAAGTGTTTAGAGTTCCCCAGTTCTGACCCGCGTCATCCGTCTTAGTTTGCGGCTGATTCCAGGTTGCTTTGAAATTAGTCGATTCTATTAGGAACGGCAAGCGAAGCAGCATTTGGTTTGACGGATCTACGCGCATCACACGAAACAGACGCTCTTAAAAAGAAGGCCGCCAAACCGGCGGCCTTCGCTGATATATGGACCGTGAGATCTGCTTTAAAGTACTCGGTCGAGAATTGGCGCCAGTTGCGCGGCTATATTACCGTTCGGATCCAGGCCTCCAATTGGGGGACCCACTGGATTCCCTTGTTTATCCAAAATCACGATCGAGGGCAACTGGTCCACTCCGAATTTCTTCGAGACGACGCCATCAGGATCACGAAGCACGGTGACTTTCAACCCGTACTTCTGCGAAAAAGCGCGCAGCTGTTCGTCGCTTGCGTAGTTTTTCGACTTTTGGTCTTCCGATTCAGTGCTCACCCAGTACACGACGACGCCACGATCGGCATACTCATCGGCGAGTTTACGCACACCCTGCAATTGAGTTTTCGACAGTGGCAGCCACGAGGCGCCAAAGGCCAGCACTACGACTTCTCCTTTCAGGCTATCCGAGGTAATCGTCTGTCCGTCGACCGACCGCAACGAGAACTCAACCGGACCTGTCGCCCGCTGTTGCGCAAACACGGATGAGATTGTCAGCAGAACGACCGCCGCAAATTGCCCAACCGAGCTTTTCTTCAGAAACATCTTTTCTCCTTTTGCGTTCCCAAGCCTGCTAATGTTTGGCCAAAGGAAGAATGGACCATGCGTTAGATGACCGCCGGGCCTTTTTCGTTGGGCCGTTGACCGGGTTCCAGTCGGGGTACAAAGCCAAAGCAATCCTGGTGTAAAGCGAGGTAATCATCCCATGTATCAATATCCCGCACAATTAACCTCGAATTAATTGGCAGTCTGCAAACATCTTTGAAATGGCTGCTAAAGAAGGATTTCAAGCCGCCTTCCGGAGGAAGATTCAATAGCTCACTCCGGTAGATTAGGTCTATTAGAACCGGATGACCGCCCTGACTGGCAAACTCTGGTTTAATGATTTTCGATCCTTTTCTCCATTGAGTGGTCACGGCGGAGACAGCGTCAGCCGGAACGGCGGGCTGGTCGCTCAGAGCGATCAGCACGGCATCCGCGGTGGGCGGTACTCTTTCGACACCTCGCGCTATCGAGACGGCCATCGGGCTCGAGGGGTCGTCATTCACCGCGAAAAAGACTGTCCTGTGCCGGAGTTCGTGCTGAACTTCCTTTCCGCGATGGCCCACAACGACGATTATCCTTTCAATGCCGCCACGTTGCAGGTAATCGACGCAACTCTCAACGACGGTCAGATTGCCAAACGGCAGGAGCGGCTTAAACGCGCCCATGCGCCGTGACCGTCCTGCCGCTAGCAAAATGGCACAGATCTGTTGTTTGCCCTCAGGTTGCGGGCTTTTGGTGGTTTGAGACATCTGATGGAAACTCTGAGATGACGATCTTAGTCGGATGGCCCAACTCTTTGATGAGCAAGATCGTCGATTACCGAATCAAGTCGGTGAGTGCCCGCAACGTATATTGTTTAGCCATCTGTTTTCGCCAACTGTAAACAAAGTCCGTGTTGTCGAGTGGTCGGGCTTTTATGTAGGCAGCTTCCGCAGCGGCTTGAATGTGCTCTTCATCAAGCGGATTTCCGATTAGCTCTTGCGCTGCTTCGTGAATCTCGACCGGTGAGGGAGCGATTCCGCCAAGGACAACCCGCGCCTCTTGAACCTTTCCGGATTCTGCGGTTTTCACAAACGCTGCGACTCCCAGCACGGGAAAGTCAAACGCGCCACGCCGGCGCAGCTTGCGATAGGATGCCCGCCAGCCGTTCGTCGGTGGCAGTTGAATGTCGACGAGCAACTCGTCAGGCCGTTTGTGCAGATAATCTATGCCGTCGTCGTTGTACAAACCCGCCGCATCGATCAGCCTTTCTCCCAAAGTGGAAGCGAAACGCAGTTTTGCCCCAATGGCGATCATCACCGGAACGAGGTCTGATGACTGAACGGCCCAGCACTTTGAGCTCCCGGGAGCAACCCAGCAAATATCACCATCTTTCTTGAGGCAGAAGTTGATGCCTTTCCGCCATTCATAGTTTTGGTCGTAATAATTACAGCGAGTATCCAGGAGCAGGTTGCCGCCGATCGTTCCCATGTTTCTGAGGATGGGAGTGGAAATGGTCTGGGCCGCGCTCGCAATGACCGGATAAGCCTCCCTGAGCAAGGGGTGCTCACAAATCTCAGTCAACGTAACCGAAGCGCCGATGCGAAGACCTGAACCCGGATCGCCCGATAGTTGATTCAACTCAGGGAGCCGCATCACCGAGATCACAGTGCGGGGTGTTTGCTGCCGGCGCTTCATGTTCGGATAAAGATCAGTGCCGCCGGCAACAAACTGCCCCTCAGGCCCGACATCAGCCATCATCTTCACCGTCTCCGCGAGAGTCCGCGGAACCCGGTAACTAAATTTGGGCAAGCGCATCATGAAGGTTTTGGTTGGGACTCTAGCTTTTCAAGACGGCTATCGACATAACGTTGTTCGGCTTTCAGATCCAGGATATTGTGATTGAGAACATCGATCTTTCGTTCGATACCACGCCAGGCAAAATCGAAGTCTTTTCGAATCTGGTCAAAGCCAGCATCCATTCTGGCATTGGTGGTTGCAATCTCACCGCCAAGCGCTTCAAAGCCGGCATCCATTCGGGCATTGGTGGTCGCGATCTCAGCGCGAAGCGCATCAAAGCCAGCATCCATTCGGGCATTGGTGGTCGCGTCCTCAGCGCGAAGCGTATCAAAGCCCGCCGCCATGACCGCGTTTGTCTCCGCGATTGCTGCTAACGCCTGTTCCCAGATAGGTTTGGTGTCGTATTGCTTAATTTCCAGCTTCTCGATCCTTGCTTCGATTCTGTCAAAGCGATCGTCCATCGAGTCAAATCGCGCAAATACACGTTCCTCGAAGGATCTCGAACCATCTGTTTTGTCGGTCGTGTCTCTATTCATTATCTGCCTTCCTTTCTTTCAAGTAGGTGAGGTAAGCGAAAGCCAGGTGGCTTACAAAAAGAATTACGTTCGCTCTCGTCGTCAAGTTCAAGAATGTACTGCAACGTGCGGCATCTCGCGCCCGTCACCACCTTCGGCCGGAGTTTGCACGCGTAGTGGCGCCGGCCAGTCGATTTGCGGCACAGAATTCGGACCGTATCGTCCCGCTCGTCCCCTTTGCTTTTCACGCAGGGCTTTCAAGACCTTTTCCGGCGTAATGGGCACTTCGTCGATGCGCACCCCAACCGCGTCGTACACGGCGTTAGCAACAGCGGGAGGGACGGGAAGCAACGGTCCCTGTCCGACCTCCTTCGCGCCAAATGGTCCATTGGGATCGGGATCTTCGATTAGATACGTAATGACGTCGCACATCTCCATCGTTGTCGGACTCTTGTATTCGAGCATCGAGGGAAACTTGTGCACCACGTTTCGATTACCGCGGTATGCCATCTCTTCCATCAGGATTTCGCCCAGACCCATGTAGACACTTCCTTCGACCTGCCCTATCACCAGAACGGGATTTATCGACTGCCCAATATCATGAGCAATCCAAATGCGCTCGACTACTACAATGCCCGTTGAAGGATCGACATCAACTTCCGCTACGGCTGCGGAATAACTGTATGCTGGAGACGGACCCACACCGGCGCCCTTGTATTTTCCCGGTGATGGAGGCGGCGAGTAAGATCCCACTGTTCCAATGGTTCCGAATTTGGATTCCGCCAGCACCACCGCTTCGGCAAAGGAGACCCCAACCTCAGGATTTTCCACGTCAAAGGCTCGCCGGTCTGCCAGCGAGATATTCTCAATCGGAACTCCGAGCTTCTCCGCCACCGCCATGACCAAGAACTCTCGTGCCCGCTCGGCTGCCTGAATTGCGGCGTTTCCTGTCATCAAGGTGACGCGGCTTGAATAACTGCCGAGGTCTACCGGGGTCAGGTCTGTATCGGCTGTCACGACCCGAATATCGAAGGGATCTATGCCGAGAATTTCTGCCACGATGTAGGCCAGAATCGAGTCTGAACCCTGACCTATATCGATTGAACCACACATCACACAGACGCCACCCTGGCGGTCCAGACGTAGTTGGACACCGGATTGGGGCATGCTGTTCCAGTAGATTGGCAATCCTGCACCGCAAATGTAGGAGCTGCACGCTATGCCAATCCCTTTGCCAGACGGAAGCTTTCGGTTCGGTTGAGCCCAACCGGAAAACTTGTTTTTCCAACCCGATCCGGCAACGACCTTATCCAGGCACTCGCCCAGACCCATACTGCCAATGCGCAGATAGTTGGCCGTGACGGTGTTGGGTTTGACCAGATGCTGCCGGCGCATCTCAGCAGGATCGAGCTTTAACTGTTCGGCAATCTTGTCCAGGTGGACCTCGAGCGCGTAGCGGGGCTGAGGTGTCCCATGACCTCGTTTAGGACCGCACGGTGGCTTGTTGGTAAAACACCGCACGCCCTGAAACTTGTAGCGAGGAATGTCATACGTAACCGTTTGCAAGGCGCCGGTATAAAAAGTGCTGGCCACGCCATAGCTTCCATATCCGCCACCATCCAGAAACGACTGAAAATGCATGCCGGTGATTGAGCCGTCTTTCTTCACGCCGGTCTTGACATGCATCAGGACCGGGTGCCGGCCTCGATGGCAATAAAACACCTCTTCCCTGGTCAGTGTGACCTTCACGGGCCGGCCTGTGATCATCGACAGCTTGCAGACGACGATTTCGTGGTTGAAAGGATCGCTCTTGCCGCCAAAACCACCTCCATTCGGCGTCGCGATCACGCGAATATGGCTGGCGGGCAGCTCCAGCACTTTAGCCAGGGCGCGATGTACGTAGTGCGGGGTCTGGGTTGAACTCCATAACGTCAGTTTGTCATCGGTATCAAAGTAGGCAACCGCGGCGTGCTGTTCCATGGGAAGATGCGTATTGCCTTCATAGAAAAAAGTATCTTCACGTATCAAATCTGCCAGCGCAAAACCTTCCTCAACGTCGCCAAACTCGAGCGAGACTTTCTTGTGAATGTTCCCGCCATCGCCGTACTCGTGAATGCGTGGCTCGTCGATCGTCACCGCTTCTTCGATTGAAGAAATCGTCTGCAGCCTTTCGTATTGAACTTCAATAAGATTCATCGCGTCGAAGGCCACATCCTCATCAATTGCCGCCACAGCAGCTACAGGATCACCGATGAAGCGCACCTTCCTGATGCACAGCGCATGTTCGTCCTGGCTTACGGGAAGGATTCCGTAGGGAATAGGCATTTCTTTGCCGGTGATAATGGCCAGGACTCCGGGTAAGGCGAGCGCCTTCGAAGTGTCGATGCGTTTGATGAACGCGTGTGGCTCATGGCTGCGCAGAATCCTGCAGTAGAGCATGCGCGGCAACGCAATATCGTCCGCAAACTTAGTCTGGCCGGTGCACTTAGCGCGCGCATCGACCTTGCGGAATGGTTTACCGACTACCTTGAGAGGTTTTTCGCTGTCGTCAGATTTCATCACGAAGGAATCGTACGGATCGGATTAATCGTCCTCTTGCCGACCTTTAGTCTCGTCCAAAAATACTTTCGCGCGGCAACTCCATCTCTTCACCACGCATTCGCGCCGCCGCCAGTTCAACGGCCTCGTAGATTTTGATGTAACCAGTGCAGCGACAAAGATTTCCTGAAAGCGCATCCTTAATCTCGTCGCGGTTCGGTTTGGGATTTTTCTTCAACAGCTCTTCGGCGACGAGCAGAAAACCGGGAGAACAGTAGCCGCACTGCGCTGCCCCGAGATCTGCAAAGGTATCCTGCAACGGATGGAGCTGGTTGCCTTCGGCCATACCTTCGACGGTTTTGACCTCCCGATCTTCAGCGTCGACTCCGAGGAACAAACACGATAGGATTGCGCGTCCGTCAACCAAAACAGTGCACGTGCCACACTCGCCAAGCTCGCAGCCGTGTTTGGTCCCCGTCAAATTCAGATCTTCACGCAGCACTTCGAGCAACGTCTTATGCGGCGCAAAGGCTACTTCAGCCGATTCGCCATTCAGCCTAAACTTAATATGCGCTTTCTCTTTCACTATCGCCTTTGCTGGAAGTTAGAAACCGATGCCTTAGGTTTACCGGCAACGCCACAGCACAAAAGACCGTGGAGCTGGAGCTCTGCTGCTTGCCTGAGTCAGGTGCGGGTTGAACTCGCGTTCACGCCTCCGTCTTTTTTCCTCGGGCTATTCAGAACAGTGTTGTCTATTAGCCGGGTTTTGCCGAAGTAGGCCGCCACCGCGATAAGAATCGGACGGTCGTCGAGTTTTTCCATTTTCTCCAGCGTCTCAGCATCGCTGATATTCACATAATCAACCCGCGCGCGCGGCTCAGCTTCAATGGTCGTTCTAACTTTTTCAGCGAGCCGGTGCACACTGCGTTCCCCTTCTTTAAAAGATTCCTTCGCTTTGGCCAGTGCGCGATGGATAACCGGAGCTGCCTGTTGTTCTTCAGGACTGAGATAGAGATTGCGGGATGACATTGCCAAACCGGAATCTTCACGAACGGTGGGCAGTATTATTATTTCCGTATCGAAAGCGAGATCTCGCACCAGACGTTTAATAATCAGGGCTTGTTGCGCGTCTTTCTGGCCAAAGAAAGCAAAATCAGGCCTCACGACGTTGAGCAGAATTGAAACCACCGTGGACACGCCGCGAAAATGGCCAGGTCGCGCGGCGCCTTCCATCTGATCTGACAATCCCTCCACGGTCACGTAGGTCGCAAATCCCCGGGGGTAAATCTCTTCTGCGGGCGGGGCGAAAATGTAATCCACGTTGTAGTCGGTCAAGAGAGCTGTGTCTTTAGTAAGGTCGCGCGGGTAGTGTGCAAAATCCTCACCTGGACCAAACTGGGTAGGATTAACGAAAACTGAAACAACTACAACGTCGCACATTCGTCTCGCTTCCCGCACGAGACTTAAGTGCCCTTCGTGAAGCGCTCCCATTGTGGGAACCAACCCTATAGTCCGATCCTGTTCGCGACGAATTTTGCGCGCGACGGAACTCATGCGCTTGCGGCGATTTATGATCTCCATAGATTGATCAGTGAAGACTCAGGACTTCTCGACCTTGGCTTTCTTAGCGGGAATAGGGATGTTCATTTCTTCGGCTGCTTCCGCGGGCAACGAATACGATTCTGCTTCGGATGGGTAGGTTCCGTTCCGCACGTCGTCCGCATATTGGGTAACCGCTTCATTAATAGTTTCGTGCAGGTTGGCATACGGTCGAACAAAGCGCGCTAATTTGCTAAATGCCAAACCAAGCATGTCATACAACACCAACACCTGAATGTCACAATGAACTCCGGCGCCAATGCCAATAGTGGGAATGCTGACAGTTTCCGTGATTAGTTTTGCAATCTCACGCGGTACTACCTCGAGCACGATTGCGAAAGCTCCCGCGTCTTCCAGGGCCAGTGCGTCATCGAGCAATTGACGACCTGTTTCAGCAGTCTTTCCCTGCACCCGGTAAGCGCCCAGCTTGTTAATCGATTGCGGCGTTAGCCCGATGTGGCCCATTACAGCGACCTCTTCATCGACCAGTCGCTTTATAAGCGGCAAACGTTTGCGCCCGCCTTCGAGTTTTACCGCCTCGGCTCCGCCTTCCTTTACGAGTCGCAGGGCATTCCTGACAGCATCATCCGCGCCGGTGTGAAAAGAGCCATAAGGCATATCAGCCACCAGCAGCGCGCGCTGCACTGCCCGCCGTACCGCTTTGAGATGGATCAGGATCTCGTCCAAAGTCACGGGAACGGTATTCCCGTAGCCGAGAACTACGTTCCCCAGACTATCGCCGACGAGAATTACGTCGATACCCGCCTCATCAAGAATCCGCGCGGTGGGATAGTCGTAGGCGGTCAGACAGACCAGTCGCTCGCCTCTCTGTTTGCTTGCTTTCAGGGAAGGCGCCGAGACCTTTTCCGGGCGTTCAGGTTTTAAATACGGCATAGTTCAGCTCACTCGACACGTCTATTGTGGTCAAACAGGGTACCGAAAAGTTGGCAACAGCTTGGATTGTGACAGGGTGTTAACAAGTGTGGTCATTATAACGGGAAACTGGTGAAACGGAGAAAGGCTGCGGGAGGGGTAGCGTCTAATTTCGTACTCTGAAGAAAAGATCAACGAAACCTAACAAACAGCAAAGTAATTGCCCGGTTTAGTTATTTAATTGGGCGTATTACCCATTTGGTTTGGCGGCAGCACCTGGAGAGCGAGTTCAGCCGGCGAAAGCCCCGGCAATAGATCACCATCACGGTTGCCAGCGAATCACCGCCGCTCGATCGTTCGATTGCGCCAGCAGCTCGGATATAGTTTTCTTGAGCGTTGGATGCCGCACGTTCGGAGCAATCTCGGCAAGGGGCACTAGTACGAATCGTCGTTCATGTAGCCGCGGATGCGGCAGCGTAAGGAAATCAGAGGTGCTGGTCTCGTTCTTGTAAAGAAGCAGATCCAGATCGATAGTGCGCGGGCCCATCCTGGCCTTTTGGGCGCGGCCCAATGCATATTCAACTTTCAACAAACGAGCCATCAACTGATCGGCCGCCGGGGCCGATGTACCCTTTACTTCGGCCACCATGTTGAGAAAATGAGGTTGCGGAGTCTCGGTGATCGGATCGGTTTCGTAAATCGCGGAAAAGCGGATTACTTCGAGACCCGCATTGAGCATGCCGCGCATACCCAGGAGGAGATTGCCCGCCCGGTCCCCGAGGTTTGATCCCAAGCCGATGTATATATTTGCGTTTGTTTTAGATCGAAACAAGAGGAAATTAGGATTTAGAAATTGGAATTTAACTCAATTAGAGTTTCATGTTTGGGTTATTTATTCAAGCATTGTCATTCGCGGCTCGCTGTCTTTTCGTGTGATTTCGTGGATAGCTATTTCTTAGGCAGCAAAACCATCCACGAACTTACACGAACGTACACGAAAACTTTTCCAATCCGTCCACTTCGCATTAATCTGAGGCGATGATATGTTCCAGCTACGCACATTAATCTGGCTCAAATGGAAGCTGTTTCGCAATGCGATGCGTTCGCGAAAAGCCACGCTTAATCAGGCCGCTTCGATTTTCGGTACCTTGGCGGCGCTGGTGTTTTCCCTCGTAGTCGCCCTGGGCCTGGGAATCGCGGCTTATGCCATCAGCGCCGCAGGCGGCGTCGGACATCTTCAGCAAGTGAGCGCTGCTTCGAGGCGAGCGACGGACGTTCCCCCTGCCGGCTTCATCCTGTTTATCATTTTTGCGTTCCTGTACATGCTTTGGGCGACGCTGCCACTCAGCATCGGAGGAGGCAGTCAATTCGACCCTGGGCGTTTGCTGATGTATCCAATCAGTCTGCGGAAATTGTTTGCGGTCGATCTTCTCAGCGAGTTGACCAGCCTTTCCTCTGTATTTGCCGTACCCTCAATCTTGGCGATGGCCATTGGCGCCGGACTCGCAACAAGTTCTATGCTCAAAGCGCTGCTCGCCGCGCTGGTGGCGATCGTGGTTGGCCTGGCTCTCGCGAAATGGCTTGCCACATCTATCGGCGCGTTGATGAAGAGGCGGAGAACTCGAGGTGAAACTCTCCTGGCACTGATTGGTGCGTTAGCCGGACTCAGTGGAGCGTTTATGGGCCAGCTTTGGCCGATCATCGTGCGACATGCCGAATGGTTCAAAAGCTTGCGCTGGACGCCTCCCGGTGCAGTAGCGACGGCCATGTCAGAGGGTCTTGGGGCGGGCGGGAGCGGTCAATACGCGATCGCTTTGTTCGTGTTGACAGGGTATGCGTTGTTTCTCATCTACGCTACCTACTGGGTAGCGCAACGTGCGGTGCTTGGGAAGGGTGAGCGGCAGCGACGAAAACCTATGAAAGAACGGCCTGTAAGCGCGAACTACACCGCATGGAAGATTCCGCTCGCTTCGTCAGACCTATCCGCCGTAATCGAGAAGGAAGCGCACTATGCGCTACGCAATGCACAACTACGAATGATAGCGCTGATGCCGCTGATACTGCTCGCGGTGCGTTTTATGAATACCAGGCGCATGGGCCGGGCAGGAGGCCTGTCACCCGATACGGCGGTTCAAGTGACCGATTTTCTTCGTTACGGCGAAGGGTTGCTGGCGACTGGAGGGGTCCTGTACGTCTTTTTGATTCTGGCGGGGATTGCCTGCAATGCGTTTGCGTTCGACGGCGGAGGGTTGCGCACTTTGATTCTCTCTCCGGTTGACCGGCGCAAGGTGCTCATCGGCAAAAATCTGGTCATCGTTCTCGTTTGCCTCGTGTTCTCGACGGCTCTGCTGATCATTAATCAGCTGGTCTTTCGCGATTTGAAACCTGAGACGCTACTGTTTGTGTTTCTCAGCTTCATCATTTTTGCCGCCCTTATGTCGATGGCGGGGAACTGGTTTTCGATCCGTTTTCCCAAGCGAATGAAATTCGGTAAACGCTTGAATGTTTCAGGGGTGGCAGGTTTGTTGCTGCTGCCGATGATGTTTGTGATGGCCCTGCCGCCCCTGGTAGCGACCGCGGTTGGTTATCTCTCCCACAGTTTGCTGCTTGAATATGTTACACTCGCTTTGTTCGCTGCGTTTTCACTGTTGGTCTATTTTCCGGTCGTGAAGATGCAGGGGCATTCGCTTGAAAGGCATGAGCGTGAGGTACTCGAAGCGGTAAGCAAGGATCTCGAGGGCTGAGTCGGTTTTATTCCAGTGATGCCGCCGCGTCGGCTTCCGGGCGGGTTTTAGAGCCCCGTCAATACACAAATGGCTCGCAGAAAATTCCGCAGCAATCAGCGGCACGAACCAACCACTGAACGTTCATTTCAGGAGTACATCCTCTCTACTCCCGGTCCGCAAACATCCCGGATGGAATTGCTTCGCCTTATTCGGGGCGGCGAGGACACCTATCTCGAACTCAAAGTAAAGCTTTCTAACACGGAGAAGATTGCCCAGGAGGTTGTCGCCCTGGCTAACACCGGCGGTGGTGTGATCATTTTCGGCGTAAACGATCAGATGCGTGTCGAAGGCGTTGACGACCCCGAAGCTGTTCAGGAAGAGCTGGTGCGGATCTGTCGCGAGGAGATACAGCCTCCGCTGGTACCGTTTATTGATCGCGTCGCGTTTGACAGCGGACGGCGTGTTGTCGCCCTGGATGTTGATGGAAAACGGCGGCCCTATCGCACGCGCGATGGCAGATACTATCTGCGCATCGGCTCGGAAAAGCGCGAAGCCTCGCGCGAAGAGCTCTCAGCCTTGCTTGATGAGGCACGGCCGATGCGTTATGAGAATGTACCTGTCGCCGGTGCAAGCATAAAAGAGATCGACGAAGCACACCTCTGGAGTTTTCTGCGTTGGTTTGAGGGCGATGCGTTCGAAGAAGCCAACGCAACTGGTTACCCGACCAAAGATGTTCTTCATCGGGATCTTTTGCTAGCTGCCGATACCGCTGGGGAAATGGTACCTACGGTGGCCGGCTTGTTGCTCTTCGGCTACGATCGGGGCGTCGCGGAACTGCTGCCGCGCTCAGCCGTCGTGGTCACCCGCTTTGCAGGTGATTCCATCCAGGCGCCCGTGGTCGAGCGAATCAAAATCACCGGCAATCTGTTGAGCCTTTTTGAAGGAACGCTCGCATTCATCACCCGCTATTGTGACTTATGGGACACTCGTCCTCGAAACCTGTCCGCGGTGGAGACTTCTGACAGTCCCGTGCCGGCACGGGCTAACTATCATCGACTGGCAATCAGCGAGGCCGTAGCCAACATGCTGGTGCATCGCGATCTAGCTTTGCGGGACCAGCCGACGCGACTACACATCTTCGACCGGGCACTCGAGTTCGTAAATCCGCGACGCACCTCGGGTTTTTCCCCGATTGCCCAGCGCGCCATTCGCTACGGTGTGCCACAGCGATTGAATCCGCAATTGGTGAGTATGTTTACCAGTCCAGCCTACGGTCTTGAGCTACCGGCGGGAGGGTTGCCGATGCTTTTGAGAGAGTCGAGACTTTTCTCCGGCAAGCGTTCGGAGATCGTTGCTTTCAACGACGAGTTTCGTCTCCGGATGTATGGCGCTTAAGGCTAAAGCCACAAGGGAGAAGACAACAGGCTTTCTGCCCGCTGCCTTTCTGCCTTCTGCCCGCTGCCTTCTGCCCGCTGCCTTCTGCCCGCTGCCTTCTGCCTCTGCTCGCTGCCTTCTGCCCCCTGCCTTCTGCCTTCTGCCTTCTGCCTACTGCTTCGGAGCTGTGTATACGGTCCGGGCCTGAATCACATATTCCTTATCGTCATACGTGCCGTCGCCGTTGACGTCGACACTCACTTTCAGTTTGTGTTGTTTGCCATCGTGCAACTCGCCCGGATTGAATCCGAGGCTGTACTGACTGCGGAGCAGCGCGTTGATTGAGCCCAACACCTTCGGCAATTCACCCTCAAAGGTAACCGGGAAATACGCGCCCCCGGTCTCCTTCGCAAAGGTTTGCAGAGTGTTCTGGGCCTGAAGAAAAGTCATCCGTCCAGGCATCCCGGTCAGGCTGTCAGTAGCCTCAAGCCGGTCGCCAAACTTTTTGAAGAAGAGATTCCCTGTTCCGATGATATAAACAGGAATGCCCGCATTTTGCAGCACCTTGCGAGCATCGCTGTAGTTGATCTTGCTGAAGGTATCAATGCCCGATGCCACAAGGATTACCGCCCGTCTCCTACCTTGTACCGACACTAGCCCGTTGTAATCGGATTTTTCCGATTTCGAATCTTCCAGTACTACCGAGTCGCCGCGACCCCCCACCAGAACAAACTTCAGAGCATCGAATAAATTTGTCTCACGGAACGCCGGGGTGTTTCTAAGCAGGAGGTTGATTACCTGGTTAATACGCCCGGGATCATTTGTAAAGTCGGTCAATGGCGTTGGGCGAATGTCAAACGCGACTACGGAAACGAAATCGTCCGGAGGCTTGATGAATCGGGAAAGAAATATAGCCGTGGGCCGAATCACTTCGTAAGTTCCCGGATCGAACCCCCCACTGCCGTAATACGCGAACACCTCCGACCATTTGCTGTATTCGACTACCATGACCACGGTGATGGGGGCTTCCGGAGTAGCGAAGTTTGTAATTGTTTGTTGCACGCCGTCGGAAAAGATTGCAAAGTTTGGCTTCTTCAGGCCGGTGACGATCTGGCCGGTCTTCTTGTTGTAAACGACAGCATCAACATTTACGAGATTCGTTGAGGTAGTGATCTTCTCCGCTTCTTTTGGCTGATTTATTATATCCGCCGGCACTCGCTCGTCCGGCTTCTCTCCTTGCTGACCTGCCTCTCCCGGACGTTTGTTCTTCTTTTGATCTGTAGTCGGGGGTTGGCGACGTGATTGCGCGTGAGAGAGATTTATCGTAGTGCCGAACAGAAGCCCAATTATCAGGGCCAGCGCCAGCAGGGTGTAGTAATTGAAGGCTTTCATGATTCGGCTCCTAAGAACAAGCGGTGACGATTAAGACGGCCCCCAGCCAGGATTGGCGACGGCACAAATATCATATGGCGTAATTTGTCGGGTTGTTTCCAGACAATCGCATTTAAGCTGCTGCTATGGTTGTCTGATGCGCCACGGTGTGCTGACGTTTACCGTTTTATCGGGGTGCGCTGCTGCCGGCTTCGGCTTCAATCACGACGTCGTAGGTTCCGGTATTGTCCGTTAGCTCGCCCTCGTTAACCCCCAAGAAAAGCACGCCATCCCGCTGGGCAACAAAGTCGCGCCGCGGGCCCAGAAAGAGGAAGTCATCGTTGTCGTCACCGATAACCGCGATTAGGCCGCCCGTGGCCTCATTTCGCATGAGCTTGTCAGAATCCGAAATCGTGCCCACGCCGGACGGGGTGGAAAACCGGCCCCTTCCAAGCGATACCCGGCCTGAGGCGCTAATGCGCAACCTCTGTCCCTTCCGCACCACCAGTCCGCTGTTTGTCCAGCCGTTGTTTGTGCTGTCGGCCCGGACGGCCACCTTGATTGTAAAGAAGGTGGGTGCACTGCTCACTGGTTGCGAGTCTGTTCGCGGTGTCGTATCGGGCTGGGGGTTTGTGCGCGGGGGCTGGGAAGACACGGGTACGGTATCGTTTCCTGCAACGGTGTCACCGGTCGTCGCGTCAAATTCGATAGATTCAACGTCTTCCACGTAGATCGTGGTGCGGCTGCGGCGTCCTTTGGCGCCTGCGCCAATCAAGACGGTGAATTGTTGATCCTTAAACCCCACCACCTGGCCGTGAATCACGCTGCCATCCTTCAGACGGATGGTGTCTGCGACTGCGGGAACCACCAGGCTCATTAACAAGAAAGGGATGGACAAGGAATAAAAAAGCTTTCTCATGATTGATCTCCAGGAGGGCATTTCTATGACGAGATGTAGCAAGAGTCGCATGCTTTTGCAAGCGGGAGAATAGCGCCTGCTGAAACCCTCGCCGGCAGGCAATTGTTGCGCTACATGCTTTGAACTAGGACACGACCACTCGGGAGAGGTTTATTTGACAGTGACATGGATGCCACTGTCCAGTGAAAGGTTGCGGGCAATTTGCGGTCGAGCAGCCTGGGGGTTTAGCGTCGTCGCTCCAAATTGTAATCTCGCAACCGGCGATACAGCGTCGAGGGAGAAATACCCAGTACCTCGGCAGTCTTTCCCCGGTGCCACCCGGTTTGTTCAAGGGCCGCCAGTATTTGCTGCCGTTCGACTTCGCGTAGCGAGGTCGGCGTCGAAAGCGTAGAAGAACCAGTGAACTCTTCGACGGGACCCGCCTGCGTTGCACTCGACAAAACGGGTTGCGGAGCACTCGGCCTGACAACTTCCGGGGGCAATTCAGCCAGCGTGATTCGCCCATTGTTCGAAAGAAGGACTGCTCGTTCCAAACAATTCTTCAGCTGTCTAACGTTGCCGGGCCAACTATAACCTCGGAGGGCCTCGAGCGCTTCCGGAGAAAGCTCGGGGGAAGTCGACCCGCGAACCTGCTTGAGTAGATGTCGCGACAGAGGCTCGACATCTTCAGGCCGCTCGCGCAGCGGCGCCAGATTGATCTGAAAGCCGTTCACCCGATAGAGCAAATCCGACCGAAAAACTCCGTCAGCAACTACCGTATCGATATTGCGATTAGTGGCGGCAACGATGCGAACGTTAACTTCGACTTTGCGTACTCCGCCAACCCGAAAGAATGTCCGTGTTTCTATTGCTCGCAGCAGCTTGGCCTGGAGCTGGGCCGGCAACTCAGTTACTTCATCCAGAAACAAAGTACCGCCATCGGCCAGTTCAATCAGTCCGAGTTTCCTCGCTTTGGCGCCCGAGAATGCGCCGGCTTCATATCCAAAAAGCTCAGATTCCAACAGCGATTCCTGAAATGCCGCGCAGTTGATGTCGATGAATGATGAGTCGGCGCGATTCGAGAGTCGATGGATCGCGTGGGCTACGAGTTCCTTGCCCGTACCAGACTCGCCAGTGATCAGAACAGAAGCATCGGAAGGCGCCACGCGCTCGATCAGCCTTAATGCTTCCTTCATGGCCTCGGAGGTCGAGACTATCTCAGGCAACTCCGACTGCCGGGCCAGTTGCTCACGCAAGCGCACATTGTCGACGCGGAGACGGCGTTTTTCAGCCGCCTGTTTTACGCGTACGTCGAGCTCGTTGATGCGATAGGGTTTAGTGAGGTAGTCATAAGCACCCAGTTTCATTGCCTCGACGGCTGTTTCTACAGTCGCCTGACCAGTAAGCATAATCACTTCGGGCGGATTCGGTCTTTGATGCACGCGACGAAGAAGTTCCATCCCGTCAATTCGCGGCATGTTGATATCGCAAAGCAATACATCGACGTTGCTTTCTTCCAGTTTCCTGAGCGCAGCTTCACCATCCGCCGCCGCGTGAACTCTGTACCCCAGGCGCTCGAGTTCCTTCTGCAGGACCAGCCGCAGATTTGCCTCATCCTCAGCAATGAGAACTCGCGCCGTTGGTGGCTCGCTCAATTCTGTAATTCTCCGTATGGATTGACAGCGGGAAGAGTAATCGTGAACGTCGTACCAACCCCCACTGTAGATTGCACGTCCAGGCTTCCGCCGTGCTCCGTTAAGATACCATAACAGACCGCGAGGCCAAGTCCGGTCCCCCGTCCAACCTCTTTAGTCGTAAAGAATGGCTCGAAAATCTTCGTTATGTTCTCGGGTTGTATGCCTATCCCGGTATCGCTGATTTCCACCAGCACCTGCGCTCCAGCATCACGCGCTGAAATGGCCAGAACACCACCCTCAGGCATGGCATCAAGTGCGTTCGTGCCCAGAGCGATCACCGCTTGCTGCAACTGGACGCCGTCACCCGAGACTGGCGGCAGTGCATCCGGAACTTCGATGCGGAACTTGATTTCGGCCCCACGGGTCTGGTGTGACAATAACCGGGCTGCCGAGGAAATAACGTCTGCCAGGTTAATGACCGCGTGCTGCGTGGGTCTGATGCGACTAAAATCAAGCAGACCATTGGTGATAGTTTTGCATCGAAAGGCTTCACTTCGAATCAAACCCAGGTACTCGATCAGGTCTTCGAGGGCGGTCGAGCCACTGAACGCCCCATCTTTAACTCGAGATTCGAGCGCTTCCGCACAAGCCGAAATAGTGGCCAGCGGGTTGTTTATTTCGTGAACGACACCGGCCGCGAGTCGTCCGATGGCCGCCAGTTTCTCCGCGCGTGCTACCGCCCGGTTTGCCTCGACCCGATCGGTTGTCTCTTCGCCAACAGTGATCACATGTGAAACCTCTTTGCGACCTTTTGCCCACATCGGGATTTTGCTTATCAACCAATATCTCGTTTCGCCTGTCGGGCTGGTGTTTTCCTGTTCTATTCGCTCGATCTCGCCGGTCTCAAACACGCGGGCAAACTCCCGTTCCAACACCTCACGTTTTTGCCGCGTCAGCACTTCAAAGACGTTTCTACCCAATACCGATCCCCGCGGGATACCCAACTCGCCCAGCTCCCGGTTACGATTCCAGGCTACAACGCGGTAGGTGCGGTCGACGGCATAGAGCGAGAGTGGCAAGCTATCGATGATTGCCTGGGTAAACCGTCGTTGCGCTTCGGCCTCGGCCGTCCGTCGCTCTACTTCTCTCGCCAGACTGACTGAAGATTCGCGGGCTGTTTGGTACAGTGAGGAGATATGTGCGGCGAGCGCAGTCTGTTGTGCTGCTGCGTCTATAAGCCGGCGTTCCGTTTCCCCACAATCCTCGCGGCGATCGAAGGCCACGATGAGGGCACCGTTGGTACGACCACCAAAACGCAGCGGCGCCACATACTCGACTATGTGAGAATCGTCACGCAGAAGGAAACGTTCCTTTTCGCTGATCATCAAAGTCGCTACCGTTGTTGTCGTATCCAACAATTCTGCTGCTTTTTCAAGATCCAAAAGCGAGGAGTCATCGGCGCTGCCTTCCCGATCGAAAACACAAACTGCGACGTTATTCTCTGGGAGCTTTACATAAGTAGCGCACAGAGCCGCCGAAGTACCCTCATATGCAGCCCCGGCAACGCGCCGGACAAGCTGTTCCGGCTCAAGCGCGCGCAGCAGACCGCGGCCAAGATCGGACAAAAAACGCAGTTCCCGATTGCTGCCGATTAAGGCCCATTGCCGCTGCGCCGCTCGCAGATGGGAACCGACCCGCGAAATCAGCTCACCCGGTGTCGAAGGTTTCGTGATGTAGTCGTCGGCTCCGGCAGCGAACGTCGCGACTTTTTGGCGTTCGTCATCATTGCCGGAGAGCGCAATGACCGGTAATTTGCTGGTGGCCGGTTGCGCCCGCAGCAACCGGCACAAAGCCAGAGTGTCAACACCCGGTATCTCGAGATCCAGCACTACCAGATCACAGTCCTCCCGGTGCAGCACTCCTAAAGCAGAGGTGACATCGGTTGCCGCCATTGTGCGATAACCGCTCTCTTGAAAGATGGACTTCAGACGCTGGTGCGCCCTGTCGTCGTCAGCAACGATCAGAAGAGTTGAGTTTTGTCCGGAGGTTTCGGCGGGAACAGACATGCTTTCAATCCTGGAACCGCACTGGCCGCACACGGTCCAGCAGGCTAGCTTGCTCTCGCAGCCACGAATGAATGCCGGCTCAACGAGGGTCGCTCTAGCGATTGAAAGCGATTGGCGCTGCGAATGTCAAGATTGTAGGGGCAGCTACAGTGGGGCGGGTTGTAATTCCTTGCGAGGCCGAAACTACGAAATCACACGAAATACGACGAGGTACAGTTCGTGTGACTTTGTGTCTTTGGTTTAGTGTGATGCGCGTGGATCGGTTTGTTTAATCGCAAAAATGCTCAAGAAAACAAGAAACTCAGAGTTTGTAGTCAAGATCTAAAGAATCTCTTTGTGTCTGATCTGGCTTTCTCTTAGATGGCCTGGTTGGTTAACTGCGGTCGCCTCAATTCAAAGATATGCTAGCCAGTTTTCCCTCTTCCCTCTGGGGTTTACTACGAGTTATGAGTGCCAGATTTCGCTCAAGTTTGTGGGACGACTTGACCCGGTACATTGCCTGGTCGGCGGCAATCAGCAGTTGGTCCAACGATTCCCCATCGACGCCGAAAGTACTCGTGCCGGTACTGATGCCGACCCGAGCACGATTTTGTCCTCCGACGTGCAGCGAAAATTTCGCAACTGAATCCTCGATCCGATGGCGTAAATCATCCGCCTGACTACCAACCAATTCCTGAACAATAGCCACGAACTCGTCGCCCGCATAGCGAGCCAGGAAATCGTACTCGCGCAGTTGGGTGTTGATAATCCGAGCCATCTCGCGCAACATCCTGTCGCCGACTTTGTGACCAAAACTGTCGTTGACGAACTTGAATTCATCCAGGTCCAGCATCAGTACCTGAAACGGCCGACCAGTTCGCCGGGCACGAGCTGCTTCCTCCTCAAACCGCAAGGCAAGGTAGCGCGCGTTCGGTAAGCCAGTCAAAGGATCGGTCAGGGCATTTGACTCAGCCTCTGCATGGTGCATCGCATTTGTCAGGGCGTCGGACGCAAGTCTGGTAATAGTCTCGAGCAAGCGCATGTGATCGTCCGTGTACTGGACCAGTTCAGTCGAATACACTGACAGAGCTCCGAGCAGAATTTCGTCTTTGAAAAGCGGCAGCGAAGCCATTGAGCGATATTCATTCTCGAAATCCAACTTGAGATGTGCAAAGTCAAGAGCAGGATTAAGTTGGTTCACGGCACTCCTGTTGGCAAGGGCAAAGCCGGTTACTCCTTCTCCTGGCGAGATGCAGCGCGCCGCAAGGGCTTCGGCGTTTTTTCCTGTTACATGGTGAGCAATTGCGTAACCCTTGGCCTCGTCGTAGAGATACACCGCGCATGTATCGAAGGGAACAACGTGGCCTACCTTATCGACCAGAACTTCGAGCGTGTGTTCTACATCCAGCGATGAGCCGAACATCCGGGCGATCTCGTAGAGGGCGTAAACTTCGCGATGCGCATTCTTGATCTGGTCGTACGCCATGTAGCAGCCGCGTTCTCTGGTCTGCGCCATATCAACTGAGTTGAGTTGGATAGGTTCAGCTTCAGGAGGTAAAGATAATTGCTGCTCTAAACCCAGTGCCGCAATAAGCTGCTCAAAACGCGGCAGATGCTCAATGAACAAGTTCACAACTTTCGGATCGAAATGAGTTTCTGAGCCTCTCAACAACAGAGCGATGGCCTCGTCACGAGTCATGCCGCGTCTGAACGGGCGGTCCTCACGAACCGAATCAAAGCAATCGACCACTGAAATGATGCGAGCGGTGATGGGGATCTGCTCACCCTTTAAACCATCCGGATAACCCAAACCATCCCACTGCTCATGATGGTGACGAACAATGGGAATAACGGCGTACGGAAAATCTACGCGACTAAGAATCTGAGCGCCCACTACAGTGTGGATCTTCATTTTGTCGAATTCGGCTGGCGTCAGCCTGCCGGGTTTATTGAGGATGTGCGGCGGAACAGCCAGCTTGCCGATGTCGTGCAACAAAGCTCCGGCCTTGAGAGCGGAAATCTCATCCTCCGACAGCGCAAAAACTTCACCCATCCCGGCGGCATAGATTTGCACTCTTCGAACGTGGCAGTGGGTGGTTTGGTCCTTGGCGTCAATCGCGGTGGCCAGCGCTTCGGCTGTGGCCAAATGCAACCGGCTCAGATTCTCTGCCTCCAGTCTGTTCATCTTTCTCGCATTGCGATGCGAGGCGACCACGAAAATCACCAGCCCGGTGATCAGCAGCCACTGGAGGAATGCAAGATAAATATTAGCGCCGAGGCTCAACGCTGCGGCAAGACAGGCGGCGCTGAGCACTAATGAAAGCGCGGCAAAGCCCGTGTTCCTGGGGGGGTCGGGTAGCTTCATGGAACTCTCTCTGCTATTCGGAAATGTTCAACTAAGCTCTGGCGCTCGAAAATCACTCCGTAGAACAAGCCGGAGGTAACGCTGGGAGCAACTCAGCATTACCTCCGGCTACTCAACTGGGGGCAAGCGGTCGGGCAAGCTAATTTACCCGTCCATGCTGGGTGAGATGCCTTGGTTTATTCACTGCTTTACTGTCTCGTCTCTAACCAGCTTTCTTAAGATTTTTGGCGGCTCGGACTCCGTGCGGAGAGCCCGTGAAGCCCAAAGCTTCTGAGCCGCACTGTGCTCATTGTCAATTGACGTGCCGCGCAGAAATGCAGGACCGGCCACTCTCGGATCATTGATGTTCCGAAGCATTTTGCAGAAATCACCGGGAGCGAAGAATGAGACGAGCCGCTCCAGCATCAATCTGACAGGTCACTTTGAACCGTCGGTCAGCTTGCCGTTAATCCAGTTTGACAAGGCGAGAACGCGCATTGCAATCTCGTTCGGTTAGTAATGACTTCGAGGCAAATGCCGGCGCATCGGGGGATCGCCACTGTTGACCCAAAGCCAAAGAGACAACATTGAGCCCTATCGCCCTGCGGGTTATCTCGAACTGCTGCGCACTAATCGCAACTTCAGACAACTCTGGTTGGGACAGGTTGTCAGTCAGATGGGTGACTGGTTTGACACTATTGCCCTCTACACGATCATTCTGAATCTCACCGGGTCGGGACGAAACGTGGGTCTTCTACTCGTAGCGCGGTTTGTTCCCAGCTTCATATTTGGTCCTCTTTCCGGAGTGGTCGCGGATCGATTCAGCCGGCGATCGATTATGATCATCTCCGATCTAGCCCGCGCCGTTGTAGTCCTGGGATTTCTCCTTGTGCGACGAGCTGACCAGCTCTGGATTGTCTACGTCCTCACCGTCCTTCAGCTGGCTCTTTCCACCTTTTTCGAGCCGGCTAAGACTGCGGTTATCCCTTCAATAGTTTCAGACCGGGAGCTGGTGTCGGCTAATGCCATCTCTTCGGTTACCTGGTCTGTGATGTTGACTCTCGGAGCGGCCATTGGCGGACTAATCACTGGTTGGTTTGGCACAGACGCGGCCTTCGTTCTCGATGCTTTGACATTCGCACTCTCTGCCGCACTGATTGCCAGCGTGCGCTTTCCGCGCCGGCCGGCTCGAGAGAAACGCAAACTTTCGATCGGACGAGCACTCGGAATTACAGAAACCATTGAAGGGGCCAGGTACGTGAAGCACCGCCCGCGAGTACTGGCATTGTTGCTGGTCAAACCTGCCTGGGGTCTGGGAGGCGGGATTCTTACTTTGCTGGCCGTCTTCGGAGAGCGAATTTTTCCTGTCGGTAAGAGTGCCGCCACCGGCATTGGTGTTCTCTTCGCCGCGCGAGGGATTGGCACCGCGATCGGGCCTATAGTCGCTCGCCGCATCTCCGGCGAGGGCGCCAGACGCATGCAGGCGACGATTGGTGTGGCATTTCTGATTGGCGGGATCTTTTATATCGCTTTCGGTACGACAAAGAGCTTTATTGTCGCCCTCATAGTTCTGGGAATTGCCCACACTGGAGGGAGCATTCTCTGGGTTTTTTCCACAGTGTTGTTACAGCGCGACGTGGAAGATTCGTTTCGCGGGCGAGTATTTGCCGCCGAGTTGGCCCTGTTAACGCTTACTATGGCCGCTTCAAACTACCTCACCGGCGAGATGCTCGATCGATTTGGCATCTCGCCGCGCCTCGTTACTATAGGAATCGGTCTGCTGTTTCTCGTGCCAGGAATCATGTGGTTTGTAACCAGGCGTTGGTGGGATCGCGGGCAGGAAGAACACACTGAAGATCCGATTCGTCTCGGTACAACTGTTCAGGCCGAGACGGAGAGCACCGGGATTTAGAGTTTATGAAAACAATGGTCGGGGTTATGGGGTCGGCTGGCAAAGAACTGTTGGGTTCTACCAACAGCTTGCTGAACACAAAAGCCGAAACTTTGGGTCGCGCGATCGCCGCCCGCGACCTGACCTTATTGACCGGAGCAACTACCGGAGTTGTTTACCTTGTCGGCAAAGCGGCGCACCAGGCTGGCGCATTGCACGTTGGAATCTCACCCGCAGCAAATATGCAGGAACACATTGAGCGTTTCGAGTTACCGATTGACGCTTGTGACCTGCTGATCTATACCGGCTTTGGTTTGAAGGGCCGCAACGTAGTGCTGGTTCGCTCCTGCGATATTGTGCTTTTTATTGCCGGGGCGATGGGGTCGCTGAACGAATTTACGATTGCGCATGACGAAGGGAAGATAATTGGCTGTTTGACTGAGACGGGAGGTGTCGCAGATCAGGCAGATTACTTGCTCGAAAATTTCTCCAAGCAAACAGGGGCGCTGCTGTTTCAGGAAAGTGAGCCGGAACGGCTGATAGCTGGGTGTCTACTCGCCCTGGCTGAGAGGCAAAAACAGATATGACCATACTGGGGAACGCTTCCAACGAGAAGACAGCGGTAGCCCGTTGGACAAGTCGACCTCCGACTACGCAGGACTTTTGCAGTGAAAAATGGGTGGTGGCTGAAGCAGTTCAGATCAAAAGATATTGGAACGGCGAAGATGCGCCCGCACACCGTCAGGCAGAAGCCCGGGTGTTGTGGTCCGAAGAAGGCCTGCATCTTCGATTCAAATATCCCCAGGAGGAGCCGCTCGTTGTATTGGCTGACCCTCAGATTTCGCGAAAGACGCTGGGTCTCTGGAATCGCGATGTATGCGAAGTCTTCCTGGCGCCTGGATCGCAGTCGCCAGCGAGGTATTTTGAGTTTGAGGGTGCGCCAACCGGAGAATGGCTGGACGTCGGTATTCGATTCACTGAGCGAGGGCGGGAGGCGGACTGGGGTTTCCATTCAGGCATGTCTGTCACGGCCAAAGTTGATGGCGAAATGGTTCTGATTTCCATGCGCATCCCGTGGGGCACTGAGATACCAACACCGTCGCGAGGTGATACCTGGCGCGCAAACTTTTTCCGTTGTGTCGGAGTGGGTGAAGGGCGAGGCTACGTTGCGTGGCAACCCACGATGACGGAAGAACCCAGCTTTCATGTACCTGGGGTGTTTGGCTGGTTAAGATTCGAAGGATGACGAAAAATGCCGATTGCGGATCGCTGTAAATATATTCATTGGGTCGGGCTTCGCTTCAGCAATCGCTTCAAGTGCTCATCATAGGCAGCTCGATGCTCTTCACTGATCTCGGTGATTCTGACGCCAACCAGGTATCCCCGCTCACTCTCGTGGGCGTCTAAACTCTCATAACGCACGGGCGCCACCTGCATTTCAATTAGTTGGCCAGGCAAATCAACTTTGAGCCAGAGTCTGCGGTCTTCACCGGTCAGGTAATGCTCTCCAATACGGATTGCCGGCAGGACCAGGGCCAAGCCCGTAGCGCTGACATCCATCGTATGACCTTGGAGGTATGCCTGACGCCGAGAACCATTTGGACCGGAGCGCGAGGTTGCCAGTCCGACATTGACCGGCAATTTGGCCGCGACCCGGCGGGCATGGCGCCGGTCGCCAAGAAAATGGCGTAAGCTGGAGGCAATTCTGCGAGCGAGTTCCGGCATCTTCTTGACCTAACCCTTAAGCCAGCGGGCTCGAGGTTGTGTTGAGGAAGGGCAAATGATCGGGAAGCGAACGGGGGATATCGCACAACCATTCTAGTTAACGTGATAGCGGATGCGCAACACTTTTGGATCGGCAGTGCCAGAGTCAGGGCTTTTCAGCGGAAACGGTCAGGGGCTTACCGCCCTCGTCTCCGCTTTTGACGCCGTTTCTGTCCATAAAGAACGACAATTTCCCAGTGCGTCCATATTGAGCCGGTTCAGCCGCGGCCGTCCAGGATTTCCGGTCAGAGGACAGGACAACAGTAAACCGATAACCCGTGGACTGGGTACCTTCCAGGTCTTTGGGCACGAGACCGGCACCGATCAGGGACGCCATGTCTCCAAACTGTCCGTTGTGTTGCTGGCTGTACACCACCTGCGCCAGGGCGATGCGTTGCAGCATGTTCTGCGCTTCCTGATGATGAGTGTCGATGCGCGCGTTAAAGAAAAAATCTTTTCCCGCTTTGATGACGACAGCCTGGTTTTCCCGATCTCCGATGATCCAGATCCCGTTAACGCGAATCAGTGAAACGGGCTCGGCCTGTCCACCGCTTTCAGAATCCTTTACTTTGACAAAAACTGTAGCTGCGTCACCGCTGATCTGTTCGCCCGTCAGGTCCACCTTGTCGGGTATGGCCGCGGCCATCGCCTC
>Ga0137403_10000763_pt1 | contig 41211 bp, 36 predicted proteins | sample CZOMad2_1_16fung_FD_122057 | JGI IMG/M metagenome (GOLD analysis project Ga0137403, IMG submission 122057) | Vadose zone soil fungal communities from Angelo Coast Range Reserve, California, USA - CZOMad2_1_16fungal (Hybrid Assembly) | ecosystem: Environmental > Terrestrial > Soil > Vadose zone...
TTCCACGACGGCGCCCCGCTCACCGCCGACGACGTCAAGGCCACGCTGGAGCGCAACCTCGTGCCGGGCAAGACCGGGGTGACGGCGGGCTTCACCACCATCGAGGCGGTGCAGGTCCCGAACCCCGCTCTCGTGCGTGTCATCACCAAGAAGCCGGACCCCCTCCTGCCCGTGCGCATGGCGCAGATGGGCTCCCAGATCCTCCCCGCCCGCCTCACCACCGACGAGGGCGTCAAGGAGCTGGCGCGACGCCCGGTGGGCACCGGCGCCTACCGCTTCGTCGAGTGGGTGAAGGACGAGCGCCTCGTGATGGAGGCCAACCGCGACTGGTGGGGCTGGGAGGGCCGCAAGCCGGGGGTGGACCGCGTGGTGTGGAAGCCCATCCCCGAGGATTTCCCGCGGCTGGTCGCCCTGGACAAGGGCGAGGCCGACATCGTCACCAATGTCCCGCCCGACCGCATCAAGGCCATCGCGGAGGGGCGGACCACGCGCATCGTGAGCGTGCCCTCGTCGCGCACGGCGGCGTGCTCGATGAACGCCACCCAGGGACCGCTCGCCGACAAGCGCGTGCGCCAGGCGCTGCATTACGCGCTCGACATCAACGCCATCGTCAAGGGCATCTACGCCGGCTACGGAAAGCCTTATAGCGGGGGCGTCGCCGACACCGACTTCGGCTACAATCCCGCGCTGAAGCCCTACCCCTACGACGTGGCGCGCGCCAAGGCCCTCCTCACCGAGGCCGGCTTCCCGGGCGGCATGGACGTGACCCTGCATGCCGGCATGGGCACCATGGTCAACGACAAGCAGCTCATCGAGGTCATCGCCGACATGTGGGCCAAGGCGGGCATCCGCGCCCGGATCGCCATGATGGAGATGGGGGCCCGCCAGAAGATGGTCAACGACCGCGCCATCCCGGTGGGCGGGCTCCTCCTCATCAATCCCCAGTCGACATTGCTCGACGCGGACGGGAGCCTCTGGCGCCTGCTCCATCCCACCGGGCTGAACGGCAAGTACTGGGCGGGCAGCCAGCCCGGGCACCGCTTCCACGATCTCATGGAGCAGGCCCGCTACTCCCTGGATCCGGGGCGGCGCAAGTCGCTCTACACCGAGGCCACCCAGATCATCAACGATGAGAAGCCGTGGCTCGAGCTCTTCCAGGAAGTGATCGTCTACGGCACGAGCCAGCGCGTGACGTTCAAGCCGCGGGCCGACTACCGGCTCATCGCGGCCGAGATGCAGGTCTCCCGCTAGCCATGGCCGACCACGTTCCGCTCCTGGAGACGGGCCGCCTCTGGACCCGCGTGGAAGAGCTGCGCGCACGCAAGGGCGCGGCGCCGTGGTCGGAGGCGCTCGTGCTCACCGACGACATCCAGGCCTTCATCATCTGCCATCCTCCGGGCCATCCGAACGACACGCACTACCACCGGCACGACGAGTGGTGGGTGGTCCTGGCGGGTGAGATCGACTGGTACATCGAAGACGAGCCCAAGCCCATCCGGGGGCGCGCGGGAGACTTCGTCTTCGGCCCCAAGGATCGCTGGCACCACCTGGAGCCGCGGGGGCCCGAGCCCTCGATCCGCGTCGCTATCAACGCGCGAGGCGAGTTCCACCGCTACGATCGTCCCGGCTGCAAGCCCCTTCCCTGATCAACGCGGCGTCACGACGCTCAACTGCGGCGCCCCTGGCCGTGGCGGAAGGCGCACCCGATCTCCGCGTTGCTTCAGCGCCCGAGCCCCGTCTCGGGATCGGGCGTGAGGTTCGCCGGGTCCGCCGATCCCGCCGGCGCCAACGCGCCCGCATCGAGTGACTGGCTGGCCAGGATCGCCGCGCCTGTCAGCACGGCCAGCGCCAACCCCAGCACCCACGCCTTCCAGCGCCGTATCTTCAACTGACCGCTCCTTCCCGGACCCATGAGGCCCGGACCATGATGGCGCGGGCCGCGACGGGGCTCGCTACCGAGGAGCAAGCGGGATGCCAGCATGATGCGTCCGCGAAAAGGGGGAATTCGCGCGAGGGCAGGTCGCGCGCGAGGGCGGAGCGCCCGAGCGATCGGGCGCGATGCCGCCCCTTGAAGAGCGCGGAGGCGGGGGCTATTCTCGGCGGGATCGAGACCACTGACCGACCTGAAACGACGGGAGATCCGACATGTCGCATCGTCGCGCGATCCTCGGGCTGGCCTCGGCCGCGGTCCTCGTGACCCTGCTCAGCGGGTGCACCGCGTTCTACTGGTCGAAGGCGGGCGCCACCCCGGAGCAGTTCATCAGCGACAGCCAGGAGTGCGCCAAGGAAGCGGCTCCGACGCCCACCTACGACGTCATGATCCAGGACGTGTACCGCGGCTGCCTCAAGAAGCGCGGGTACGTCCGCTCCAAGCAATACCAGCCGGTGGCCCCCGGCTATTTTCGCGGCATCGAATAGCGCTTACCCAATAGCGCTCACCCAAGGAGACCGTCCCATGCAGACCGTCAATCCCTCACGCGCTGAGATCGACGAGCGGGTGGCCCGCTTCGGCCGCCTCGAGCCCATGTCCACCATGAAGGGCAATGACCGCGTGCCGCTGGCCGCCCGCGACATCATCTTCGCGCGGAAGATCATGCCGGTGGTGCTCGAGAAGACCGACTCGCCCTTCGGAAATCAGGCGCCGGTGTACGGCGCGGCGGGCATGACCATGTTCATCTCGGTCTGCCCGCCCGGCCAGGGTCCCGCGCTGCACGCGCACGTGAAGACCTTCGAGACCTTCACCGTGCTGGAGGGCAAATTCGAGTTCTATGTCGGTGACCGCGGCGAGGAGACGGTGGTGCTGGAGCAGTGGGATTCGTTCTCTTGCCCGCCCGGCTGGTGTCGCGGCTTCCGCAACGTGGACACCAAGGACAGCGTGCTCCAGACGGTGATCACCGGCGGGGTCCACGACCGGAACGACATCGGGTTGCCGCCCATCGTCGCCGAGCAGCTCGAGGCCATCGGCCCCGGCGTGTTGGACGAGTTCAAGAAGATCGGGCTGTCCTTCGACGCGGGAGTGGTCGGCGCCCGCTAGCAAGCCAAGAACTCGCCGGCGGCTCAAAAAGGTCCAGATGCGAGGCGGCGCCCGAGAGCCGCACGGGAGGCGTAGTCTCTCTACGTTGAGCGTGCGGCCGAGGGCGCCAACGACGCAGATGGGCCTTTTTCAGCCGCCGGCCTGCCCGATCCGCTTGAGGACGAGGCGCGAGGGCGAGCCCGGGAACGGCCAGCCCGGCAGCCAGGCCGAGAAGCGCCCCGCCGGGCCCCCCGCCACCACGATGTGCAGGTGCTCGGGGGCCCGGAACTTGGGCACCAGGGCGCCGTCCACGCGGGCGCGCGTCTCCGTCCAGAGGAATTCCCGCACGTCCGTCTTGGACCAGCCGTCTCCGGCGATGGTGCGGGCGTGCTCGGGCCCGATCACGACCAAGGTGTCGGTGAGCCCGCCGTGACCGTCGCTGGCGATCACCGCGCCGCTGCGCGCGATGGTGGCCAGCACGTCGCGGGCGGCGCGGTGCTGGGTGTCCGCCACCACCTGGAGCGTCTCCGCCGCCATCGCCGCCACCGTGCTCTCGGCGGCGGCGAAGCCATGCTCGACGTGCAGCGGCTCCCAGGGGCTGGCCTCCTCGTTCTCCCCGATGCAGTAGGAGTAGCGGCCGGGCTGGGAGAACGTGGACATGCTGATGAGCCCGGGCGCGGCGCCGCCGATATTGAGCCAGCAGAGGCGGACGGCGCGGCCAATCGTCGCGTTGGCTCGCCAGCCGGGACCGAAGGCGCCCGCGCCCGAGTTCACGTCGAGAGCCTTGCGCACCGGCCCGTTGATGATGAGCAGCGGCGCCACCGCATCGGTGGTGCCGGAGATCCCGACCAGCGAGAACTCGGGGTCGCAGATCGCTTCCACCCCCGCGATCACCGCCGGGAGATACTCCGGCCGGCACCCCGCCATCACGGCGTTGACGGCGATGCGCTCCACGGTGGCGCGCCCGAGGCGCGGGGCCACCAGACCCACCAGCTCGTCGCCGGCCCGGCCGCTGGCCGCCACCGCCGCGCGCACGCGCGCCGCCGTCGGTGGCATCACCGGCAACCCATCGGTGACGCCGCGCGCGTAGAGGGTCTCGAGGGGATCCTCGTCGGGGACCACGGCGACACCATCGGCCGCCGGGTCCCCGACTGTCAAGCACGAGCCCGAGGTAAGAAACTTCTCATCGCCGGTTCATGGTCCTCTCATCCGCCTCCGCTATGGTCGGGAAGAGCATCGATCCGCGCGCCAACAATTGGAGGAACCATGAACTTCTCGACCATCCGCCGCCGCTGGGCTTGGCCCGCGGCGGGCCTCGTCGCCATCATCTTCACCCTCGGAGCGCTGGGCGTGGTCTCGCCGGGCTTCGGCAAGACCGACACGCCGCTCTGGACCGATCGCCCCGTGGCGGTGACCACGCCGACCGTTCCGGCCCCGGCCTGGGTCGAGCTGGCCCGCGCGGTCAAACCCGCGGTGGTGAACGTCAGCGCCACACGCGTGCAGGAGTCGCCGCGGCTGCAGGCTCCCTTCCCCTTCATGCCGGAGGATCCGTCCGATCGCTTCCAGCGGAAGGCGCGGAGCCTCGGCTCGGGCTTCATCATCAACCCCAGCGGCTACATCGTGACCAACCACCACGTGGTGGAAGGCGCCAGCCAGGTCAAGGTCAAGCTGGCCGACGGCCGCGAGCTTCCCGCCAAGGTGGTGGGGCGTGACTCCCGCACCGACCTGGCCCTCCTCAAGGTCGAGGCGACCAATCTTCCCGTGGTGGCCCTCGGCGACTCCGCCGCGCTGCAGGTGGGCGAGGCGGTGATGGCGGTCGGCAACCCGTTCGGACTCGCCCAGACCGTGACCACCGGCATCGTGAGCGCCACCGGGCGCGTGATCGGGGCCGGCCCTTATGACGACTTCATCCAGACCGATGCCTCGATCAATCCGGGCAACAGCGGCGGCCCGCTCGTCAACGCGCGCGGTCAGGTCGTCGGGATCAACGCCGCGATCTTCAGCCAGAGCGGCGGCTCGGTGGGCATCGGGTTCGCCATCCCGGTGAACCTCGCCAAATCCGTGGTGACTCAGCTCGCGTCCACCGGCCGCGTCGAGCGGGGCTGGCTGGGCGTGTCCATCCAGGAGATGACGCCCATCCTGGCCAAGGGTCTCGGGCACGAAGCCGGCAAGGGCGCGCTCGTCGCCCAGGTGACGGAGAGCTCGCCGGCAGCCAAGGCCGGTATCCGGCAGGGTGACGTGATCGTCGAGCTGGACGGGCATGCGGTGACCCGCACGGAGGATCTGCCCCGGCTGGTGGCGGATCTTCCCGCGGGCCGTCAGGTGCCGATCAAGGTGCTGCGTGAGGGCAAGACGCTCACGCTGTCGGCCACCATCGCCAAGCTGGAGGATCGTGACCACGACGAGGTGGCGGCCAAGGCGGACGGCAAGCCCGCCCTGGGGATCACCGTGGCCCCCATCACGCCGGAGGTCGCGCAGGCGATGTCCCTGCCCGCGGGCACCAAGGGCGTGGTGGTTCGCGACGTGCGCAGTGGCAGCCCCGCCGCCGAGGCCGGCCTCCAGGCGGGTGACGTGATCGTGCAGGCGGACCGCCGGCCCATCACCAGCGTGGAGGATCTGCGCGAGGCGGTGGACAAGCGGGCCAAGGACAAGCCGTTCATGCTCCTCGTACGCCGGGACGGCAGCGACCGCTACGTGGCGGTCACCGGGTAGCGCAGGGGCTCAGACCGAGATCCCCCACACGGCCTTGGTGATCACGCCGATCGCGTAGGTGACGCCGACCGCGGCGGCGATGATCACCAGGTTCGTGAGGATTCTCCGGCGGACGTCCATGCCGGAGAGAAACGACAGCACCGTGGACACCGCGATGATGATGCTCCCCGCGGTGACGACGGTCGGGACCACGGTGGTGGCCCCGAAGAGGAAGGGGAGCACCGGCACCATCGCGCCCAGGAAGTAGGTGATCCCCACCACCATCGCCGAGACGAGGGGGCGCTCGGCGGAGACCTTGCCCCCCGGTTCACCCAGGAAGCGCTGTCGCTCCGCCTCCACGCGCGCGACCTCGATCTCGGAGCTCATCGCGATATAGGCGCCGGCCGCCATGGACAGCGCCCCCGCCACCGCCACCGTCAGCCCCGCCATCACGAGAGTGACCGAGGCCCCGAAGGCGGCGAAGAAGCCGCTCACGGCGCCGAGAATCTCCACCAGGCCGTCGTTGGCGCCGAGGAAGATGTCCCGCACCCGCTCGGAGTTGATCCAGCGCGATTCCCCGCCCGTCACCACCGCATCCTCGTGACGGAACTCGTCCTCCAGGACTTCTCGCACCGCGGGCCCCAGCGGGCCGTCGCCGTACGTCTTCCACACGCCGAGATACTTGCGCACGCCGTGCACCTCGATGGCCTCGAGCACGAGATGGATGGCGGACGCCCCCAGGACCCGGCAGACGAGCACGAGGAGGGCGAGCTTGAGACGGCGGCCCCAGTCGAGCCGATCGAGCGGGAGGCCGAAGAACTGCTGCCAGAAGGCCAGGTGCCGCCGCTCGACCGGGATCAGCTCGGCCAGCACCTGGCGCTCCGGCGGCGGCGCGACGCGATGCAACGCCTCGTAGAGCGAGAGGTCGAAGAGCTCGTCGAGAATCAGGCGCCGCGCGAGCCGGGGGTCGGGGCCGGGCGAAGAGGTCAAGAGGTCAAGCGCCGCGTCGCTATTCTATCGCTCACCACGAGCCGCTTCTGATGCACGCGAGGGCTTCTCCTTCCCCGCCCGGGTATCACGGGACGCCGAGGGCTGTCAATGCTTCCCGGGGCATGCCATAATCCCCGCCATGCCAAAGAAAATCCTCTTCATCGGCGCAGGGGCGATCGGCAGCTATCTGGGAGCCTTCCTCACCCGCTCGGGCCACGACGTGACCCTGGTGGACCCATGGGCGGAGCAGGTCGAGACGATACGCCAGAAGGGCATCTCGGTCACCGGACCGCACGATCCCTTCGAGGCGCGGCCCACCGCGGTGCATCTCAACGACGCGGCCCGGCTGCCGCGAGACTTCGAGATCGCCTTCGTGGCCATGAAGGCCTACGACACGCCGTGGGCCACCCAGCTCGCCCTGCGCCACCTCGCCCCCGAGGGATACGTGGTCTCGTCCCAGAACTGCTGGCCGGACCCCATGGTGGCCGCGGTGGCGGGGGCAGGGCGCTCGGTGGGGCTCATCATGTCCAAGATCGGCGTGGCCCTCTGGAAGCCGGGTCAGGTCGAGCGCGGAATGGAGCGGGGCACCGGCAAGGGCCACGACGTCTTCCGGCCCGGCGAGCATGACGGGCGGATCACCCCCCGCGTGAACGAGCTGGCGGAGATGCTCTCGGTGATCGATGGCTCCCGGGCCACCGACAATCTGTGGGGCGAGCGCTGGTGCAAGCTGTCGCAGAACTGCATGGGCAATCCCGTGCAGGCCATGACCGGGCTGGGCAATCTCGAGGTCGCCTCCAGCGAGGCCGGCCGCGCCATCACCATCCAGCTTGCCGCGGAATCCGCCCGCGTGGGCTTGGCCGCGGGCCTGCGCATTCCCAAGTTCGGCGGCGCTGAGCCCGAGGAGTGGGCGCGGGCGGATCGGCGCGAGACCTGGGAGGTGCTGGACCGGATGCTCACCCCCGCGTCCGCGGGCGGCCGGAACTGGCGCGCCTCCATGGCGCAGGACGTGATCAAGGGCCGCCCCACCGAGATCGAGTACATGAACGGCCACGTGGCGGCCCAGGGCCGCGAGCGCGGCGTGAAGACGCCCGTCTCCACCGCGGTGATCGAGACCATGCGAGAGGTCGAGGCCGGGAGGCGCCCCCCGAGCCCCGCGAATATCGAGGCCGCCCTCAAGCGGGCGGGCGTCTAGGCCGCGGGCGCCGATCGGTCGAGCGTCAGGGGGACTGCACCGACTGGATCACGAAGGACTCGACGGTGATGCGCTGCGTCCCCTTCTGCTCCGGCAGCGGGATGCGGAAGTAGGCGCGATCGCCCGGCCGCAAATTGCCGTACGCCCAGCCCAGCTGGGTCGCCAGCACCTTCCCGCTCTCGTCGACCACCTCGAGGCGCAGACGCACCAGCCCCACCATCTCGCGGCTGTCGTTGTAGAGCCAGCCCGCGACCGCGCCGCGGGTGGGCGCCTCACGGTCCACCTCCACCCGGAAGGACGACGGGCTCGCCGACTGGGCGCCCGCGATCTGGGGGCCCAGCATCGGCGCGCCCGCCGCGACGAATGCCAGCAGGGCGGCGGCGAGGACGCGCGCGGTCGCCATCACTGCCAACGGATGTGCGCCTTCACCTTCGGATACTCCGGCGCCTTGCCCTCCACATCGACGATACGCAGGCTCTTGTCGGGCGCCTCGAGGAGGAGATTGTTGTTGCTGTAGCCGACGAACTTGCCCCAGTCCTTCGGGACCGCCACCTCGTACCTCGGGGTCGGCGTCTGAGCCTGGGCGGGATCCGGATTGGAAATCCACGGGCGCACCGCGATGACGGTGAGCGCGACGGCGATGACGGTCAGCACGACCCTGGTGTAGCGGTCGACAGTCACGGGCGGCCTCCTGGCGATGGGTGCACTCCGCTCGACATTCCCCGCTCGAGATCCCCCCTCGGCACTCAATGGATACCACGTCCCCGCGCAGCGGCGCAAAGGAACGCGAGCGCCTTGTCGCCGCGCCGCGATCCCGGTACCATCGCGGCATCGAGTCCTCCCCTGCCCCCACGCCCACGGAGGTTTCCATGCGCCAGCTCCGGCCGCTCATCGGCCTCGTCGTCGCCCTGCTCCTTCTCTCCGCTCCCGCCACCGCGCAGACGCCCGCGCCGCGCGAGGGCAAGCCGGGCGGGGTGCTCAAGCTGGTGCACCGGGAGGATCTCCCGCAGGGGTTCGCCATTCACGAGAGCGCGACCAACTCCGTCACCTGGCCCGCCATGCCCTGCTACTCCAACCTCGTGGTCTTCGACCAGCTCAAGCAGATGGAGCGCCCGGAGAACATCGTGCCCGAGCTGGCCGAGCGGTGGTCCTGGCAGGACGGCTATCGAAACCTCGTCTTCTTCCTTCGGAAGGACGTGCGCTGGCACGACGGCAAGCCCTTCACCTCCCGCGATGTGAAGTTCACCTTCGACGTGGTGCGCGAGGCGGCCGACGCTCCCGCCAAGCTCCGCTTCAATCCCCGCAAAGAATGGTACAGCAACGTCGATGCCATCGAGGCGCCGGATGCCCACACGGTGGTGTTCCGGCTGAAGCGGCCGCAGCCCTCGCTGCTGGTCATGCTCGCCTCCGGCTACTCGCCGGTGATTCCCGCCCACGTGCCCATTGCCGAGCACCGCTCGCGCTGCGTCGGCACCGGCCCCTTCAAGTTCAAGGAGTGGAAGCGGGGCGAGACGGTGGACCTGGTGAAGAAAGGGGACTACTTCGTGAAGGGCCGGCCCTATCTCGACGGCGTCCGCTACATCGTGGTGGTGGAGCGCGGCACGCGGGTGGCCGCGCTGCAGGCCGGCCAGGTGGACGTGGCCTATCCCGGCGACACCACCGTGGACATCGCCGAGCAGCTCAAGGGCTCGGTGCCCAAGATGGTGTTCACTGTCACCTCGACCAATGTCAACGAGAACATCCTCATCAACACCACGCGGCCGCCCTTCGACAACGTGAAGGTCCGTCGCGCGTTCAGCCTCGCCATCGACCGGCGCTCGTACGTGCGGGCGGTGCACCGGGGCAGCGCCGTGGTGGGCGCCTCGCTCTCCCCCAAGCCCTGGGGCGTGTGGGGCCTCGCCGAGAAGGACCTCACCCAGCTCGCCGGGTACGGCAAGGGCCCCGACGAGAAGACCCGCGCGAAGAAGCTGCTGGCGGAGGCGGGCTTCGGTCCCGGCCATCCGCTGCGCGTGGAGATGGCCACCCGCGCCATCGCCATCTATCTCGACTTCGCCGCCTTCGTGATCAACGAGCTGAAGGCGATCGGGGTGGAGGCCACCCTCAAGCAGGTCGAAACCGCGCAGTGGCATCCCCTCGCCACCCGCCGGGAGTTCCAGGTCGCGGCCAACCTCACCGGGCTCGGGGTGGACGATCCCGACGCCAACTTCTTCGAGAACTACGCCTGCGGCTCCTCGCGGAACTATAGTGGCCACTGCGACGAGGGCATCATGAAGCTCATCGAGCAACAGTCGCAGGAGACGGACGCGGCCAAGCGGCTGGCCCTGGTGGCCCAGATCCAGAAGCGGCTCGAGGAAGAGGCCCCGCGGCCCATCATGGGCTGGCGGGTGGATCGCTTCGCCCACCATCCCTACGTGAAGAACCTGATCCCGCACAATGTCGTGTACAACTGCTGCCGGCTCCAGGACACCTGGCTCGACAAGTAAATACAGAGGACTCGCCGCGCGGCATCCTCGCGCGACGGCCGCCGGGCGTGAATAGGGGGCGCGCGGCGGCGGTCTCAATAGGGATGATGGGTTGCCCGCCGCCACGGTATAGTTTGCCCCGGCGATGAACCCCTCGCGCCTCTTCATCCTCCGCCCGGTCGCCACCGCGCTCCTCACCGCGGGCGTCCTGCTCGTGGGCATGGTGGCCTATGGGCTCTTGCCCATCTCGGCACTTCCCCAGGTGGACTACCCCACCATCCAGATCCTGACCTTTTATCCCGGGGCGAGCCCGGACGTCATGGCCTCCTCGGTCACGACCCCCCTGGAGCGGCAGTTCGGCCAGCTCCCCGGGCTGAACCAGATGACGTCCACCAGCGCCTTCGGCGCCTCGCTGATCACCCTCCAGTTCACGCTCGAGCACCCCATCGACGTGGCCGAGCAGGAGGTGCAGGCGGCCATCAACGCGGCCGGCACCTACCTGCCGCGCGACCTGCCCAGCCCGCCCACCTACAGCAAGGTCAACCCGGCCGACGCCCCCATCCTGACCCTGGCGTTGACGTCGGACACCTTGCCGTTGCCCCGCGTCGAGGACCTCGCCGACACCACGCTGGCGCAGAAGATCTCCCAGCTCCCGGGGGTGGGCCTCGTCACCATCAGCGGTGGTCAGAAGCCCGCCATCCGCGTGCAAGCCGACCCCACCGCCCTGGCCTCCTACGGCCTGACCCTCGAGGACCTCCGGACGGCGCTGGGGCAGGCCAACGTGGACCTGGCCAAGGGCAGCCTGGAAGGCGCCCGCCAGGCGTTCACCATCGGCGCCAACGACCAGCTCTTCTCCAGCGCAGAGTACCGCGCCATCGTGCTGGCCTACAAGAACGGCGCGCCGGTGCGCCTGTCCGACGTGGCCCGCGTGGAGGACGGCGTGGAGAACGTGCGGCTGGCGGCGTGGAAGAACGACCGGCCCGCGGTCATCGTCAACGTGCAGCGCCAGCCGGGCGCCAACATCATCCAGGTGGCCGACCGCATCAAGGCGCTGTTGCCCCAGCTCAAGGCCGCCCTGCCCGCCTCGGTGAGCGTGGCCATCCTCACCGACCGGACCACGACCATCCGCGCCTCCGTGGCGGACGTGCAGTTCTCGCTGGTGCTCACGGTGGCGCTGGTGGTGCTGGTGATGTTCCTCTTCTTGCGCAGCCTCGCCGCCACCGTGATCCCCAGCGTCACCGTGCCCATCTCCATCGTGGGCACCTTCGGGGTCATGTATCTCCTGGGCTACAGCCTCGACAATCTCTCGCTGATGGCGCTCACGATTTCCACCGGCTTCGTGGTGGACGACGCCATCGTGATGATCGAGAACATCGCGCGATTCATCGAGGCGGGAGATTCGCCGCTCCAGGCGGCGCTCAAGGGCTCGGAGCAGATCGGCTTCACCATCGTGTCCTTGACCGTCTCCCTGATCGCGGTGCTCATCCCGCTCCTCTTCATGGGCGACATCGTGGGCCGCCTCTTCCGCGAATTCGCGGTGACGCTCAGCGTGACCATCCTGGTCTCCGCGGTGGTCTCCCTCACCCTGACCCCGATGATGTGCGCCTATCTCCTGCGCCACCAGCCCCCCGCCGCGCGCCGGGGGCGCTTCTACCGGGCGACCGAGCGCGTCTTCGAGCGCTCCATCGCGCTCTACGGCTCCACCCTGCGCTGGGTGCTCCGCCACCAGCCCGCCACCCTCCTCGTCACCGCCGCCACCCTGGTGTTGACGGTGGCGCTCTACGTCGTGGTGCCGAAGGGCTTCTTCCCCATCCAGGACACCGGCGTCATCCTCGGGGTCTCGGAGGCGAACGAGAGCGTGTCCTTCGAGGCGATGGCCGAGCTCCAGCAGGCCCTCGCCGCGGTGATCCTGAAGGACCGTGACGTGGAGAGCCTGTCATCCTTCATCGGGGTGGACGGCACCAACATGACGCCTAATAGCGGCCGCATCCAGATCAATCTCAAGCCTCGCGACGAGCGCGCGGCGAATGCCTCGGCGATCATCCGACGGCTCGGGCCCGAGCTGGCCAAGGTGTCCGGGATCACGCTCTACATGCAGCCGGTCCAGGACCTCACGGTGGAGAACCGGGTGAGCCGGACCCAGTACCAGTACTCGCTGGAGGACGCCGACGCCGCCGAGCTGGCGGAGTGGACGCCCAAGCTGGTATCGCGCCTCCGCGACCGGCCCGAGCTACACGACGTGGCCACCGACCAGCAGAACCGCGGGCTCCAGGCCGCCCTGGTCATCGACCGCGACACCGCCTCGCGCCTGGGGGTCCTGCCCCAGACGGTGGACGACACGCTCTACGACGCCTTTGGCCAGCGCCAGGTCTCGACCATCTTCACCCAGCTCAACCAGTACCGCGTGGTGCTCGAGGTCGCGCCCCAATTCCAGCAGGACCCCGAGGCGCTCAAGAGCATCTACGTGCGCTCCACCGGTGGGGCCACGGTGCCGCTGTCGGCCTTCACCCATTTCGAGTCGGCGTTCACGCCGCTGGCCATCAACCACCAGGGGCAGTTCCCGGTGGTGACCGTGTCCTTCAACCTGGCCCCGGGCGCCTCGCTGAGCCACGCGGTCGGCGCCATTCGTGAAGCGGAGGCGGAGATCGGCCTCCCGCGCTCCATCCGCGCCACCTTCCAGGGCACCGCGCGCGCCTTCCAGGCTTCGCTCGCCACGCAGCCTTTTCTCATCGTCGCCGCGCTCATCACCGTCTACATCGTGCTCGGCGTCCTGTACGAGAGCTACATTCATCCCCTGACGATTCTTTCCACCTTGCCGTCGGCGGGGGTGGGCGCCATCTTCGCGCTGCTCCTGTGCCGGCACGACCTCAGCGTGATCGCGCTCATCGGCATCATCCTGCTCATCGGCATCGTGAAGAAGAACGCCATCATGATGATCGACTTCGCGCTGGACGCGGAGCGGAACGAGGGCAAGCCCCCCCCGGATGCCATCTACGAGGCCTGCCTCCTCCGCTTCCGTCCCATCATGATGACCACCATGGCCGCGCTGCTGGGTGGCCTGCCCCTCGCGCTGGGCTCGGGCACCGGCTCCGAGCTGCGCCAGCCGCTGGGCATCACCATCGTGGGCGGCCTGCTCCTCTCCCAGCTCCTCACGCTCTACACCACTCCGGTCGTCTATCTCTTCTTCGACCGTCTCGCCGTCCGCTGGCGGCGCGCGCCCTCGGGCGGCCCGTCGGACAGCTTGATCGGCGAGGCCACCACCGGCCATCCATGAACTTCGCCGAGCCCTTCATCCGCCGGCCCATCGCCACCGCGCTCCTGAGCGTGGCGCTCCTCCTCGCCGGCGCCACCGCCTATCGCTACCTGCCGGTGGCGCCCCTGCCCCAGGTGGAGTTCCCGGTCATCCAGGTCCAGGCCAACCTGCCCGGCGCCAGCCCGGAGACCATGGCCACCTCGGTGGCCACCCCGCTGGAGCGCTCCTTCGGCCGCATCTCCGGCGTGAGCGAGATGACGTCTACCAGCCTGCTGGGCAACACGACCATCGTGCTGCAGTTCGACCTCAACCGGAACATCGACGCCGCCGCCCGGGACGTGCAGGCCGCCATCAACGCCGCGCGGAGCGAGCTGCCGGCGAATCTCCCCACCAATCCCACCTACCGGAAGGTCAATCCCGCCGACGCGCCCATCATGATCCTGGCCCTCACCTCCGACACCTTCCCCATCGGTCGCCTCTACGACGCCGCCGACTCGGTGCTCGCGCAGAAGCTGTCGCAGGTCGAGGGCATCGGCCAGGTCACCGTGGGCGGCGCCGCGCGCCCCGCGGTGCGCGTGCAGGTGGAGCCGGGCCTCCTCACCCAGCTGGGCCTCGGGCTCGAGCAGGTCCGCGCCGCCCTCCGCACCGTCAATGCCAATACCCCCAAGGGCGCCCTGGCGGACGGGACGAATAGCTGGACCATCACCGCCAACGATCAGCTCTTCACCGCCGACCAGTACCGGCCGGTGATCGTGGCCTATCGGAACGGCGCCCCGGTGCGCCTGGGCGACGTGGCCACGGTCACGGAATCGGTGGAGAACATCCGCAACGCGGGCCTCGCCAACGGCAAGCGGGCGGTGCTGCTCATCCTCTTCCGCCAGCCCGGGACCAATATCATCGACACCGTGGACCGCGTCCTCGCCCTCATGCCCGAGATGCGGGCCTCCATCCCCCCCGCCATGACGCTGGGGGTGGTCCTCGACCGCACCACCACCATCCGCGCCTCCTTCCGCGACATCCAGCTCACCCTCGCGCTGTCGGTGGTGCTGGTGGTGCTGGTGGTCTTCGTCTTCCTCCGCAGTGCCCGGGCCACCGCCATCCCCAGCGTGGCCATCCCCCTCTCGCTGTTCGGGACCTTCGGCGGGATGTACCTCCTCGGCTACAGCCTCGACAACCTCTCCCTGATGGCACTCACCATCTCCACCGGCTTCGTGGTGGACGACGCCATCGTGGTGCTGGAGAACATCACGCGCTATCTCGAGGCCGGCGACTCACCGCTCGAGGCGGCGCTCAAGGGCTCGCGCGAGATCGGGTTCACCGTGCTCTCCATGACCACGTCCCTGGTGGCGGTGTTCGTCCCCATCCTCCTCATGGGCGGGCTCGTGGGGCGGCTCTTCCGCGAGTTCGCGGTGGTCCTCACCCTGGCCATCGCGGTGTCGCTGCTGGTCTCGCTGAGCGTCACGCCCATGCTGTGCGCGGTGCTCCTCAAGCGGGGCCGCGGGGAGCAACCCGGCCGCGCCCACCGGCTCGGCGAGCGCGCCTTCGACGGGCTCCTCGGCTTCTACCGGGTGACGCTCGGCTGGGTATTGCGCCACCCCTTCGTCACCGTGCTGGTCCTCGCGCTCACGGTGGGGCTCAACTTCTACCTCTTCTATCAGGTGCCCAAGGGGTTCTTCCCGCAGCAGGACACCGGGCGCATCACCGGGACCATCCAGGCGGAGCAGGACATCTCCTTCCCCGCCATGCGCGCGAAGATGACCGAGTTCGTCGCCACCGTGATGACGGACCCCGCGGTGGCCGACGTCGTCGCCTTCACCGGCGGCGGCAACACCACCAATACCGGGCGCATGTTCATCGCGCTCAAGCCGCTTCGCGAGCGCAATGGCTCCGCCGACGAGGTCATCGCCCGCCTGCGGGGCAAGCTCGCGCACGTGCCGGGGGCCACCCTCTTCCTCCAGGCGGTGCAGGACCTCCGCATCGGCGGCCGGCAGAGCAATGCCCAGTTCCAGTACACGCTCCAGAGCACCGGGGCGGAGCTCACCGAGCTCAACGCCGCCGCTCCGCGCATGCTCGCCAAGCTCCGCACCCTCCCCACGTTGCGCGACGTGTCCACGGATCAGCAGAACCGGGGGCTCCAGGCCAAGCTCGTGATCGACCGGGACACCGCCTCGCGCCTCGGCATCCGCCCGCAGGTGGTGGACGACACGCTCTACGACGCCTTCGGTCAGCGCCAGGTCTCCACCATCTTCACCCAGCTCAACCAGTACCGCGTGGTGATGGAGGTGGCGCCCCGCTTTCAGGAGGATCCCGACGCGCTCAAGGGCGTCTACGTGAAGACGCCCACCGGCGCCCCGGTGTCGCTCTCGGCCTTCGCTCAGCTCACGCCGACTCTCACCCCGCTGGCGGTGAGCCATCAGGGGCAGTTCCCCGCCGTCACGCTCTCCTTCAATGTCGCCATCGGCGTCGCGCCCGGCGACGCCGTCAACGCCATCCGCGCCGCCGAGCGTGAGGTGGGGCTGCCTCCCACCATTCGCGCCACCTTCCAGGGCACGCTCCAGGCCTTCCAGGCCTCGCTGGCGACCCAGCCCTATCTCATCGTGGCCGCCATCCTCACCGTCTACATCGTGCTGGGCGTCCTCTACGAGAGCTACGTCCATCCCCTCACCATCCTCTCCACGCTCCCGTCGGCGGGCGTGGGCGCCGTGCTCGCCCTCATGCTGTTCAAGACCGATCTCTCCGTCATCGCCATGATCGGGATCGTCCTGCTCATCGGCATCGTGAAGAAGAACGCCATCATGATGATCGACTTCGCGCTCGACGCCGAGCGCAGCGGGGGCAAGTCGCCCGCCGAGGCCATCACCCAGGCCTGTCTCCTCCGCTTCCGCCCCATCATGATGACCACCATGGCCGCGCTGCTGGGCGGCCTCCCGCTGGCCCTGGGCACCGGCACCGGATCGGAGCTGCGCCGGCCGCTGGGCATCACCATCGTGGGCGGCCTCGTGCTCTCCCAGCTCTTGACCCTCTACACCACCCCCGTGGTCTACCTCTATCTCGACCGGCTGCGCTCGTGGCGCAGCCGTCCGCGCCGGTCGGCCGCCGTGGAGGCAACCTGATGCCCGCTCTCCGCTCGGTCCTCGGCTGGGCCCTCGCCCTTTCCCTCGTCGCGCCGCTGGGCGCCTGCTCGCGCGACAAGGCCGAGTCGAAAGCTCCAGCCGCGCCGCCCCCGGTGCCGGTGTCCGTCGCGCCGGTGGAGCAGAAGACGATGGCGCTGCAGATCCAGGCCATCGGCACCGTGGAGGCCTTCGCGGTGGTGTCGGTGCGGGCCCAGGTGGGCGGCGAGCTGCATCGGGTGCACTTCAAGGAAGGCCAGGAGGTCCGGAAGGGCGATGTCCTCTTCACCATCGATCCCCGGCCCTTCGAGGCGATGCTGGCCCAGGCTCAGGCCAATCTCGCCCGCGACACGGGGCTGGTGCAGCAGGCGCGCGCCACCCTCGAGCGCGATCGCGCGCGCGTGCAGCAGAGCCGCGCCGCCCTGGCGCGGGATCAGGCCCAGGCCCGCAATGCGGAGGCGGAAGCCAAGCGCTACGCCGCGCTCTACAAGCAGGAGCTCGTCTCGCTCGAGCAGTCGGAGCAGCTCCACACCACCGCGGAGTCCCTGGCCGCCACCGTCCGCGCCGACGAGGCGGACGTCCGCAGCGCGGAGGAGACCGTGCGGGCGGACGAGGCCGGGATCAAGAGCGCCGAGCAGACGGTGCGGGCGGACGAGGCGGCGGTGGACAGCGCGAAGATCCAGCTCGGCTACACCACCATCCGCTCGCCCATCGACGGCCGCACCGGCAGCCTCATGCTCAACGAGGGCAATGTGGTACGGGCCAGCGGGACCAACGACTCCACGCTGCTCGTCATCAACCAGATCCAGCCGGTCTACGTCTCCTTCACGGCGCCCCAGCAGCAGCTCGCCACCATCAAGCGGTACATGGCGGAGGGCGCCCTCGAGGTCCGGGCCTTCCCCTCGGGAGATCCCCAGCCGCTGCCGGGCACGGTGACCTTCGTCGACAACGCCGTGGACCAGACCACGGGAACGATCCGCCTCAAGGCCACCTTCGTCAATGCGGAGAAGCGGCTCTGGCCGGGGCAATTCGCCAACGTGGAGCTCACGCTGTCCACCGAGCCCGACGCCATCGTGGTGCCCTCACCGGCGGTGCAGACCGGCCAGGGCGGCGCCTCTCTCGTCTTCGTGGTGAAGGACGACTCCACGGTGGAGGCGCGGCGGATCGTGCCGAAGCGGACGCAGGGCAGCGAGATCGTGGTGGCCGAGGGTCTCAAGCCGGGCGAGAAGGTGGTGACCGACGGCCAGCAGCGCCTGGTGAACGGCGCCAAGGTCGAGGTGCGCACGCCCGGGGCAACCCGCCCCGGCCGGGGTCAGGGCGCCGCGCCGACGGGCGCCCCACCGGCTCCGCCGCAGGCCCCGAAGCGGCCCTGAGCAGCGGCCCTAGATGTAGACGGCCTTCATCTGCGCGGCGGGATAGCGGGTGCCCGCCGCTGCCCCCGCGGGAACCGCGGCGGAGATCCGCTCCACGTCGCCCGCGTCCAGGCGCACGCGGAGCGCGCCCAGATTTTCTTCGAGCCGGTCCTTGCGCTTGGTTCCTGGGATTGGCAATACGTCGGCTCCCTGCGCGAGCAGCCAGGCCAGCACGAGCTGGGCCGGCGTGCAGCCCTTTTCCACCGCGATGGCCTCGAGACGATGGATCAACTCGATATTGGTGCCGAAGTTGCCGTCCTGAAAGCGCGGGTGATCGCGGCGGCGGTCGCCTTCGGGAATGTCCTCCGGCTTCTGGATCTGGCCGGTGAGGAAGCCGCGGCCCAAGGGTGAGTAGGCGACGAAGGAAATACCCAGCTCGCGGCAGGTCCGGAGCGTCTCCTCCGCGTCCGTGCGGTAGAGCAGCGAGTACTCGGTCTGCACCGCGCCCAGCGGATGCACCGCATGCGCGCGCCGGATGGTCGCGGGCGCGGCCTCGGAGAGACCGAGGCTTCGCACCTTGCCCTGGTCCACCAACCGTTTCATCCCGCCCACCGTGTCCTCGATGGGTACCGCGGGATCCACCCGGTGTTGATAGTAGAGGTCGATCACGTCCACGCCGAGGCGCTTGAGGCTGGCCTCGCAGGCCTGCTGCACGTAGTCTGGCCGGCCGTTGACGGAGTTGCCGCCGCCGGCGGGATTGCGCACCTGGCCGAACTTGGTTGCGATCATCACGCCGGCCCGCCGGCCACGGATGGCGCGACCGATGACCTCCTCGTTCTGCCCCCAGCCGTACATGTCGGAGGAATCGAGGTGGGTGATGCCGCGATCCAGCGCGTGCTGGATGAGGGCGACCGAGGCCGCGTCGTCGGCCGCCCCGTAGACACCGGACAGCGACATGCAGCCGAGACCGAGGGCCGAGACTTCCAGCGCCGTCTTGCCGAGCTTGCGAGCTTGCATGGGGCCTCCCTCGTGGCGGAACCCACGCATGATACACCGGCTCCTCGTGGTCAGCGGCTCCCGGCGTGCGGGAGCGGTCGCGCGGGCGGTCGCGCGACGGTCGCATATTACCCGGTCGCGGCTACCCTCGCCGGGTCGCGCGTTCCATCACTACCGGCACTTGGCGCGCGACCCGCCTGGCAGGCGGCTTGCTGAATAGGGGGTCATGGTCCAGATCTTCGCGACTCGCGGCTCGGGCAATGGCCGCGCCCTGGGCCTGGCGCGCCGCCTGCAGGCCGCGCTGGAGGCGCGCGGCTGGCGGACGCGGCTCGACGACTTCGCGGACGTCCGCCGCCTCGCCCGCTGGCGCCGTCCCCGGGGCGCGCGCATCTCGCACATCGTGTGCGTGGGCGGCGACGGGACCATGAGCGCGGCGGCCCGGGTGGCGATACGCCACCAGATCCCCTTCGTGCCGGTGCCGAGCGGGTTCGGCAATCTCTTCGCGCGCGCCTTCGGACACCGCGGCCGGGTGGAGGCGGTGGTGGAGCTGCTCGACCATGGTCAAATTATTCGCGCCGACGCGGCCGCCGCCAACGGCGAGATCTTCCTCTGCCACTCCAGCTACGGGATGCTGGCGCAGATCCAGGCCGCGGTGGAGGCGGTGGGCGCCCAGCCTCGCTCCCGGCTGCGGCGGCTCCTGGCCTATGTGTGGACCGCGCGCCGCTTCCTCGTCGATCCACCTCGCAGCGCCATCCGAGTCGAGGTGGACGGCCGGATCGTGTCGCGACGGGCGGCGCTCGTCACGGTAGCGAACGTCGAGGCATACGGTGGCTTCCTGAGCCTCACCCCGGCCGCCTCGCCCACCGACGGGCTGCTCGACGTCTTCGTCCTGCCGCGGACCACTCGGCTGGCGCTGTGGGGTGGGTTGCTGCGCCGGCTGCTGCGCCGGCCTATCGCCGCCGCCGATGCGCTGCTCGTGCGCGGCCGGCGAGTCTCGGTAGAGGCCGGCACCGTCAGAGACGAGATCGAGGTGCTGCCGCGCGCGCTGCGGCTGCTCGTTGCCTCGCCCTCCCCTTCTCACCCTCCCGCCCGCGCCGCCTGATCGCGATCGGCTCGAGGTGGCGCGTCCACTGCGCGCGCAGCCACCGCGCGCGCATCGCGGCGAGCACCACGATCCCCGCCGCCACCCAGATCGCCTGGCGGGCCCGCCGCAGCAGAGTGAAGGCGAGCCCCGCGCTGGCGCCGAACCCCAGCGCCACGAAGACCGCGGCATTGGCGCTCTCGAGGACGCCCACGCTGGCGGGCACGAAGAAGGTGAGGAAGCGCACGCCGGCGCCGAGGGCCTCCACCACCGCGGCGGTGCTCGGTCCACTCCCCGCGCCCACCAGGTGCAGCGCATACGCGGCCTCGCCCACCGACACCATCCAGCCGGCGAAGTGCCAGCCCACCGACGCCAGGAAGCGCGGCCAGTCCTTCGCGTAGTAGCGACGGAGCACGCGGTCGAGGCGGTGCACATGCACGCCCGCGATGGGCACCCCCACCCCGGCGAGCAGCCGGCGCGACTTGCCGATCACGCCTGTCACCTGCACCGCCAAGAACCCGCCCACCGCGAGCGATTCCACCACGAGTAACCCGATCATGGCGCGCACGACAAGGGCGTCGAGGTCGAGCGTGGTGACGGCCAGCACGGTGCCGACGAAGAGGAGTCCGAGCTGGGCCACGGTGATGGACGTCTTGGCGATGATCACCGAGGCCACGCTCTCTTCCTTCGAGGCCTCGTCACTGACCAGCCAGGCCTTCACGGGCTCACCGCCCACCCCGCCCAGCAGGGTGACCGCGTTCACCGCCTCTCCGGCCGAGCGCGCCGCGAGCAGCCGCGGGAACGGCACCCGCGCCCGGACGAAGGCGTAGCGCCAGCCGATGGTGTCGAGCACCTGGGAGAGCCCATAGATGAGGCAGAGGAGCGTGAGCTGGACCGGGCTCACCGATCGTATCGACGCCCACACGGAGTCCGCGCCCGAACGGACCACCAGGACCAGGAGCACAATGAGGCCCGCGACGAGCGCCAGGCCGCGGAGGGCGCGCATGGCCTCCGGGTGGTGCAACCGGAATACCAAGGCCTTGCGGAGTGTGTGACAATTCCCTCGATGCCGATCGGGCCGATCTGGCGGTGGCTTCGGGATCCCCTCTGGTGGGCGACAGCCCTCGCCGCCCTCGCCTTCTCCTCCCTCACCGCCCTGGCCGCCCACGATTACCTGGGTAGTCTTGACCAGGGGGTGCGCCGCCTGGTCCAGCAAACGCATGGGCCGGCCCTGGGAGCCGGCATGGGCGCCATCACCTCACTGGGGGATGCCGGGGGCCTGATCCCCCTCATCGTGCTGGTCTCGGCTCTGACCTGGCGGAGCAACCGGCGTCACGCCTTGCTCATCCCGCTCTTCATGGCGGGCACGGGGGTGCTGCAGCTGGTAGCCAAGCATCTCGTCGACCGGCCCCGGCCCAACCTGGAGCCCTGGGGCTTTCCCAGTGGTCATGTGCTCAGCCTCGTGGTGCTGCTCGGCCTGGCGGCCTATGGGCTGGCGGGGTCGCGGGCCCGGCGGCGCTGGCGCGTGCTGGGCGGCGCGCTCGGGGCGGCGACCCTGATGGCGGTAGCGGCAAGCCGGCTCTACCTGGACGCGCACTGGATCTCGGACGTGCTCGGCGGGTTCACTCTGGGGCTCGCCTATCTGCTCGCCGCGCTCCTCGTGCTGGAGCGCGGCGGACTCGCGCGGGGCGGAATGGCCGGGCCGGGTCAGGCGGGCAGCTTCGCGTACATGCCGTGGACCTCCGCCCCGTGGAAGCGGGCCACGTGGTTGGTCGGCGGCAGGGGCTCGGAGTAAAAGAACCCCGGCAGCTCGTCGTCCTTGTCGGTGAAGCCCGCCAGCCGGTTGAACTCCCACTCGAGCTTGAGGGCGTCCCGCCCCAGCGCCTCGAAGAAGTCCGTGGTCAGCGTGGTGCCGTGGGCGGCATTGATGGCATTGGTGATGAAGTCGAGGTTGGCGGTAGTGACGCCGCCGCCGAAGATGCAGAGCCCCAGCGAGTCGCTCGCGGCCACCCGCGTCTGCTGCAGCAGGCTCTGCTCGATGATGGCGGGCAGCTCCATCTCGCGCGTCTTCAGCCGCGGCAGGTTCCCCGCGGTGTGATCGGCGCCCTGCGCGGTGGCCATCATGGTGACGCCGGTGGCCTCGACTACACGTGGATCATACGCGCTAATTGCTTGCTGCTTGATCACGGGCACGCGCGGCACCTTGTAGTGCGACCCCACCCGCGCGGTGCCCTGCGCCCAGATGCGCCCGTTCGGCGTGCCCTGGCGGATCTCGGCGAGGGTGTCGGTCATGAACTTCACGTCGCCGAACACGCCGAGCCCCGCTTCCATCAGCACCGCGATCATGGCGCCGAGCTCGATCGTGTCCACGCCCAGGTCATTGGCGATGAAGTTCATCTGGGCGAGGTCATCAGGGTCGCTGAGCCCGCAATTCGTACCCAGGAGCCCGAGAGTCTCGTACTCGACCGGCGAGACCACTTCCTTGCCGGCGGCGTCATGATAGACGTTGCTGCACTGGATCACGCACCCCGGCATGCAGGCATGCGTGTGGTCGCCGCCCCGCGAGACGTTGAGGGGGGCGATGTGCTCGCCGCCCATCTTGAACTTCTCCCCCGCCGCCACGTTGGCCTGCTGGCCGGCGCTGAAGTTCTTCACCGGAAGCCCGCCCAGCGCGTTCTGGAGGTCGGCCATGCCCATGGTGCCGATCTTGGCGTAGAAGTTCTTCACCATGGAATCGGCCTGGAGCAGCTTGGCGTAGTCCTTGATAGCGGCGTTGACCTTCTTGGAGTCTTCAAAGGGAGGAATTCGGTCCAGGTCCACCACGATGGCCTTGACCTTCTTGGCGCCCATCACCGCGCCCACCCCGCCCCGCGCGGAGAGGCGGGCGGGCCGGCCGTCCTTGTCGCTGAAGGCGATGCCCGCGATGAGGCCCTGGTACTCCCCCACCGGCCCGCACAGCGCGATGGTCACCTTCTTGCCGTAGCGGCCATGCAGCATGGCCTGGGCTTCGAAGTTCCCTTTGCCGAGATAGGGCGTGGCGTCGTCCCAGTCGATGCCGCCGTCCTTCTTGAAGTGGAGCACAATCCAGGTGGGCGAGGCGCCGTGCAGGGTGAAGCCGGCGATCTTCTGCTGGCCGAGCCCATAGCTGAAGGTGCCCCCGCCATTGGCCTCCTTGACGCCGCCGGTGAGCGGGCTCTTGCAGCCCACGCTGGTACGGTTGGCGTTGGAGAAGCTCGAGCCCGCGAAGGGCCCCGCCGAGAAGATGAGCGGATTCGCCGGCCCGAGCGGGTCCACCGTGGCCGCGCCCGCCTCGAGGAGCGTCCTGGCGATCAGGTATCGGCCGGCCTTGACCACGGCCTCGCCGGACAGCTCGCGCGCGGTGACGGTCCGGTCGTCCAGCTTGACCTCGAGGTACTTTCGCATTGATCGCTCCTGACTCGGGCTCGTGACTCGGCTGCCGGTTCGTGGCCTCGGCTCGGGGCCCAGCGGGCCCGTCTGACGCCGACGATCCTGCCATACCCACCCGTGCGCGTCAAAGCGCTCGGGGGACGCGGGCCAGGCGCGACGTCCAGGCAAACCCTCCCGCCACGATCAGGAGGAGGGCGGTCTGGACGACGAGTCCCTCCGCGCTGGGGTAGAGGCCGATGAGCGGAACGGCGGGAATATTCACGGAGTGCATGGGCAGGGAGCCGGCTTCCTGCAGCCCGGCGATTCCCTTGCCGGCGAACACGATGGCGAGGAGGCCGATCAAGATGGAGGAGACGCCGAAGAACAGCCCGATCGGCATGCGCAGGCTGCCACGCACGATGACCCAGCCGAGCGCGACCAGGGTGGCCGCCGCCGCCGCGAGGCCCCCCAGCAGCGGCATGGTCGACCCGGGCCCGGCCTGGGCGGCCAGGGCTTCATAGAACAGCACGGTCTCGAATACCTCGCGATACACCGCCAGGAAGGACACGAAGCCCAGTGCCCGCATGGTGCGGGTGGACAGCGCCCCCGTCAGCCGCGTCTCGAGGAATTCCTGCCAGCGCGATGCGTGGCTCCTCCCGTGCATCCAGAAGCCGACATACAGCAGCACCGCGGCGGCGATGAGCGCGGTCACCCCCTCCGTCATCTCGCGCGTCGCGCCGCTGACCCTCACGACCGTGGAGGCCAGCCACCAGGTCAGCCCGCCCAGCAGAAGAGCCAGGATCCAACCCGCGTGCACCCAGGGTAGCGCATCGCGACGTCCCGCTTTGACCAGCAAGGCAATGAGGGCGGCCAGCACCAGGATGGCCTCGAGCCCCTCGCGAAGGAGGATGACGAACGCGGATGCGAAGGCGGCGCCGGGCGGCAACCCGCCGATCTCCAGAACGCTCCGCGCCCGGGCGAGCAGCCCCTCGACCGTTCGGGCCTGGGCTTCTACCGCGGCCAGGGGCGCGCCGTCCTTGACGAGCGCGCGGAAGCGGAGCATCTCCGCCTCCACCTTCGTGCGCAGGCTGTGGTCCACCGCGTCGAGGCTGGGCTCGGCCAGCTCGAAGCCGTCCAGATAGCTCGACACGGCGAGATCGTGGGCCTCGCGCGCGCGGCCCTGCCGGTACGCCTCCAGGCTGTCGCGCAGGAGACGCAGGCTGGTGGCCAGCGCGGCATTGCCCTCGGCGGACAGCGCGTCGGGCTGGCTACGCAGGAAGGCGAGCAGGGCGGGCGCGTCGGCGCCGTGCCGGGTCTCGAGCTCGAGCGGGCTGCGCGCGGTGATGCTGGCGAGATCGGGAAAGGCCGTCCGGCCCTTCCCGGCATTCCAGAGCGCCATCCCGCGCCGCTGCTCCGCTTCCGGGGTGCCGAGCCCGGCGACGTGGAAGGCGAGCGCCCAGCGCTCATCCTCGCTGAGCGCGCGAAAGCCCACCATGGCCGTCCCGTTCACGCCCAGCGTGATGCTGCTGTAGAGGCTGTACAGGCTGCGCTGCGCCATGCGCTCCGCGTCGTGGAAGTCGCTGGGCCTGGGATCGAGACTCTTCGCCGCCGGTCCGTCGCCGTGGCCGGCCGAGCCGTGACAGAGGGCGCATTGGGCGGCGAAGAGGGCAGCGCCTTGCCGGAGATCGGGCGGGCGCCTGGGTGCCACCTCGATCTGGTAGGCGGCGATGAGGGCCCAGCGCAGCTCGCCGGCCAGCGTGGCCACGTCCGCGTCGGGGCGCTTGTCGCGCACGAGCGTGATGAGCCGGTCGGCCCGCGCCAGAAGCGCCGCCCGCTCGGGCCGCGGGGCCAGGCGCATGAGGAGGGCGCGGGCCTGGGTCACGAACTCCAGCTGCTCCTTGTACTCGCCCGCGTCGAGGACCCGGCCGTCCTTCACCGCGCCCGGATAGTCCACCGCCACGTAGTCGAGCATGTGGAGGATGAGGGGGCCGGGGTCGGCCTCGCCCGCGGAAGGTCCCCCCGCGGGAGGTTCCATGGACTGGGCCGCGGAGGGCGCCGGCCCCAGGGCGGCGAGCAGCAGGACGAGCGGCGCGAGTCGGAGCATGTTAGATATACCTAATCATAATAGTCTCTCAACCCTAAATCCAGGCAACCCTAAATCCAGGCCGGCGCCGTTCCTCGCAGGTTGACGCGCCCGCGGGCCCGCCCGCATGATGCGGGAGTTCACCTTCGGCATCGCGGTGAGCGGCATCGGGCTGGACGAGCCCGACGCGGTGCTAGTGGAGAACTTCATCTGCGCCTCGGAGCGCAACTCCATCACAACTTCGGGCGCATGCAGGACGTCTGGCTCGACCGCGAGGCCGGCCGCTAGATCCGGGAGTAGCCGCTCCCGGTGGAGTCCACGCCGCGGCCTTTTGCCTCGGTGATCCAGCCGTGCTCCTTGAGGATTTCCTGGCTATAGGTCACCCGGCCGGTGATCTGCTCGCAGGGCAGCGTGGCGAGGAGCAGGGCCGCGCGCGCCATCAGGATGGGCGGCTCCCCGCGCGGGTCGTCCATGCTGCGCACGAGCTTGTGATGCACGGTGCCCGGCGTGGGCACCACCTGGGACGGTGACACCGCGGTGACCGAGATCCCGTGGGGATACACCTCCCGGGCCAGTCCCTGCGTGAAGCGCTCCAGCGCCGCCTTCTCCGCGCCGTAGCAGGTGCCCCCGGTATAACGCTCCGGCTCCGGGTACGGCCCGCGCCCGGGCCCGATGGCCGACCCCGAGGAGATATTCACGATGCTTCCCCGCCGGCGCGGGACCATGTCGGTGAGGACCAGCTTGCTGAGGATGAAGGGCGCGTGCACGTTCACCGCCCAGGAGCGCAGCCACTTGTTGACGGGATAGTCCTGGACCGGGATGAAGTAGGTCAGCGCAGCATTGTTGACGAGCACGTCCACCGGGCCATAGGCTTTCCGCGCGGCCTCGAGCAGGCGCTCGCACTCGGCGGCCTCGGAGATGTCCACCGCCACCGCGGTGGCCTCGCCGCCGCCCTTCCGGATCTCGCCCACCGTGTGCTCGAGCGAGCCCTCCAGCGGGTGATCGCCTTCGCGAAGCGTGCGGGCCGCGCACACCACGCGGCCGCCCTCGGCGGCGAAGAGCCGGGCGATGTCCGCGCCGATGCCCCGGCTCGCGCCCGTGACCACGATCACCTTCCCGTCCAGCTTCCCGCCCGGCGATGCCATGGAGCCACACATTAGGGCCTTCGCCCCCCAAGGGGCAAGGGCTCTACTCCGAGGGCGGCCCGAGGCGGCGCAGCCGGCGTGAGAGATTCCGGAGGCGCCGCGGGAGCTCGGCCGGCGAGATATACCATTCCAGGCGAGCGGTGGGGACAAACCGATCCACGCCACGTCGGGAGCGACGAACCAGCCATCCCGCGGCGAGAGCTGCCTGGCGACCGGCGATCGCCACCAGCAGGGTGGTCCGTTCACGCCGGGTGAGCCGCGCCCGGCGCGCGAGAACCCGATGAGCGGAGAGGTAGGCCATGCGCTGACCAAGCGTGTACCGGTTCGTCGAAGAGATGCTGCCCCGGTAGAACCGCTTGCGGCAGAGGGGACGGGGCTCGTGGACAAAGCCACCCAGCAAGGCGAGGCGGAACAGCCAGAGGTCATCGGCGTAGACGCCCCACGGCCCGCTCTCGAGGCCGCCCACCGCCCGGATCGCTCCGCTCCGGACCACCCCGCGGAACGGAATGAATTTCTCGTTCTCGGTCCACCAGAGGTAGCGGAGGCCGCGCTGCAGCCGCGTGGCGGCGCGGCCGAGGGCCGCGTTCCCCCCGTAGCTACGGAGGACGCTCCCACGCTCGTCGATAGCCAGCGTGGTGGAGTACGCGAGCACCGCGTCCCGGCGCGCCTCCAGGAGGGCGACGAGGGCCCCGACATAGGCCGGGTCGTAGACGTCATCGTGCGGCACCCACAGGAAATAGTCTCCGGTGGCGTGCCGGAGCAGCGAGTTGTAGTTCGCGATCCACCCCAGGCGTTGCGGGTGTCGCTCGACACGGCACCGGGCATCCCGACGGGCGAAGTCACGGCAGATGTCCCCGGTCCCGTCCGCCGACGCGTCGTCGGAGATGACCATCTCGAGATTGGGATAGTCCTGCGCCGCGATCGACGCGAGCGTCTCCGGCAAGAAGCGCTCGGAATTGTGGACGGGAAGCCCGATGACGACTTTGGGCGCGTGGCGAGTCACGGACGGGCCACCCGGTCGGCCGCGTCCACCGCGAAGAGCGGGGCGGTGGTGAGTTTTCCGGTATTGACCGAATGGTATCCGTCCGCGGACTGGACCCCGGTGTCGTCGCGGCGGTGCAGCACGCTCGCGGGGTCGGTGATATCGGTCTGCCCCCAGCTGAAGATGACACCGGCATCGACGGTCCGCACGTCGGCGCGCGCGAGGCCGGGCACGAGCCGATCGAAGGCGTCGAGGACCCGTCGTCCGATGACCAGCTGCTCGCCCGGCGGCAGGCGGCCCGTGCACGCGGCGGCCCAGTCCACGGGCGGCTCGACCTCGGTGCTCCAGCCGCGGAGACATTCCGGATACCACGAGACATAGGTCTCGCCGCCGGGGTAGGCGGCGACGTCGCCATACGGACCGAGGACAAAGGACAGGGAGGGCATGTCGCGGAGAAGGTCCGGCCGTGCCACCATCACCCGGTACTTCAGCCGATGCACCCAGGGGCGCGTGGGCATGAGCCCCAGCCCGCGATCGATACTGAGCCGCCCGTCCCACAGCGCGTTCACGACCTGGTCACCGTCGAGACGCCAGCGTTCCCCCGCCGCCGAGTCTCCCTCGACGCGGAAGCCGGCGCGCGTGCGCACGACTTCGCGAATGCGACGGCCCAGGCGCAGACGGATCCGTGAATGCGCGGAAAGGACGCGCCGGAGCACCGCCGCGGTTTCGCGGAGGTCAACCGATACTTCTGCGGTCGCGAAGCCGGCCTGCACGCGCTCGACGGCCGCGAAGGCCGAATACTCGGCCCGCTCCAGCGGGCGCCAGAGCGGCTTGGGCTCGAGGCCGAGATAGTCGCCGCCGGCCCGCACGCCGTCCTCGTACAGCCGCTCCACCGCGGCATAGTGAGCGGCCAGCTCCGCCGGCGGCAGCGCGGAGTCATGGGGGACCAGGTAGGTGAAGGGCTCGGAAAGGGAGGGATGATCCAGCGCCCCCGCCGTCCAATCGGATAGCAAGCGACGGTAGGTGAGCGCGCCCTCGATCATCAACCTCGCGGTACGAAGCGTCGCGTCCTTCGCATAGACGAAACCGAGGTGGATCTTTCCCTCGTTCCGCAGGCTGGCGCGATTGAGGGGCTCGAGGTCCTGATCGAGGAGATCGACATCGAACCCCCGACGCGCCAGCTCGAGCGCGATGCAGGTGCCTTGCAATCCCGCGCCCAGAACCGCGATCGGCACGCCGGCAGTATATCTCCGGCAAGGGCTCGGCGCGGAACGCTAAGACACGGTGGCCACCCGGTTGAGCGGGGGCTCGCCCCGCGCCGCCCGCTCGATATTGCCCGCGATGACGTCCGCGCGCGCGGCCAGCATGCCCTCGGTCCAGCCCGAAACATGCGGGGTCATCAAGACATTGGGCAGCTCGTGGAAGGGCCGGCGGCCGGGGAAGGTCGGGCCAGGCGCGGTGGGGTAGCGATACCAGACGTCCAGCGCGGCGCCGGCGATGGTCCCGCCGGCGAGGGCCTGGTAGAGCGCGTCCTCGTCGAGGACCTCGCCCCGGGCCACGTTGACGATCACGGCGCTCCGCTTCATGAGGGCGAGCTCGCGCGCGCCCACCAGGCCGCGCGTCTCCGGGGTGAGCGCCAGCGTGAGGGCGAGGTAGTCCGAAGCGCGCAGCAGGTCATCCAGTGACTCGGGTCCACCCAGAACGGCCAGGCCCTCGGCGCTGGTTCCCCGCGGCTCACGCCGGATGGCGTGGATCTCCATGTCGAAGGCGCGGGCGCGGCGCGCCACCGCCTGCCCGATGCGGCCGTAGCCGAGGATGCCCAGCGTCTTGCCGGTCAGCTCGGGCGCGGTCGGCGGCGGCGGGGCGTCATGCGACCAGGCCGCCTCCCAGCGGCCCCGGCGGAGACTCGCGTCGAGGCGGCCGAAGCCCCGGTTCAGGCTCAGCATCGCGCCGAGCACGTACTCCGCGATGCCGGCCTCGTGCCCATAGGCATTGGCGAGGGCCGCGCCGGCGGGCAAGGCGGCGCGCTCGATGCGGTCCGTCCCCGCGCCGGGCACCTGGACGAGACGGAGGCGGGTGGCCGCGGCCCCCATGGCGGGGGTGAAGGCCATGCCGACGAGCACGTCCACTTCGGGCAGCCGCGCCACGATGTCCCCCTCGTCCGCCAGCACGAGCTCGCAAGCGGTGGTGAGGCGCGCGCGCACCGGCTCGACGAAGCACGCCGCGAAGCCGCCCACGAAGGCGACGCGGAGCGGCGCGGGCGCGCCGGTCACGTGAGGACCATCTGGGTCTGGATGGTGAGCGAGAGCAGCCGGCCGCCGTCGTCGGTAACGCGCGTCTGCCAGACCTGGGTACGCTTGCCGCGATGGAGCGGCGTGGACTCGGCATGCGCGGCGCCGGAGCGACCCGCGGCGAAGAAATTGGTCTTGGACTCGAGCGTGGTGGTGGTGGCGCCCGCGGGCAGGTTGAGCACGGTGGCCACCGCGCCCACCGTGTCCGCGAAGGCCATGAGGGTCCCTCCGTGCAGGGCGCCTCCGACGGTGCGGAGGGTGTCGCGGATTGGGAGCCGCGCGCGCACCCGGTCCGGCGCTGTCTCCACGAACTCGATTCCGAGATGCTCTCCCAGGGTCCCCTTCCACTGCTCGGTCATCAGCGCGGGATCCAGGCCGCTACCGGTCATTGGGATACCTCCTCTGCGTGTGAATGGTCCTCATCGTCGCCGGGAAGCGATCCCGCTTCAATTACCCCGGAGGTAATGTCCCACATTCACCCCGCGGTGTAGACTCCCGGCATGCAACGGACACGGGACGGGCTGCGGGCGAATCGGGTGCGTGCGGGCCGCCCCGTCGGGCGCCTGCTCCGCCAGTGGCGGGAGCGGCAGCGGATGAGCCAGCTGGCGCTCGGGGTCGAGGCCGAGGTGTCCGCGCGCCACCTCTCATTCATCGAGACGGGCCGCGCACAGCCGAGCCGCGAGATGCTCTTGCTGCTGGCGCGCGTGCTGGAAGTCCCGCCGCGGGCCCGCAACGAGCTGCTCCTCGCGGCCGGCTTCGCCCCCATGTATCGCGAGCGGGCGCTCGACACCCCCGAGATGGCGCAGATCCAGCGGGCGCTCGATTTCATGCTGCGCCAGCAGGAGCCCTACCCCGGCCTCGTGGTGGACGGCCGCTGGAATATCCTGCTCACCAACCAGGGCGCGCAGCGGCTCGTCGGCCTCTTCCTCGATCCCGCCGAGGCGGCCGCGCTGGGCCCGCCCAACGCCATGCGCCTCTTCTGCCACCCCCGCGGCATGCGGCCCTATATCGTGAACTGGGAGTCCACCGCCGCCGCCCTCATCCAGTGGCTTCACCGCGACCTCCTGCGCAGCGCGGGCGATCCCGAGACCGTGCGCCTCCTCGAGGAGCTCTTGGCGTACCCCGATATACCCCGCCACTGGCAGACGGTCGATCTGGATGCGTCGACGGCGCCCTTCCTCGCGGTGGAGCTCGCCAAGGGCGACCTGCGGCTGTCCTTCTTCTCGACGCTGGCCGGCCTCGGCGTCCCCTACGACATCACGCTCCACGAGCTCCGGGTCGAGTGCTTCTTCCCCGCCGACGCCGCCAGTGAAGCCCTGCTCCGCCGTCTCGGGCGCCCGACTGACGAGGGAGGCTAGAGCCCGCCCCACACCTCGTGGGCCAGCTCGACACAGAGGGCGAGCTTGGCGCGCTGCTGCTCCACCCCGACCGCGTTACCCTCGACGGTCGAGGAGAAGCCGCACTGAGGGCTCAGGCAGAGCTGCTCGAGGGGGACGTACTTCGCCGCCTCGTCGAGCCGCCGCTTGAGGTCGTCCTTTCTCTCGAGCGTGCCCGATTTCGACGTCACCAGCCCCAGCACCACCCGCACCCGCTTCGGCACGTGGCGGAGGGGCGAGAAGTCGCCCGAGCGCGCGTCATCGAACTCGAGGAAGAAGCCGGCGTAGGGCAACTGGGTGAAGATGGTCTCGGCCACGTTCTCGTAGCCGCCCTGCGCGCGCCACGACGAGCGGAAGTTGCCGCGGCAAAGATGCGTGCAGACGGTGAGATCGCGGGGCTGGTCGCGCAGCACGCCCTGGACCATCTTGACGGACAGCGCGAGCTGCGCGTCGGGATCGTCCCCCCGCTGGCGCCCCTGCTCGCGCATCGACTCGTCACAGAGATAGGCCAGGCTCACGTCGTCGAGCTGGAGATAGCGGCAGCCCGCCGCGTAGAGGTCGGCGATCTCCGCGCGATAGGCGGCGACGGTGTCGTCGGCGAAACTGTCGAGGCTGCGATAGATTTGCCGATCGATGTTGGCCGCCCCCACCTGGGTGTAGAGCATGGACGGCGAGGGGATGGTGAGCTTGGCGGTGCGTTGCACCACCGAGCGGAGGAAGCGGAACCCCTCGACGAAGATGGGCCGCGGCCGCGTGACCCGCGCGGTCACGGAGAGATCGGGGCGCGTGAAGAACATCTCCCCCGAGGCGCCGGTGAAGGTCACCGGCAGCGTCTTACCCTCGCTGGACAGCCCGCCGAGCTGGAGCAGGAAGTCCATGTGCCAGGCCTTCCGGCGCGCTTCGCCGTCGGTGATGCCCTGGAGCCCGACGCCTTCCTGCAGCGCGACGGCGTCGCGGACGACCGCGTCCTCGGCGGCGCGAAGCGCGTCGGCGGTCGCGCGCCCGGCCTCGCGCTCGAGGCGCAGCGCCTTCAGCGCGGGTGGACGCAGCAGGCTGCCGACATGATCGGCGCGGAATGGGGGCCGCGGGTCCGGCATGGCGGCCATCCTAGCATCGTTGGGGCTGGCATCGGCAGGAGGGCCCCGGGGCCGGAGCCCTCCTGCTGCTTCGAGCCGTCCTAGCGCGCGGGCTTGTCCACCGCCGCGTAGATCATGTCCTTGAGGAGCGCCCGGTAGTACACGCGCTGCTTGGGCGACTGCATCATGAAGACCACGAACAGGTTCTCCTTCGGGTCCACCCAGAAATAGGTGCCGCCCGCCCCGCCCCAGTTGTACTCCCCCACCGAGCCGGGCAAGGGCGAGACGCCGGCGTCCTTCCGCACCGCGAAGCCCAGACCGAAGCCAAAGCCGGCGCCGGGCAGATAGAGCGGGCCCGGCGTGACCCCGCCGCCCACATGGTCGGCGGTCATGTACGCCACCGTCTTGGGGCCGACGATGCGCTTGCCGTCGAGCGTGCCGCCATTGAGCAGCATCTGGAGAAAGCGCGCGTAGTCCATGGCGGTGCCCACCATGCCGCCGCCGCCCGACTCCCACTTCTGCACCACGCGCGGATCGTTGAACTCCGCGTCCACGCCGATGCTGCGGTCATTGGGAAACGGCTCGGCGATGCGGTCCTGCTTGGTCTTGTCGGTCACGTAGAAGGCGGTGTCCTTCATGCCCAGCGGGTCCAGGATGCGCGCCTTCTCGAACTCGTAGAGGGTCTTGCCGGAGACCACCTCGATGAGCCGGCCCAGCACGTCCGTCGAGTGGCTATAGTCCCAGGTGGTGCCGGGCTGATAGATCAGCGGCAGCTTGGCGATGCGATCCACGAACTCCGCGTTGGAGGGATAGTCCACCCAGAGCTTCGAGTCCACGTAGGCCTTCTTCACCAGCCCGTCGCCGAAGAAGCCGTAGGTGAGGCCCGAGGTATGGCGGAGCAGATCCTGGACCGTCATGGGCCGTCGGGCCGCCACCAGCTCGAGGGTGGGCGCGCCGCCGCTCGGATCCGCCTTCTCGACGCCGACTTTTACCCCTCCGAGCTGCGGGACGTACTTCGCCACCGGATCGGCCAGCGAGAGCTTGCCCTCCTCGAAGAGGATCATCGTCGCCACCGAGGTGATGGGCTTGCTCATCGAGTAGATGCGGAAGATGGCGTCCTTGGTCATGGGCGCCTTGGACCCGGGATCCCGCACGCCGACGGCGTCGAAGGCCGCGATCTTGCCGTGGCGCGCCACCAGCAGGATGGCGCCGGGGATCGTCCCCTTGTCCGCGTCGGCCTTGAGCATGGCAGTGATGCGGCCGAGCCGCTCGGAGGACAGGCCCACCTGCTCGGGCTTGACCACGGGCAGGCTCTGGGCCTGCGCGAGGCCGGTGGTGACGAGGCACAGTAGCGCGACCAGGAGGTGCAGCCGAAGCGATCGCATCATGGTGGTGTCCTTTCGGGAGAGTGATTCACTTGGCGAGATTCGTGGGACGGCGCGCCGCCCAGGGCCGCGCCGCCTCGAGCTGGCCGGCCAGGCGGAAGAGGAGGGCCTCGCCGCCGAAGGGCGCCGCGAACTGGATGCCGATAGGCAGCCCGCTCCGCGACCAGGCCAGCGGCACCGACATCGCCGGGTTGCCGGACGAGTTGAAGAGCGAGGTGAAGCCGATGGAAGCGAGCACCGCGGCCAGATACGCGTCCGCGTCCGCGCTCGACATGTCGAGCACGCCGAGAGGAAAGGGCGGGCGGCACATGGTCGGCGACAGGATGATGTCGTGCCGGGTGAAGAAGCGCGCCACCGCGCGGCCCGTCCGGTGCACGACTCCGATGGAGCGCGCGTAATCCGCGGCGGTGTGCGAGGCGCCCAGGGCCGCGAACTCCCAGGTCACGCGCTCGACGTCGCCGGCCTCGACCGCCCGCCTCCGCGCTTTCGCGCCCGCGTCCAGGGCCGCCCGCACATTGGCGCCGATGATGATGCGGGTGGCCTGGCCCAGCGCCTCGTGGCTGTAGTCGGGACGCCCTTCCTCCACGTGATGGCCCAGCGACTCGCAGAGCCGCGCCGCGTCCGTCGCGGCGGCGGCGCATTCGGGATCCACCGGGGCGCCGTTCCACGAGGCGGTGGCCAGCGCGATGCGGAGCCGTCCCGGAGGCCGGCCGACCTCGTCGAGGAATGGGCCCGCCGGCGGCGGCGCCCAGTACGGATCGCCCACGTCGGGCCCCGCGGTGACGTCGAGGAGTGCGGCGCTGTCGCGCACGGAGCGCGTCACCGCATGACCCACCGAGGCCCCGCCCCAACCCTCCCCCGCGTCGGGGCCCATGGGATTGCGGGCGCGGGTGGGCTTGAGCCCGAACAGCCCGCAGCACGAGGCCGGGATGCGGATGGACCCGCCGCCGTCGGTGGCATGCGCCATGGGCAGCATGCCCCCGGCCACCGCCGCCGCCGAGCCGCCGCTGGAGCCGCCCGCGCTATGCGCGCGGTTCCACGGATTGCGCGTGGGGCCGAAGAGCCGCGGCTCGGTGGACGGCGCGAGCCCCATTTCCGGGGTATTGGTCTTGGCCAGGATGACCAGGCCGGCCCGCTTCAGCCGGATCGTATATTCGCTGTCGTGGTCGGCCACCGCGCCCGCGAAGAGCCGGCTCCCGTAGCTGGTCACCGCCCCGGTGTAGAGCGCGCCGAGATCCTTCAGGGCATAGGGCACGCCGGTGAACGGCCCCGCGGGGAGGCCCGCGGCCAGAGCGGCGCGCGCCTGGTCGTAGAGTCGTGTCACCACCGCGTTCAGCGCGGGATTCAGAGCCTCCACCCGCTCGATGGCGGCCTCGAGCATCTCCTCCGCTTTTACCTCGCCCCCTCGCACGAGGCCGGCGAGGCCGAGTCCGTCGTACCGATCGTAGTCCGCGAATCCCATCAGCGTCTCCTCACGGTACCTTGCCGGTGAGTTGGAGCACTTGCCCCGCCCGCATCACCTTGGCCTTGATGGGCGCGCCGGAGGGGAGCCGGCCCATATGATCCCGTATCCTGACCGCATCGGCGACGGTGCCCACGGTGATGCCTTCGACCTCGAGCAGGATGTCGCCGCCCACCACCAGGGTCTGGCCATCGATGACGGCGGTCTTGGTGCCGCCGCGTATCCCCATTTCTTCCGCCGGCGAGCCCTTGGCCACCGTCTTGACCATGAAGCCGACCGTCTTCGGCGGGAGATTGAAGAGGTCGGCGAGCTCCTCCGAGAGGAGCTGGCCCTCGAGCCCCGTCCAGAAGGAGCGCCGCTCCAGGAGAAGCTGCTTGGCGGTGTTGACGGTGGCCACGAAGCCCAGGCCCTCGCTGCCTCCGCTCTTCGAGATGTTGTGGCTGACGATGCCGATCACCTCGCCGGCCATGTTGAACATGGGGCCGCCCGAATTGCCCGAATTGATGCTGGCGTCGGTCTGGAAGAACTCGGCCAGCGGGATGGCCTTGTACACGGTGTCCGGGGCCCAGCGGGCGCTGATCCAGCCCACGCTGAGAGAATGACTGAGCCCGTAGGGTGCGCCGATCACGATCACCTGATCTCCCACCCTCACCGCATTGGAGTCGGCCAGCCTGGCCGCCCGTGTCCCCGCCGGCACGCGCTCGAGCTGGAGGAGGGAGAGATCGGCGGCGGGCTCGGAGGAGATCACCCGGGCCCGGACCGTCTCCCCGCCCAGGAACTGCACCGTGATCTCGTCCATGGCGTGGACGACGTGGGAGGCCGTCATCACCTTGCCGTCGGTGGAGATGAGCACGCCGGAGCCCGTCTCGCTGAAGCGCGTCTGGCCGCCCACCTCCACCGCCCGCCCTCGGGCCCGGATCACCACCACCGAGGGGGCCGCGCGCCGGAACACGTCCCCCACGTTCTGCGCGTCGACCGCCGCCGGCCACGTGGACAGGCAGAGGCCGAAGGTGAGGCCGACGGCGACCGCTCGTCTGGGGAGTTGCCACTGCTCCTGCACACCGTGCTCCATGGGGGCGATGTCGCCCAGTCTCGCCGCGGTGGATTTCCCGTGCGCATGGGTATGGGGAGGCCTGCCCCTGCGGATCTGACGGGCCGCGACGCCCGAGCGTATCAGCGCGCCATACCCCCGGCAACCGCCTTCACGGCCCCGACCCTCTGGGTCACCGGACACATCTCGCCGGTGGCGTGAGCGGAGGTGGAAGCGCCGGGCGGGGAGGTGCAGGAGGAGATATCGCTGGCCGTTGGTCCAGAGCGCGATCGCCCCGACGGGCCTCTCGCGCTCTGGACCACGGCCTCGGCAGTTACCGCCTAGCGCTCCTTGGTGAGGAACTCGTCACGCCGGTTCCGGGCGTGACAGGCCTCGGTCGACTCGGTGCAGAGCGGCCGCTCCTTGCCGAAGGACACGATGGTGATGCGGTCCGACGACACGCCCTTGGAGACCAGGTAGTCCATCGCGGCCTTGGCCCGCCGCTCACCGAGCGCCAGGTTGTACTCCGCGGTGCCCCGCTCGTCGCAGTGCCCCTCGATGAGCAGCAGATTGTTCGGGTTGCGCCTCAGCCAGTCCGCGCTGGCGTCGAGGATCTTCGCGTCGCCGGGACGGATGACAGCCTTGTCGAAGTCGAAGTTGATGGTCTTGAGCGCGTCGTGCGCCACGTACTCCTTCGGCGGCGCCGGCGTGGGAGCGGGCGCCGGCGGCGCCACCGGCATCGGCACGGGAGCCGGGGCGGGAGGCGGCGCGGGGGCGGGAGCGGCAGGCGCCGGCGGCGGCGCGGGGGCCGGAGCCGGGGCGGGCGCGGGGGCCGGCGCGGCTACCGGGGCCGGCGCCGGAGGCGGCGGCATCAGCGGGCGCTTGGGGCAACCGGCCAGGAACAGGACGAGGGCAAGCATGGGAAAGACCAACGCCAGGGATGCAAGTCGGGCGCGCATGATGGGTGTCCTCGCCTAGTCCTGGAAGATCTGGTTCGGGCTCACGGTGAGGGCCTTCCCCCACCAGTTCTCGCGGGGGGCGGCGTCCATGTCGGCGCGGGTGACACGGAGATTCGACCCCTCCTTGTTATTGCGTAGCGAGAACCCCATGTGCTTGTCCGACGCAAAGTGCGTGGAGTGGCTCTTCCACTCCGCCCATTCCTCCGACGTCGCGCAGCCGCTCAGCAAGATAGCCGCCGCCAACGCCATGAATGTGGTTACCGCTCGTGCCCGCATGTCGAATCCTCCTGTCGGTCTTCGACCCGGTCGGCCGCCGGTGGGGGCATCGACTCCCCCACCTCGGGGCCTCGCGCCGCAATCCCCGTTCGCGCCTCGATTGTTCCCGCATCACCCGGCGCCTTGGGTGGTACGGTCGCCGCGGCCGCGCCGCAGTCGCCGGATGATAGCCTGGTACTGACTCGGCAGCACATGGTCCAGTCCCCCCTCGGGAGGGTAGTGCGCCAACGAAGGGGCCCGATATTGGACCATGGTCGTATCGCCTCTCCCACGCTGGCGCTTCGGGGTGTCACGCGACGATTCACGCCGACGGACTCTGACGGAGCCGCGCCGCCTCCGTCTCGTAGATTCGCAACGCGGCGAGGGCCAGCGACATCAGGACCGGACCGACGATCAATCCTGGGAGCCCCATCACCTCCACGCCCCCGAACAGCGCCACGAAGGTGAGGAGCGCCGGCATGTCCTCCGGATCGCCCACCAGCCGCGGGCGAATCAGGTAGTCCGAGACCCCCACCACCACCAGCGCGCCCCACGCGAGCTCGATGACGCCGGCGGTGAAGTGCCCGGTGAGGATCAGATACGCCCCCGCCGGGACCCAGATGAGCAAGGTCCCCACCGCGGGAAACAGCGACGCCACCGCGGTGAGGGCACCGAAGAAGGCGGGCTGCGGGACGCCCGTGATCCAGTAGCCGAGCCCCGCGAGAGTCCCCTGGGCCAGGCCGGTGAGCACGGTGCCCAGCAACACCGCGCGGCCGACGTGGCGGAAGTCCTCCAGCAGCGCCCGGGTGTGGCGCGGGTCCAGCGGCAGCACGGCCTCGAGACGCGCGGCGGTGGCGCGCCAGTGCCGGAGGATGAAGTGCATGGCCATCACCGCGAAGAAGAGCCCGAGCAGGAGATTCGCCGAGACACTGGCGAGGGTGCCGGCGATCTCGGCCGCCCGCTTGGCGACCTCGCCCGCCACCTCGCCGATCCTGGTCATGACGGTCGCCGGGTCGAGCTTCGGTATGCCGAGGTGCTGACCAAGTCGCTCCGCCGTCTCTCGGGCCTGGCCCCCGGGCGCGAACGCGTCCTGCCCCGCCCGGGCGAGGACGACCCCTCGCGTGACCAGAAGGTAGCCAAGGCCGCCGAGGGCAACCGTGAACAGCAGCGTCGCGGCCGCGACACAAGCGGCCGCCGCCAGCTCGGGCCGGTGCCACCGGGCGGCCAGTCGCTGCTGGAACGGCTCGAGGGCGAAGGCGGTGAGCGTGCCGACGAGAAGCCCGACCCCCACCGGCATCGCGAGCCACACCACGAGCGCCGCGGCGATGAGCGCCAGGACGCCGAGGGCCACGCGCTCGCCGGAGCCGGTCAAATATCCACCTCGCAGCGGGTCTGGATTTCGCCCATATCCAAGGTGCCGAGGCAGGCGTGAGGCTGCCGTGACCGCCCCCCGAGCCTCCCCATGATACTGGAACTCGAACGTGAAGGAGACGGGCCGCCCGCGGCACGGGACATTGGACTAAAGTCCACTATGCGGGAGGATACCGACTGGTGAGAAGCTCGCGGAGACTGCCATGGCCGTGACCGAGCCCCGCCGCACGGTATACGTCGTGGACGACGACGCGTCGGTGCGGAAGAGTGTCGGGCGGCTCCTGCGCACCGCTGGCTTGCAGGTCGAGGTCTTTGCCTCCGCCGACGAGTTCCTCGCCCATCCCCCCTCGGACGAGTCGGGCTGTCTCCTGCTCGATCTCAAGATGCCGGGCCGGAACGGGCTCGAGCTCCAGGAGGCGCTGGTGGCGGCCCACAAGCCCATCCCCATCGTCTTCGTCACCGGGCACGGCGACATCGCCGCCAGCGTGCGCGCCATGAAAGGCGGGGCGGTGGATTTTCTGACCAAGCCGTATTCCGTCGAGGAGCTGCTGGAGGCGGTGGAGCGCGCGATGGCCAAGGACAAGCGGGATCGGCGCGAGCAGGCCCAGCTCACCGAGCTGGAGAGCCGCGCCCGGGCGCTCACCCCGCGCGAGGCGGAGGTGCTCCGCCTGGTGGTACGTGGGCTGCTGAACAAGCAGGTCGCCGCCGAGCTCGGCATCAGCGAGAAGACGGTGAAGGTCCACCGCGCGCGCGTGATGCACAAGATGCGCGCCGACTCCATGGCCGATCTGGTACGCATGGCCGGCCGTCTCCACCCTGCCCCCAGAGCGCGCTGAGCCAGAACCACCCCTGGGGGTGGTGCGACCGCCCTGGGACCAAGGTCCAATGTCCAACGCTCGGCGAATGGTCTAGCCTGGCGATCGGATTGGTTACCGCGAACCTCATGATGCTCGTGTCCATCGTTGACGACGATCTCTCGGTGCGCCGCGCACTGCGCCGCCTGGTCGCCTCGGCTGGGTTCTCCGTCGAGACCTTCGCCTCGGGGCGTGAGCTCCTCGACTCGGAGTCGCTCGGCCAGAGCCACTGCATCGTGCTGGACATCCACCTGGGCGGGCTGAGCGGCTTCGACGTGCAGCAGCGGCTGAAGACGCTGGGCGTGCAGGCCCCGGTCATCTTCATCACCGCCCACGACGACGCGGTCACGCATGGGCGGGCCAATGGCTCCGGCGCGGTCGCCTACCTGCGCAAGCCCTTCGAGGACCACGCGCTGATCGACGCCATCGAGCGGGCCATCGGCAAGACCGATTCGCCCGAAGGACGCGGGTAGGTAGGCCCGAGGTCGTCATCCCCTCGAAGCGAGCAAGCCTCGCAGCGCCTCCACCACCGCCCCGGGCCGCTCGCGCGGCATGAAGTGGCCGGCGCCCGCCACCACGTGCCGCTCCGTCCCCGGGGGGAAATACTTGAGATGCCCCTCGGTGCGGGGCGGCCGATCCACCATGTCGTCCGCGCCGTGGAGGATCACCGACGGGACGGTGATGAGGGGCCGCGCGGCCAGCCGGCGCTCCATCGCGTCGAATCGCGGATCGCCGGGCGCTCCATGATGCCGGTGCCGGTAGGAGTGGATCACCACCGGCACGAAGTCCGGATTGTCGAACGACGGCGCGGTGCGCTCGAAGGTCGCGTCGTCGAAGCACCAGCTCGGCGACCAGTCGGCCCAGAGCATCCGGCAGATCTCCCGGCGGTTCCTCTCGAGGCCCTGCCGCCCGCGCTCGGTATTGAAGTACCACTGATACCAGTTCGCCCGCTCCTGGATTGCGTCCGCCGGCCGTGGCGGCCCGACGGTGTCCTGTACGTTGTAGCCGCCAATGGTCACGAGCGCGCGCACGCGCTCCGGCGCGACAATGGCGGCGATGCACGCGGCCCGGCCGCCCCAGTCGTACCCGGCCAGCGCGACCCGGGACAGATCGAGCGCGGCCATGAAGTCGAGCAGGTCCTGGCCGATGGCCGCCTGCTGGGCCATGCGCGGCGCCGAATCGGAGAGGAAGCGCGTGGGGCCATAGCCGCGCAGGTACGGGACCAGCACGCGATGGCCGGCGGCCGCGAGCGTCGTCACCACCGCGTCCCAGGCGCGGGCGTCGTCGGGGAATCCGTGGAGCAGGATGACCGGCGCGCCGTCCAGGGGGCCGGACGCCTCGTAGGCGATCTCGAGCGTAGACGTCCGCGCGGCGAGGAGGTCGGCCGGCATCGGGTGGGAGTCTAGCAGAGCGGC
>Ga0137403_10000764_pt1 | contig 41187 bp, 29 predicted proteins | sample CZOMad2_1_16fung_FD_122057 | JGI IMG/M metagenome (GOLD analysis project Ga0137403, IMG submission 122057) | Vadose zone soil fungal communities from Angelo Coast Range Reserve, California, USA - CZOMad2_1_16fungal (Hybrid Assembly) | ecosystem: Environmental > Terrestrial > Soil > Vadose zone...
AGTATCCCGAGTCAAAGAGAGTTTTCTTCGAAGACCAGATCGCGCTGCGCGGTCTAGGCAAGTTTGCGGAGGCGGATGCTCTGGCACAGGCTATGGCCAAGCGCTTGCCCGACGATTTGGAGGTGACTCGCGCGCCCATGTTTACCGCAGAGAGGAAGGGAGACTATGCGACCGCCTACGAATTGGGAAAGAAACTGATCACTGCCGGCAAAGCCGAAGCAGCAGATTACAACAGCGTGGCCTGGGATTCCCTGTTTACCGGAAAAACGACCCAGGAGGATTTGGATGTCGCCGTCAAAGGTGCCCGAATGGACGCGAACAATGCCGGCATGCTTCATACCCTGGCCTGTGTCTACGCGGAATTGGGGAAAACAAAAGAGGCCCGCGAGGTGCTCATTCAGGCGATGAATCTGCTCAATCTCGACGAGCCGGACGGCAATTATTGGTACGCCTTGGGCCGCGTCGCGGAGCAATACGGCGAAACCGAAGTCGCCCGAACAGACTACCGGCAGGCCAAAAAACCAAAAAAAGCGACGCAAGTTCCGTCCTCCTCTTACCAATTGGCACAAAACCGTCTAGCCGCGATCGCTAACCGCGCCGCACCGGCCAGGCCTTAGCCCCCGAGCGTCTCGCGCTAGCAGTACTGGTAAGAACTCTTGCGACACACCGTTCTCAGCCGACGCTTGACAAATCAGTAAACTCATGGTATGTTGGCTTTCGATAACTAAGCCAAAGCGCCAGAGCGGAGGACTGGAGCGATCCCATGTCCTCGCACAATCACACGACCTTCCCCTCACCGGCTTTCTTTCGCACCGGCTCCAGTCACTCTCTTCGCTCACTCTTGTGCGCTCTTTTGCGCCAGAGCGAAGCGCATCCCCTTACCTTTCAAGGGTTTGCGCACTCTTTGCGTGTTTACCCGGGGTGTCACCAAGAGCGTTTTTTTCATGGCCGTCGGCCGCCAGCTGTCAACTTTCGACTCGTAACTCCCTTAGACGCAACACTTACAGCCGAACTCCGCGTTTTAGCCGAAATCAACCGAAATTGTCCGCCCGCAAGTCTTTTAGATGCAATACTTACAGAAACCAGCTCCGTAACCCCTTTAGGCGCAACACTTACAAAAACTGGGGGGCGGGTGTCATGCTAACTAGCCTTGTTCGCCTCCTCGCCTCCACCAGAACGACCGCCGGGAAACTGTCTCTCCGGTCGGCGCGTAGTAGAGTGTGTAAGCAGAATGACGGACCGGCGGGCCATATTGCGGAGGGGTGTGTCGTTGCGCGAGCCTACTATGGTCGCTCTGGAGACCTTGCGAACCCACAAGTTGCGCTCTTTCTTGATGTTACTGGGCGTAATCCTCGCTGTTTCCACCCTGATCGTCGTCGTCGCGCTCATCAGCGGCGCCAACCAATACATTGCCAGCCGGGTGGTCAACCTGGGCTCCAACGTCTTTCTGGTCACCCGCTTCCCGCTGATTTCCAACCTAGAAGACTTCGTCAAGTACACCCGGCGCAACCGCAACGTCACTTGGGAAGACTACGAAGCCCTCAGGGAGAACCTCAAGCTGCCCAAGAATATCGGTGTCGAGACCCGCACCAACGCCCGGGCGCGCTACAACAATCAAGTGCTCGAGGATGTGGGCCTTCGCGGCATCACCGCCAGCATCGGCGAAATGGACGTCGAGCAAGTCGCCGAAGGCCGCTACATCACCACCACCGACGAAGACCATCGCACGACGGTGACGGTGCTGGGCTCCGAGGTAGCTACCAAGTTTTTCGCCAGCGTCGATCCCATCGGCAAGACCGTCGAGCTCGACGGCCGGCCTTACGAAGTGGTCGGCGTCATGAAAGAAATCGGCAGCGCCCTCGGACAAACGCAAGACCGCTACGCCTACATCCCGGTGCAGACGTTTCTGAAAACCTACAGCGCCAACGGCCGCAGCATCGACATCAACCTGCAAGCCCGTGGCCCGGAATGGATGATGCGCACTCAGGAAGAAGCTCGCGTATTGATGCGGGCGCGGCGGCATCTTCGCCCGAACGACGAAGACAGCTTCGGGCTGCTCAGCTCGGCCGTGCTGCTCGATTTGTTTCACCAGCTGACCGGAGCCATCGCCAGCTCGATGGTGGGTATCGCCGCGGTCTTCCTGGTCATCGGCGGCGTGGTCATCATGAACGTGATGTTGGCCAGCGTCACCGAGCGGACGCGGGAAATCGGCATCCGCAAATCGCTGGGCGCTCGGCGTACCGATATCATGTTGCAATTCCTGGTGGAATCGGGCGTCATGGCGGGAATGGGCGGAGTGATCGGCGTAGCCGTCGCCTACGTCATTAGCGCGCTGGTGACGGCGCTGACGCCAGTGCCGATGTCGGTACCGCTGGCGGCGGTCGCCGTAGCGATTGCGGTGTCCACGGGAGTAGGCATCTTTTTCGGTTTGTACCCAGCGCGGCGCGCGGCGCAACTGGATCCGATTGAAGCATTGCGATTCGAGGCTTGAGGTTTTCTATGCGATTGCTGCTTGCGGAAAACGCGGGGATGGCGCTGGACGCGCTGCGGCAAAACAAGATGCGCTCTCTGCTGACCGTGCTCGGCGTAGTCATCGGCGTGACCACGCTGATTTTGGTCGCGTCCATCCTGGTCGGACTCGACCGCGATATCCGCTCGTTTCTGAACGATTTCGGCGAAGAAACGCTTTGGGTCTTCAAAATCAATCCGTCGTTCGGCACCGGCGGCTTGACCGCGGAAGAACGCGCGCGCAAGTCGCTCACGTTTGAAGACGCCATGGCCATCAAGGACCAATGCCCGGCGGTGAAACTGGTTACCGTGGACGTCTTTCCGCGCGTCAACTCGCGCGAGCCGATTATTTCCAACGCGCGATACAAGGGCAAAGAAGTGAGCGGCGTGCAATACAGCGGTTCGCTGCCGGAATCGGAATACGTTTATAACTTTCGCGTAGCCAAGGGACGTTTTTTCAATGAGGCGGAGACGCTGCACCGTTCCGACGTAGCGGTAATCGGCTGGGATTTGGCCAGCGCGCTGTTTCAGGAGACCGATCCGCTGGGCAAAGAAATTCTGGTCGACAGCGTGAACTACATTGTGATCGGCGTGATGGAAAAGCACAAAGGACAATTCTTCCGCGATCCCAGCGCCGATAAGAACGTGCAAGTGCCTTATCGCAGCTACCTACGCCATCACCCGAACAACGACGAATATTTCATCGGCGCGCTGGCTTATCCCGGGCTGAAGGCCCAGGCCGAAGATGAAGTGCGCGGCCTGCTACGGCAGCGCCGCCGCGTTGCCTATAAGGATTCGGACAATTTCGACATTTCCAGCGCGGAGTCCGTGGCCCGGCAATTCCGGCAAATCACCGGTATGGCGGCCGTTCTCATCGGCGTGGTCAGCTCGATTGGATTATTGGTCGGCGGAGTCGGCGTGATGAACATCATGCTGATGTCCGTAACCCAGCGGACCCGCGAAATCGGAGTGCGCAAAGCCATTGGCGCGCGGCGCCGCGACGTGGTCTGGCAATTCTTAACGGAGGCGATGACGTTGACCGGCGCCGGTGGCGTAATTGGCGTGCTGCTGGGCGTTGCACTCAGCTTTGCGTTAAGCGCGGTCTTTCCGTCGGTGGTGCCGCTGTGGGCGGTGTTCCTCGGCGTGTTTGCGTCAATGAGCGTAGGACTGTTCTTCGGGCTGTACCCGGCGGTGAAAGCCGCCCGGCTCGACCCGGTTGACTCGCTGCGCTACGAGTAACCGCGTTTCGTCCGCGGTCGGTCTGCGACCCTCGGGTCAACCCTGGGTCGACCCTCGGATCAGGGTGTGGTTTTTACGGTATAGCAGCACTCGAATTCGACGGAGACCAGGGAAGTGCGTTCTTTGCCGTTCGCGGAATAGCGCCATTGCTTGATGGCTTTGGTCGAAGCTTCGGAAAAGATCGGATTTCCGCCCAGCACTTCGACGGATTTGACCGTTCCGTCCGCATCGATCTGCACCTTGACGTGCACAGTGCCGTAAATGCCCCGGCCCTTGAACACTTCGGGATAAGCCGGAATCACCTTTTTCAGCGGCTTAGGCTCGGCATCTTGCGAGGAAACGGCGAGGGGCAGCAGGCCGCAGACGACTGCGCAGAGTACGCCCCACCGAACGCCCCGGGACCAGTGTGGTGAGCTCATTTGTGATTTTCTCGATGTCTCGTCAGAGCGGAGAGGAAGCCTTGCTACACAAGGTAGGGAGAGTTAGCCCGGCCGCCCGCTTCTTCGCTTTCGTTCAGTTTGGCATGGCCGGGAAAGCGGTCAAATGCGCTAGAAAAGGGCTGTTGCCAAGTTGCTATCGACTGGTAGGCGCAGGCGGCGTCGCCGGCTGTTCGAAGTGGAAAGGGAAAGCGGCGATTCCTAGGTGTTCTGGCACCGCCGCGCCAATGGCGAGCTCGGGGTTAGTGGGGGTCCGCCGAAGAGTCTTTGTCAGGCTCAGCTACTTTCATCACCAGGACTTGGCCAGTGGAGTGGAAGGTGCCGCCGGTGGCGGTTTTGGCTTCTTTCATGGGCTTGTCGGGCAGGAAGTGGGTGAGGTCGGAGACGAGTCCCGTGGAGGTTAGGGTTTTTTCGACGTAATCGCGTTCGAGGTCGATGTCTGGATCGATTTTGTGGGTGAGGCCGTTATTGCGCTGGTCGCGCTCGAAGCCGATATCGTGGGTGGCGGCGCCGACCCACACGGTCTGACCGTTGAGTTGAAACGGGGCTTTCCAAATACGCAGATGATTGCGTGACGCGACTACGCTGATGGGTTCGGCGTGAGCCCAGCCGTAATCCTGGGTGCGTCCGAAGAGATAGAGTGGACTCATGGGCATAGTGAGGTAGGACTCTTTGGAGAGGCTGCCGATGAGGCCGTGGAGCAGGGTGCCGCGCACGTCGGCATCGACTTTGACCCAGCCTGCGGTGGTGAAGACGTTTTGCATGGCCTCTTCGGACCCGACGATGAGGAAGTTGACCATGTCCCCCGGCTTGCCGTCTTTGTCGGCGATGCGCCGGGGGATTTTTGTGAAAAGGGAATTGTCGATGCCGGGCATGGATGTGAGGACGCGAGCGACTGTGCGAGATTCACCCGCGGCGGGCGGATAGACTTCGATGCGGACGGTATAGGTGCCGTCGCCGGTATCATTCGACTCCTGATTGATACCGAGCGAGAGCCGTCCGCTGATGGGTGCTAGAACGTTGCGCTTTTCACCGACGAGGAATGCCTGTGCGGTGTCCTGGTCGCCAATGCGGCCGATGATCGCGCCGCGGCCGGCTTCGTTGAAGGGGAGAACGCGGATGAGATCCTTGAATCCCCGGCTCAAGCCTTGCGGGCCGTTGTCGGCTTTGGCGTCGGCATAGCGCAGAGTTCCAGAGGCGATGATGAGGGCGTGTTCGCCGGCTTGCACGTCGATGCCGGTATCGAGCCAGGCGGAATCGCCGGTAAGCTGTAACTCCTGCGAGAGGCGGGGAGCCGCAGCGGGCTTGGCGTAAGGCGCGGGAGCCTGTGGTTCTGCCGCGGTCACAGCATCTTCACGCACCAGTTGAGCGTGCGAAGAGGTGGCACAACAGAGTGCGGCGACCAACAATGCAGCCCTTCGGACCGGCTTCCGCCAGTGGGCCATCATCAGAAATCGAAAGGCTGGCGCAGCGAGCTGCGCCACTACAAAGGGGAATGGTCGCGGAGTAAAAAACGGGGACGGTCGCGGAGTAGAGCGAGAGGGGCTGCGGTCGTTCTGCATGAATGGCAAGCCATCCTATCTGGCGATCGGGTGCATCTTCACTGTAAGCAGATGGCTTTGGCGGAGGCAAGAGTTGCTCGGCCAGCGCCGCCCGGGTGGCGTCGAGAAGGATGCCGGAATTCTTGACGGATTGTGCGAGGGCCTTGTAAATTGAAACGATGCAGCGGGGAGACCGGACGTTGGTTGGACCAGCGAGCCCTTCCATGCGTTCCGCCGGCAGAGCGGCGTGCTCCGTTTCGCCAGTTTTGGCCAGCCCGGGCGGGAACTGCGGCAACAGCGTGAGAAAAATGATGCGGCGATGGATGTTGGCTGGACTGTGCGCGTGGGTGTTCGCGCCGATAGCGGTGCGCGCGCAGGCAACTCCGCCAGCGCCCGCGCAGCAGCCAACGTCGCGACTGCGATCCGCTCCGGCGATGAGCGTGACGGTAGACGGCAGCGAAGCGATGTTCACTACGATGTGCGCGTTGCTGGCCGCCGGATTCGAATCCGATATAAGCGCGGATAACTGGTCCGCTTTTCGCGCGCAGATGCGCGACCGCATGCAGCACCAGGAAGGGCCGGCAGTGGAAGCGCTGCGCGAGTTCTACCAGGCGCACCGGGTGCGGGACGAAGGCCTGATGTTGTCCCGCTATCTGTGGTTCGGGCTGGTGTCCGGACCTGCGCCGGGCTTTCCGCTGACGCTGCGCCGCGACGAGTTGCCGCCGGAAGTTCTGGCGCTTGAAGGCTTCAGCGAGATTCTCTCGAATTACTACCAAGAGCAGCAAATCGGGCAACTGTGGCGGCAGGCGCAGCCTATTTACAACCGCGAAATTGCGCGGTTGCATGAATCGGTGTCGCAAGTAGTGTTTATTTCTTCGGGTTACTTGCGGGAGCTGACGGATACCGCGAGTTTGCGGACTTTTACGATCGTGGTCGAGCCGCTGGTGGGACGAATCACGAACGTGCGTAATTTTGGAGATCACTACGCCATCGTGCTGAGCGGCGCGCAGGAGATTCCGGTGGATGTGGTGCGGCACGCGTATTTGCACTATTTACTGGATCCGCTGCCTTTGCAGTATCCGCGGGTGATCGCGGCGAAGAGGCCGGTATTTGAAAAGGCGGCGCTGGCACCACGGCTTTCGCCGGCGGTTAAGGACGATTTTCCCTCTTACTTTGCAGAGTGCGCGGTGCGGGCGGTGGAACTCAAGCTGAAGCGGATGTCCCCCGGGGAACGCGACGCGGCGTTGCAGCGCAATGATGAAGAAGGCTACGTGTTGGTGCGGCCGCTGTTCGGGTCGCTAATCAAGTTCGAGCAGTCCGAGCCGTCGATGAAACTGTTTTTCCCGGATTGGGTGCGAGCTGTGGATACGAACGCCGAAGTTAGCCGAGCGGGGACCATCAAGTTCGCCGAGGGGACTCCAGCGCCACAAGCCGATCCTTCGGAAGAAGCGGTGGCGCGGCGGAAACCAGCGCCGACCACGGTGCCGAATGATACGGAAGCGATTGCGACGCTGACCGAGGGCGAAAAGCGCATCGCGGAGAGGAATCCGCGCGCGGCGGAAACGGCATTCCGCAAAGTGCTGGCGAAATACCCGGATCAGATTCGCGCGTGGTACGGATTGGGGATGGTCGCGCTGATCGATCACGACGGGCCGCGAGCGAAAGAAGTGTTCGGGCGGCTGACGGCTGGCGAGCATGCGGCGACGCAGGACCCGATGGTGCTAGCGTGGTCGCACATTTATCTTGGGCGGATTTACGACGGCGACGGTGAACAAGAGCACGCGAAAACGGAGTTCCAGGCGGCGCTGGATGTGCAGGGAGGCCCGGATCAAGCGCGGCAAGCGGCGCAACGAGGTTTGGCGGACGTGGCGAATGAGAAGCCGGTGGCGCGGCCGTAGGCGGCGACGATTTTTGGTGACGGACGAATGAAAAACGCACTGGCGGCCCATGCCAGAGGGACAAACAGGAGAAAAGGCTATGACAGGGAACGGTAAAGCGAGGATGAGGAGCACGTTGGTGGCAATCCTGCTGGGATTGGGCGGCGGCGCATTCGCGCAGAGCGCGCAATCGCAGCAACAGAATCCTCCGGCGCAGCAACAGCCGGACAAGCCCAAAGACAAAGTGCAGGACTTAACGCTGGACAATGCGGCGCCAGTGGCTCCGGTGAGCGCGGAAGAAGAAGCGGCATACAAGGCATTGACGGATGCTTCGGCTGACCCGAAGAAGAGGGTGGAGTTGGGCGAAGCGTTCATGCAAAAGTATCCGAATAGCCGTTACAGCGGCCCGGTCATGGCCAACTTGACGGTGGCATATCTGCAGACCGGCGATGTGCAGAAGATGGAAGCAGTTGGCGACAAGGAAATTGCGCTGAATCCGAACGATGGGCAGACGCTGGCGATTCTGGGCCAGACGATTCCGCGATCTTTCAATCCGAGCGCGCCGGATGCAGTCAAGCGGCTGGATAAGGCAGAGACCTACTCGAAGCGGGCGCTGGAAGTGGTGCCCACTATGCCGAAGCCCGAAACGATTACGATCGAACAGTTCACCACCGCGAAGAATCAGACGCTGGCCATGGCGCACAGCGGGCTTGGACTGGTGTATGTGCGGCGGGGCAAATATTCTGACGCGATCACGGATCTCGAACAATCGGTGAAGCTCGATCCGAATCCGGACCCGGTGAATTATTATCTGCTGGGACTGGCCAACGAGAAAGCTTCGCACTTTGACGATGCCATTGCGGCGTTCAATAAGTGCGCGACTTTCCCCGGCAGCCTGGCCGCGACTTGCAAGGGCGGCGCGGAGGAAGCGAAGAAACTGAGCGCAACCCAGCTGAGCGCGCCCAAGTAGGCCGCCGCGGCCGGCGCATCGAATGGTGCAGAAGATCCCCAACGACGAAGCAGAGTTACAGAAACGCCTGGGGTACTCGTTTACGAGCCCTGTACTTCTGGAACGGGCGCTTACACACAGTTCAGCGATCCCGGAGTTGCGCGCCGCGCTGCTGGAGGGGGCTGCGAATGCAGCGCTTGCGGAAGACAATGAGCGGCTAGAGTTTCTCGGTGACGCGGTGCTGGAGTTGCTGGCCAGCGAGTACTTGCTTACCAACTTTCCGGAATGGACCGAGGGGCAGCTCTCAAAAAGCCGCGCGCGCATGGTCAACGCGCGTTCGCTGGAAGTAGCGGCGCGCCGGTTGCAGCTTGGCGAATACTTGCGGCTGGGACGTGGGGAAGAAAAAACGGGCGGGCGCGAAAAGCCCACGCTGCTCGCGGATGCGTTTGAGGCGATCGTTGCGGCGGTGTACCTGGATGGCGGACTTGATCCGGCGCGGAGTTTGTTGAAGCGAGCGCTCTTCGAGCATGCGTTGCTGGAGGATGGCGAACGCATGGCGGAGTCCGACCGGAAGTCTGCGTTGCAGGAATTTCTGCAAGGGCGTGGGCAGGCTCCGGCGGAGTACCGTCCTGCGGGAGAGACCGGACCGGATCACCAGAAAGTGTTTCAGGTGGAGGTTTGGGTTAGTGGCGGGTGCTTGGCGAACGGCCAGGGAAGCACAAAGAAAGAGGCGGAGCAGCGGGCGGCGAGCAGCGCGTTGCTCCGATTGGAGCAGATGGAGCAGGCGAAAGCGGGAGGCTGAGCGGCTATGTCCGACGAAGGCACGGAGCAAGTCGCGCGGCCGGCTGCTGAAGCTGTTCGCGATTTGGTGGGACCGACGAATCGCCCTGAGCAGAAAGGGCTGCATCCACAAACCTCGTTTCCCGAATATCTTGAGTCGTTGCTGGTTACCGTGCTTTTGGCGCTGTTTGGCACGAGCTTTATCGTGCAGGCGTTCAAGATTCCGTCGCCTTCGATGGAACGAACGCTACTGGTGGGCGACCACCTGCTCGTAAACAAGTTTATTTTTGGGGGAACCGGGGCGTGGTACGACAAGTTTTTGCCGTACCGGGCGCTGCGGCGCGGTGACATCATCGTTTTCAAGTATCCGTATGCCGATCACCAACATTTTGTGAAGCGGGTGATCGGGCTGCCGGGCGACCGCTTGAAATTGGTCGATCAGGATGTGTACATCAACGGCAAGCGTTTGAACGAGCCGTACGTGGTGCACGATCCGTCGGCGCAGTACGATCCGCTCAACTATTCGTTTCCGCCGCCGGCCGCGCAGTATTTTACTTCCGCGGTGCTTCCGGAGTGGGCGCACGAAATGCACAAGTATGTGCGTGGGGACGAGATTGTCATCCCCTCCGGCGAGTATTTTGCGATGGGCGACAATCGCGATCGCAGCCTGGACAGCCGCTTCTGGGGTTTCGTGGATCATGACGCCATCATGGGACGCCCAGTGTTCATCTACTGGTCGATTGATGCGAGCAGCGCGGACTATGCGGGCGATGCGACCTTCTTGAAAAGGCTTGGCGGAGTGCTGGACACGATTATTCACTTACCGCAACGCACGCGCTGGAGCCGTATGCTGCATACGGTGCACTAAACGTTCGCGCCGGTCTGAGACGCGACGTAGCACCGCATCGCGGGATGCCGCACCCCTACCTTTTTACGCTTGAGTCTGCGAAACTTTTTCCCGGAATGAGTACGCTGCGAAAATGGTGGAAGCTGGCGGTGGCGATCGTCGGACTGGTGATCGCGGGGCAGATTAGCGCTTCGCTGCTGGTACGCACGAATCGCGTGCACCATTTTCTGGTCGCGCAACTAAGCAAGGCGTTTGGGCGGCCTGTGGAAGTGCAGCATTTCCAAGTGCAGCTCTTGCCGGCGCCGACGCTGAGCGCGGCGGGCATCACGGTGGGAGAGGACCCTGCGTTTGGCAGCGAATACTTTCTTCGCGCCGAGAGTTTCAGCGCTGGGTTGCGATGGACGGGACTTCTGCGCGGGCGTTTTGAGTTCGGCACGCTGGCGTTTACGCGACCGAGCTTGATTCTGGTGCAAAATGGGGAGGGCCGCTGGAATCTGGAGCGCTGGCTCCCGCCGGCGAAAACCAATAGCGCCGAGCGCGCGGTATTCTATGGTCCAGCGCAGGCGACGCCTGCGAATCATCTGCAAAAAATCGAATTTGACGAGGGCCGGGTCAATTTCAAGATCGAGTACGACAAGCAGGCATTTGCGTTTACCGATGTTTCCGGGAGCGTCGAGCAAGTTGCACCAGGTCGCTGGCAATTGCAGATTGCGGCGACGCCTTGGCGCAGCGGCGTGCAGTTGCAATCCGCGGGAAGGATTACGGTGCGCGGAGACCTAGCGGGTACGTCGGCGCGTCTGCGGCCCGCGCAGATCCAAATGCACTGGGACGAAGCGTCGCTCGCGGATATCTTCCGGCTTTGGAGCGGACAGGATTACGGCGTTCGCGGATTGTTTGCGCTGGACGCCACTTTGCAAAGCGGAACTGCGGCATCGGATGCGCCGCCGGCGCCTCGCCCGGGTGCCTGGACATTTTCCGCGCGAGCGCTTGTGACGCGGGTTCATCGCTGGGATCTGGCGGAGCGTCCGGATAATCCGCGGCTTAACGCAGATGTGCGAGGCAATTTTTTCTCGGACGACCGAGCAGTGGGACCAGCGCATTTCTCCATCGAAGCACCGCAGTCCAATCTGCGCGGCGAATTCTCGGTGGGCGGTTCGGCGCGGCCAGATGGGGTGTTGCGCGTGGATTCAATGGGCGTGCAAGCGGCGGATTTGCTGGCGTGGTACCGCGCGTTTCAAAGCGACATAGATGAAGGCATCTCGGCGCAACAATTCTTCACCGGCGGCGCAACGTTGCGCGGTTGGCCGCCACAGATCGAGTCGGCTGGCTTTTCGAGCGCCGGCGGCACACTCAAAGTTCCCGGAATCGCCGGCGGCGCGCAGATTGGTGCAATGCGTGGCGGGCGTGAGCGCTCGAAGTTGATTGTCGAGCCCGTGCGAATCTCGTGGAGCAACTCCGTTGTGCTGGGAGCGGCTGGAGAGAAATCCAGTGGAGTGGCGAAACGAAGAGTCACCGATGCCCGGAGTGCGATCAATGTTGGTTTCACCCACGACTTTGCCACGGGAGAAGGGGCGCTCACGTTTGATGGGCGTGCCGCGAAGACGGAGCAGATTTTCCGGATCGCACAGGCTTTTGGGAAGCCGTTGAATCGTGGCTGGGATCTTACCGGTGAAACGAGTGCGGCGTTGCAATGGAACTGGGCCTTGGGAAAACAGGGCCGTTGGAACGGCAGACTTGGCTTCAGCCACGCGCAACTCCAGGTTGCGGGGTTGAATCAGCCGCTGCTGCTCGATGACGCGGAGTTGGACTATAAAGACGGGCGACGCATCGCCGAAATCGGCAAGGTGCAGGCCTTCGGCGCGAATTGGAACGGCGAGATCGCGCAAGCAGTGACGGCGCCGGCGGCTGAACCGAAGTGGCAGTTCCAATTGCACGCCGACAAGATTGACGCTGCAGAGATGGATCGTTGGGTGGGACCACGCGCTCGTCCTGGCTGGCTGCAGCGTTTGATGAATTCCTTCCTCGGCTCGGCGAACTCGAGTTCCGCGGCAAATATTCCCGCGAGTGAACTAATTCGCCGCGTGAACGCGGACGGCGAGCTACGCATCGACGATTTGACTATCGAGAAGCTGGAGCTGAGTCAGGTGCGCGCGACGGGCAGTCTGCGCGAACTGCAGACGGAAATCCGTGAAGCTGAAGCGCAGTGGGCCGGCGGAAGCGTGCGCGGCACCGCCAGGGCGCAATTTGCGCCCAAGCCCGGCTACGAAGTCAGCGTGGAATTCGATCGCGTGAACCTGGCGCAATTGCCTTCGGCGTTTGCTGCGCGGCTCGGCGGAGTCGCGGCGGGCAAGCTGCATTTGGCGGCCGCAGGTGTTGGCCGGGAGGCGTTGCTCGAGTCGCTTGAGGGCGTGGCCCAGATGCGCCTGAAGAATGTGGAACTGCGCGGCTGGGATGTGCCTGCCAGTATGGCCGATGGCGCAGCGCATGCGGGTGTTTCCCGCTGGCCCGCAGGCGCTGGTTTGCTGCGCTTTCGCGATCACAGTGTGCTTCTCGACGATTTTCATCTGGAGAGCGGCAAAGAGCTTACGCTCATCAATGGCCGAATCACGTTCGGCCAGGACGCCGATCTTTCGATGGAGACTGGCGCTATCGGGAAGCGCGCCAATTTTGCCGGGGCAGGCCGCGTGCTGAAAATTTCAGGGCCGCTGGACGTACCGCGCGTCTCGGTAGAGAATGCCATCGTCAGGCAACCGGCGGATTGAGATTGTTCGTGCGCGGTAGAGGAGTTGCTCTGCATGAGAAATAGTGCTCGGGGGGGAGATGATCGATGAGGCGAGTGTTTTGGTTTTTGTCTGCGGTTGCGCTTTTTCTGCCCGGGCGAAGCGAGGCTCAGAACAACGCGACTATTGACACGCTGCTCAGCGTGCCGTTCCCGGAAAATCTCGTTGCCGCAAAGTCCGGTGATCGTGTTGCCTGGACTCTGAACGAGCAGGGCAAGCGGAATGTGTGGGTCGCTGAGGGGCCGGAGTTCGCTGCGCGGCGACTCACACCTTACGCGGAGGACGACGGCGCCGAGATTTCCGAGCTGAGTTTTTCCGACGACGGCAAGACACTCGTTTATGCTCGTGGCCAGGGCAAGAACGTCTCCGGTCAATACGCCAATCCTACGAGCAATCCGGCTGGCGCGCAGATGACCCTGTGGGCGATCGACTGGCAAGGCGGCGCGCCGCGAAAGATCGACGAAGGTGGCGAGGGCGCAAGAATTTCCGCGAAAGGCGCAGTGGCCTACACGCGAGATGGCCATCTGTACGTTACTTCGCTGGCTGGCGGCGACAAGCCCACAGAAATCGTCGCGCGGGGCAATAGTTCGGATCCGCAATGGTCGCCTGATGGCGAAGCGCTCGCGTTCGTTTCGGGGCGCGGCGATCATTCTCTTATCGCCGTTTACGCATCCGGCGCAAAGTCACTCCGCTTCGTCGCGCCGTCCGTCGATCGTGATTCCACGCCGGAGTGGTCACCCGACAGTAAGCGCATAGCGTTCATTCGTCGTCCCTCGCGGCGGCGTGACGCTCCGCAAGGGTTTTTCCTTGAGCCCGATCATCCGCAGCCATGGGCAGTCTGGCTCGCCGACGCGAGCAACGGCACCGCGCGTGAAATCTGGCGCAGCGGTACAAAAGCTGACGATTCGTTTCCTGGGATGGCGGCCGATACGGGCGGAGGACCCTTGCATTGGGCCGCTGGCAATCGCCTGGTTATCGCCAGCGAACAGGATGGCTGGCAGCATCTCTACGCGCTGAACGCGGAAAGCGCCGGCTCGCCGCAACTCCTCACGCCGGGTTCCTGCGAAGTTGAGCAGTGGTCGTTCACTCCGGACAAGAAATCCGTGGTCTTCAATTCAAATTGCGGTGACGTGGATCGCCGACATCTGTGGCAAGTCAGCGTAGCTGGTGGCACGCCGCAAAAAGTTTCATCCGGCGAAGGCGTCGAGTGGAGCCCGGAAGTTCTGAGCGACGGAAAGACCATCGCATATCTCGGTTCCGATGCGCGTCATCCCGGACGACCGATGATCAAAGGACTGACCGCGGACATGGCAGCCACTCGTCCGCTGGCCGCAGAAACCTGGCCCAAGAGTTTTCCGTCCGACCAGCTCGTGGTGCCGCAGCCGGTAACGTTCCGATCCGAAGACGGTCTGGAGATTCACGCACAGCTTTTCCTGCCGCAGGATCTTCGCGCTGGCGAAAAACGGCCGGCACTGCTCTTCATGCATGGCGGGCCGATTCGCCAGATGCTGCTTGGCTGGCATTACATGTACTACTACTCGAATTCCTATGCGATGAACCAGTATCTCGCCAGCCGTGGTTACATCGCGCTCTCCGTGAACTATCGTAGCGGCATCGGATACGGCCGAGCGTTTCGCGAAGCCCCTGGCCGCGCGGGCCGCGGCGCCACGGAATACCGCGACGTCGTCGCAGCCGGGAAGTATCTGCAAACCCGCGCCGATGTTGATGCCAAGCGCGTTGGATTGTGGGGCGGCAGCTACGGCGGCTTTCTCACCGCCATGGGACTCGCCCGCAATTCCGATATTTTCGCGGCGGGCGTGGATACACACGGCGTTCATGACTGGAACACCGACAATTGGGAAGGCAAGAATATCTCGACCGAGATGAACAAGCTTGCGCGTGATTCTTCGCCGGTCAGTTCGGTTGATTCCTGGAAGTCGCCGGTTCTTTTCATCCATGGCGATGACGACCGCAACGTACATTTCACGCAGACTGTTGATCTAATCGCGCGTCTTCGAGAGCGGAGCGTCGAACTCGAGCAACTCGTATTCCCGGACGAAATTCACGACTTTCTGCTCACACGCCACTGGATCGAGGCCTATCGTGCGACCACCGATTTCTTCGATCGCCACTTCCAAATGCCACCGAAGTAATGCCAAGGCCCCACCGTGCAGGGGCGCAGCACTGCTGCGACCCGGTGACCGAAGCATTGCATTCGCTCTCGTGCTTTTGGTCATCGCTGTGAATCCGGTCGCCGCCGAGAATCGCGCAAGTCTGCTTCCGCAACTTCGTCAAGGGCAAACACTGACCTATCAAATCCGCCTGCGCGTCGACAAACATATTCGCAGCCAAAGCCGCATCGCCACGCCGCCTTCGTCGGGGCTCGCGCCGGTCGACACTCTTCGCACGATTCGGATCGATGTCGTGGATGTCGCGGCCGGCAATCCACGCGCCAAGCTCGTCCTCCGCGCGCAAATTCAGGATTCCGCCGCGATTTCGTCAACAGCGAAATCATTCGAATTCGCCATTCATTCTGATGGCAGCGTCATCCCTCCGAAAGAGATCGACGAGCTCTCGCCGGAAGACGCTGATGCTTGGCGCGCCTGGATTGCGCGCTTCGCCATCGCCTGGACCGTCCCAGAAAAGGGCGCAAAACTCGGCGACAAATGGTTTGCGGAAGAAAACATTCCTGGCTTGCCCTTGGCCGAGCTCAGTTGGCAGAAGGAGTCGCAATACGTTCGCGACGAACCCTGTCCGGTGGCGCAATTCCCCGGCGAGCGCTGCGCCGTTGTTCTCACCACCGCAACTATCAAGCAACGTTCTTCGCCCAAGGATGCAACGCCGAGCGACTACAAATCCCGCCAGCTGAAAACCATGGGCACCGCCAAAGGCCGCAACGAAATGTTTACCTATATCTCGCTGGCCTCCGGCCTGGTGGTCCGCTCTTCGGAAGACGCCACGCAATCCATGGACGTGCTCATCGCCAAATCCGACGGCTCCAACGAAGTTCACTATTACGTCGAAGCCAAGAGCTCGACGCAAATGCTCTTCGCGCTGCCATCTCCGTAGCCGCCGGCTTCCTCGTTACTGGCGTTTTTCGAAGCTGAGTGGTGGGTGCGACTCAGAGGGAGTGCTCTTCCCGCGCAGCAACACTGGCGTTCCAGCGAAACCAGAGGGAGAGGACCACGACCGCGAATAAAGCTCCGATGGAGTCGAGCAGGGAATCGTAGGCCGAGGCAGTGCGGCTGAGGACGAAGGCCTGGTGGATTTCGTCGAGCGCGGAATAACCGGCGGCTATGAACCAGGCGGAAAGGCCCCAAATCCAGCGCCAGCCGGCGCGCGAGCCGCGGATGCCGCGAAAAAGGAACAAGCAGAAGATAAAGTATTCGGTGAAATGCGCGCTTTTGCGAATGAAGTGATGGATGACGGCGAAGCGGTGCGCGGAGAGATGAGGAAGGAACCAGCGGAGGACGGCGGAGAGAACGTTCGCGGTGTGTTCGGAGGAGAAGGTGTCGGTGGACATCGAAAAGATGACAACGGCCCAGAGCAGCGCCGGCCACCAGGCGCGGAGGAAGCTGGTCATTCGGGGAGCTCTTGCGCGAGGGGAATAGTTACCGACTCATTGCGAAAGCCCACACCTTCAAAAACCGAGAGTGCGGCAGCCAAGGAGGGAAGAAAAACAAAAGTCCACGTCCTTGAAGGAAGCGATAGTGCAGTACCTGCGGCTTGGTAGGGTAGGGTTGGTTGCCGACCTGGGGCGCAGCACTGCTGTGCCCTTACGATTGAGGTGCGCATTCTTATTCCATGCGATAGTTGGGGGCTTCGCGAGTGATGACCACGTCGTGGACGTGGGATTCGCGAAGACCGGCGGCGGTGATGCGGACGAAGCGGCCCTTTTCGGCTAGATCTTTCAGTGTGCCGGCCCCTACGTAGCCCATGCCGCTTTTTAGGCCGCCTACTAGCTGATCGCTGAGGGCGCTGAGCGGGCCTTTGTACGGGACGCGGCCCTCTACGCCCTCGGGGACGGACTTACCGCTTTCGCTTTGATCCTGGACTACGGAGTACCGGTCTGAGCCGGCGTTCATGGCGCCGATGGAGCCCATGCCTCGGTAGGACTTGAAGGTGCGGCCCTGGAAAAGAATGGTTTCGCCGGGAGATTCTTCGGTGCCGGCAAAGAGGCTGCCGATCATGACGCAAGATGCGCCAGCGGCGATGGCTTTGGTGATGTCGCCAGAATATTTGATGCCGCCGTCGGCGATGATGGGGACGCCGGTGCCGTGAGCTGCGCGAGCGGCTTCCATGACCGCAGTGAGCTGCGGAACGCCGGCGCCGGTGACCACGCGGGTGGTGCAGATGGAGCCGGGGCCGATGCCGACTTTCAGGCCGTCGATGCCGAGAGAAATTAATTCTTTGGCGCCGTCATAGGTGGCTACGTTTCCGGCGATCACCTGCATTTCTGGCAGGCGGTGACGGATGGCCTTGATGGCTTCTATTACGCGTTCGGTGTGGCCGTGAGCGGTGTCGATGGCCAGGACATCGACTTTGGTTTTGGACATTTCGACGGCGCGTTCGAGGAAATCCCCGGTGGCGCCTACGGCTGCGCCCACGCGGAGGCGGCCTTGCTCATCTTTCGCAGAGTTGGGATATTCGAGCTTTTTCTGAATGTCTTTTACCGTGATTAAGCCCTTGAGATTGAAGTCCTGATCGACGACGAGAAGTTTTTCGATACGGTGTTGCTGCAGGATGCGCTCGGCTTCTTCGAGAGTGGTGCCGACGGGGACGGTGACGAGATTGTCTTTGGTCATGACCTGGCTGACGAGTTGCGTGTGATTTTTCTCGAAACGCAGGTCGCGATTGGTGAGAATGCCGGCGAGGCGAGTCCCGCGGGTGACGGGCAAGCCGGAGATACGGTACTTGGTCATGATTTCGAGGGCTTGGCGGAGAGTGATGTCGGGCGAGATGGTGACGGGGTCAACGATCATGCCGCTTTCCGAGCGTTTTACGCGGTCGACTTCTTCCCCCTGGCGATCGATGGTCATATTGCGGTGAACGATGCCGATGCCTCCCTGGCGGGCGATGGCGATGGCCAGACGAGATTCGGTGACGGTGTCCATGGCGGCGGAAGCCAGAGGGACGTTGATGGTGAGCTTGCGCGTGAAATTCGTGCGGGTGTCAACGTCGGATGGAAGCACGGCGGATTTGCCGGGGAGAAGAAGCACGTCATCAAACGTAAGGCCTTCGTGAATTGCGCCTTCGATCATTCCATCCTCGCTTGCGAATTGAGCGGAAAGTTTCCGCCCTAAAACAGCGCAGCCCAGCGGGTGGCCGCCGGGCCGTGAACGCAATTCATCAAATTGAAAGAATAAATCACCTTGAAAGAACAATTGTAGAGGCGGAGGGAAGAAGGGTCAAGTCAGCGGCGTGTGGCTGGCGAGCACGGAAGGCGCACGCAGTAATCCGCGAAGGCTTGCTTGAGACGGGCGGATTGCGCCGTGTCTGGGTGCTTGGCGGCGATGATTTCGACCATGGTGGCGAGGAAGCGGCCGTATTTTTGCAAAGCTTCGCGGTCGTTGCGGAGGAGAGCGATTTCGATGATGTTTTCGGTGGCGGGGGTGACGAGTTCGATGCGGCCGACGAAGACCCGGGTGAGTTGGCTGGGAGCGGGTTGGATGGAGAGCGGAAGGACGGAGTCGACAAAGGGACGGGGGACGATGTAGAAGAGGCGGCTGCCTTCTTCGAACCAGGAGTCGCGCCAGGTCTCGAGCATGGCATGAGCTTCATCGCGGTAGAGGCCTTGTGCTATGAGAGCGTTTTCGAAGTCGCTGCGAAGGGAATCGAAGGTACCGCTGGTGGAAGGCGTGTTAAGCGTGGCGGAAGACTGAAGCGAGGAAACCGTGTAGCCGAGTTTGTCGCCGCGTCGTTCAAAGAGGATGACGGTGAGAATGGCTTGTGTGTTGTTTTGGAATTGGAGTTGGCCGTTGGCTTGGACTTTGGCGGCGACCGGCGGAGTGGATTCGGAGACGCCGCGGTAGAAGAGGAATTTTTCGATTTGGTTGCCGGAAGAAGTTGGGACGGAAAGGAGGTTGGCGGAAGTTTCGCGTGCGGCGTAGTAGTGCCTGGGAGCGGCTTCGCGGGGAAGCGTGTCGCTGGATGTTGGGGTGATGGTGACGTTCTGCCAGGCGATAGCGCCATTGATCTCCGAATTCAGGGTGATCGGAAACGCTTCGGACGGGTGGACGAGGGTGGCATTGGGAAACCACTCGGTGATAAGTCCCTTCACGAAACTCACCGTGACCGAAACGGTGGTCTGGCGCGGCGAGTAGAAATAGAGGACCGGTGTTTCCATGCGGACGGTGCCACGAAGGCCGCCTTTCACATCGGCGTTCCGTAGATGTTCGACAAACGACGGCAGATCGTTTTTTTGCGAGAGTGGAAGCCATTCGGCGGCGGCGCCGTCAAGGCCTGCGATCGACGTGAAGGTGCCCCATTCATGGACGACGAGTTGGGGATCGACAAGCTCTTTAGCAGAAGAGAGACGCGTGGATGCGTTGCCAAAACGCGCCGCAAAGCCGGCGGCGGCAAGCGCCATTGCGAGAGCGGTGAATCGGCGGATAGATGACACGCGCTGCCCGAGATGCGCGAGATTCATGACTACTTCTCCGCGACAGTGGTTTTCGTCAGCATTTCGGTGATGGTTTGGCCCTGGTTGCCCATGAAGTGGCTGGTAAGATTGCGTGCGAGAAGCGGGTCATTCTTAGCGCCGGCGATCGCTTTTTGTGTATGAGCTTGATGCTCGGCCGCTGGGCCGGAGAGAGTGACGAGCGCGGCGGCAAGTTCCATCTGCGGATCGTTGCCGCGGAGTTGGATGGCTTGTTTGATCAGCGCGTAGCCATCGAGGTTGGCGGCGGGATTGTTCGAATCGCCGAGCCATTGTTTGTAGGCTTCGGCGAGATAGCCAGCATCGAAATAGGTGAGCGCACGTGATTCGTCGGATTGCGGAGCGGCGGATTTCGTACCCATGGTGATGGCGGCGAGGAGTTGCTTTGCCGCGGCGGGATCCTTGTGGGCGTAGAGAGTGGCGCGACGAAGAGTTTCCATGTGCACGATCACGGTGTTGTCGGCGGCGAGAAGCGTGAGAGTGTCGTTGGCGAGCTTGGAAGTGTCGTACGTCTCTCCGCCGGAGAGATTCCAGCTGTGGCTGATCCACGGCAGAGATTTTGCGGAGCCGATGTCGAAAGTGTGGCAGATGAGCGGGGGACCGGCTAGGACGGCGGTGGCGACGAGGAACAGTGGCGCGGCGACGGCAAAGAGTCGTAATAGTTTGGAATGAGTGCTTTTCATGACGCTCCTTCGACTGGGTTCCTGCGTTCACATAGGAAGACGACCAGGCAAGGAAAGTGTTAACAGTACCTGATTATTTCGGTGCGAGTTTGCGGACAGTGCCGGAACCTGCGAGTGAACCGCTCCAACCCTGCTCGAAGCGGCGCCACAGCCCGATGTCGCCCAAATCGAGGGTGTTCCACCAGGAATCGAGCATGGCTCGGTCGAGGCGGAGGATGCCTTCGCGGGTTACTCCGGGTGGCGGAGGAACCAGGGCGGCGAGGCGCGAGTAAACCGTCGGACGATCACTTTCACTTACGCGCGGAAGCAGATGCCAGAGCGTAAGTGCATCGCGCGATTCTGCCGCGCGCAGAATTATTCGAACGGCTGTTGCGCGCTGCGCGGTGACCGCGTCACTGCCCGGGTCATTGCTCGCGTCGTTGGCGGAATCAAACTGAGCAACTGCGGTGCGCAAGGCATCCGTGGCCTTTTCAAAATAGGGCAAGCCGGGACCCGTTCGCGGATAGATCGCAGCGGCAGCACCTGCGGGAATGAAGGATTCGTGTCCGCCGCTTTGGAATCCGACCCAGCCGAGCGTAGTGTGAAGCAAGCCGCGGCCGGATTCATCGACCCGTAGTGTGTACATGCAGCCGAGGTCGACAGCAGTAGCGGAGGGCGTGTCCATCACAAACTCCCCTGGCGGCGCCCAAATCGTGGCCTGAATCGTTCCGTGATCCAGCGCGACGCGTTTGTGGCCTTGGCTGGATTGCAGCAAACGCAAGCGCGTCGATGGCTCGACTTCGAGGCGGCCGATGTCGGCGACGGCGATGCTGGCTTTCGAGGAGCTGTCTGTTTCGAAGGCTTGGCCGATTTGCAGCTGAGTCTTTTTGCCCGGCGTGGACACGCCAGGCGGACTTTCCGGCTGTGCTTTGGTGAGTTCAACACTCCAGCCACTTTTGTTCGGCAGTGAAGGCGATTCGCGGAGCGAAAGAAGTAGCCCAATCGTAATGGCGGCCAGAGTTAGTGTGGCGGCTGTGAATCTTAGCGTCCGCCCATTCGACGAGATTCCTTGCCACCACGACGAATGTTGAGGTGCGAGATCGAGACGTGGGAAAGCCGGGGGCGTGAGATTCGTGGCGCGGAACTGCTCCAGAACTTGCTCCAGGGCGCGAATTTCGGAATCGGGTTTGCCGCTGCCGTCCCAGAGGTATTCGTTGTATTCAGCCTGCTTTTTATATCTCTCGTTCATATCACCCTATTGTCCGGTTCTTGCTTTCGATTGCGCCGCGCGATTCGCGTTGTGTAAGTTTCTGGCGCAGTTGCTGCATGCCGCGATGGAGATTGACGCGCACGGAGCCAGGTGAGAGGCCAGTTCTGGCGGAAATCTCGGGGCCGGTCATGCCCTCGACGATGCGCAGAATCAGAGTTTCGCTGTAGGCTTCGGGCAAACTTCGAATGCATTCGAGAATCTCAGCGGCTTCGCTGCTGGTCCCTAAAGAGCTGGATTTCATCGGTTGTTCGTCTGGGTCCGCCGAGTCGGTGGGACTCTCCGGTTGCGTTTGCACACGACGGTGGTGGTCCGTAGCGATATTCCGCGCAATGGTGGCGAGCCAGGAGCCGAACCGCGAAGCGTCTCGCAAATCGCGAAGGCGAGGGAGCGCGCGCAGGAAGACGTCCTGCACCAGATCCTCGACTTCCGTTGAACGAACGCGCGCCAGCAGAACGCCGTGTACCAACCGGACGTAGCGCTGATAGAGCTGGCCGAAGGCGTCAGTGTCACCCTGTTGCGAAGCGGCAACCAGGGCAGCATCGGAGTCGTGCGGGATGGCGGGCGTTTCCATCACCCGGGGAAGCTCCAAGACAGCGGCGGCGAACTCGAGTGTATCTTGCCAAGGGGGCATGGCGGGCACGAGCACATTCCGTGGGGACACCACTCTCCGTTGAAGTAGACGATTGCGGACAGACAAGTGTTAACAGCAAAAAAACCGGGCTGGCTTCTTGCGAGCCAGCCCAGGAAGAATCAGGAACGGTAAGATTGAGTGGTTGCCGAATGGGGCGCAGCAGTGCTGGGCCCCTACGGGTGCATGTTAGAAAGTGAAGCGAGCGCCGAATTCACCGACGAAAGCGCGAGGAGTAAACGTGCTCGCGGGATTGATGAAGCCTGCAGGCTTCAAGAAGTTACCTGAGTTCGTCGAATTGATGTAGTTGTTGCCGAAGTTGACCTTGTTGGTCAGATTGAACGCCTGGAAGATGAGTTGCAATCTGCGGCCTTCGCCTAGCCGGATGTTCTTGGCCACGCGCATATCCATCTGAAAGAAAGGATCGCCACGCAAAGTGTCGTAGCCGACCTGATGGCAGTCGCTAGCCGCCAGGCACTGCAGCGCCCGGGCTTGCTGGTTGCCGGGAGTGAGAGTGGCGGTCGGATTGAAGAAAGTATAGTTGGTCGGATCGTCATTCGGCACGATCACTGGTATGGAATAACCGGTGCCACGATCGAGGATGTCAATTCCGGAGCGCAGATCGATTGGGCGTGCAGAACCGTATTGCAGGATTGGCGAGACCTGGAAGCCCAACGGGAGCTCCACGATGCCGCTCAAGGTCACGTGGTGCCGCTCGTCGTTCGGCGTTGGTCCAAAGTCGCGCGGATCCCACGGGTTGAGAGGATCGTGCGGATAGTTTCGGAAACCGGAGCTGGCGTCCGGGCCGCCCGATTGAATGGCCCAGCCCATGGCGCGGGAGAGGGTGTAGTTTGCGTTCAAGCTGAAGTGCTTGTACATCTGTTGGCGATAGGTGATGTTGAGGCCGTCATACCGGGAGCGGTTGACCGATTGCTCGTCCATCGTCCGGCCAAGCGCCGTGACTCCAGCAGTTGCAAAGGCGGCCGCAAGTGGGCGCGCATCGTTGGTGATCTTGGGGTTGCCGAAGACATCGACGCCAAAAGCGGTCGCGATGTGAGGATTGATGTTAATCGTCTTGTCTTCATGCAAGCCGAGTTCATGAACGTACTCGACTTCGACGACGGACCGGTTGTTGAGGGCCCACTGGTAGCCGATATTGAACTGCTGAGATACCGGGTTGCGGAAGTGCGGGTCCATTAAGCGGCCGGTTGCGCCCACACTGAGGTTGCCCGAGGCTGGTGGAATCACGGGGAGCGGATCAATCCCAAAATGGTAGTTCTGCAATTGAATGTTGGTACCCGGCACGATGTCCGTCGGGCTGCTGATGTTGAAAACCTGCTGGAAGATCGTCGGGTTGGCCTGCTGAACCATGAACAGCGGGATGTTCTCGAAAATGTTGCCGTAGTAGAGGCCGTAGCCGCCACGGAGGATATGCCTGGCGTTCCCGGTAAGGTCGTAGGCGAAACCGATGCGCGGGCTGAAGTTCTTGCCGTCGTCGCCAGGAAGGCTGGCGAACGGGCTATTGATCGCGGTCAGCTCCTGGAACGTCCGGCTGTTACGCATCGCGTCGGCGCCGACGAGGCCGAAATCCTTATCCCATCGCAACCCGAGGTCCAGTGTCAGGCGCCTGGTGACTTTCCAAGTGTCCTGACCATAGAGGCCCAGTTGCTTGGGGCTCAGCTTGAAGTAGGGATTGCCTGAGCTCCCGGATATGCTCCTGAAAATACCGGCTGTAGCAAAGCCCTGTGGGTATTTGCCTTTATCAGTGGTAATGACGCTCGGGACATCGTTGAAATCGATTTCCGGCGTGGCATTGGATTCGAAGAACCCACCCAGGTTCGGATCGAAGACGTAGTCCGCGCCAAACTTAAAAGTGTGGGCCTGGATCGTCTTGGTTATGTCGTCGCGGAATTGAAATTTGTGCTGATAAGACTGTTGCGGAACATTCGTGCTGGTACCGAACGAAATGCCGCCGGGGAAGGTAACAAAGGGAACTTTGGTCGTGCTGTCGATGATGTTGTTCCAATACTGGAATCCAACCATAAAGCTGTTGACCAAAGAAGGAGTAAAGACGGAGTTCAACGTGGCGTTGGCCGCCTGCAAATGATTCTTGGTGAAGTTGCCTTGCGTCAAGTCGCTCAAGCCAAGGGACTGGTCGTTGAGGCTGTTGTTGGCTTGAGAAGTGTAGCTGACGTAGGCGTTCTGGCGATCATTGAACTTGTAGTCGAGACGGGCGTTGTAGCGATTCTCGTAAAATGGAGTAGGAATCACTGCCGCGGGCTGCGCTGCCAGGCCGGCCTGCTGAGCAATTTGCAGTTCGTTGAACGCATCGGAGCCTTCCGTCACGCTGGTGTGCTCCCGCTGGCGTTCGAAGGCGAAGAACCCGAAAAGCTTATCCTTCACGATCGGACCGCCGACCGAACCGCCAAAGAATTGACGGCTATACGGGCCCTTCTGGCCGCCGGGTTGTTTTTCGAAGAAGTTTTCTGCGTTGAAAGCGCGGTCACGGAAAAAGCCGAACGCTGAGCCATGAAAGTTGTTGGTGCCGGACTTGGTGATGAGATTGATGGCGGCGCCTTCTGAACGGCCATTGGCTGCTGAAAAGCGCTGCGTGCTGATGATGAATTCTTCGACGGCTTCGAGCGGGACCTGCATCACCGTGCCGCCAATCGTGTTGTCCTTGTTATCGAGACCGTTGATGGTGACGTTCACGTTGCGGCCGTCTTGGCCGTTAACTGACAGAACCGCGTATCGGTTCTTCGTTGGATCGTAGGAGTCAGCCATTTTCACGCCGGGAGCGAGATAGGCGAGGTTGGCTACGTCGCGTCCAAGGAGCGGGAGCTCCTCCACCTGTTTCGGCGTGATGTTCTGGCTCACATCCGTTTTGGCTTGATCGACAAGAGGCACGTCACTGGTAATCTCAACGGTTTCACTGGTGGCACCGGGTTTAAGGGTGACATCGAACGTCGCTGTTTGACCGACCATCACTTCGATGGTGCTGGTGGTAGTAGCGAATCCGGTCTTGGTGATAGTGATGGCATAAACGCCGACCGGAAGAAGCTCGATGCGGTAGTAGCCGGCGTCCGACGTGGAGATCGTGCGGGTGAGATCCGTGCCCTTGTTCTTGGCAATGACTTCGGCGCCCTGCACGACGCCTTGCGACTGATCCGTGATGGTGCCCTGGATCGTGCCGCTGGCGGTGGCTTGGGCGGAGGCGCTGGCATTTCCTAACGTCAGTAAAAGCAGTACAGTTAACAGCAAATACGGCAGTCTTTTCATATAGCTCCATTTTTCCCGCTTGGGTTGATTCGGTTGCAATTGGTGGCCAGATTCGGTTTCCAGGCACACTTCCGCGAGAGGCGGAACAAGAAGAATCGCTCGGCAAGAAGGAATCCATGCCGTGCTTACGAGTTCTAGTTACGCCGGCAACTTCAGGAGGTGTGACCTATCTTACGGTCGCGCTCGCGAAAACCCCGAACCTGAAACGAGCCACGATTGCCCACAAGAAATGCAATTCACTCGCCAACCACATCGTTGAATATCGCATTGATTTTCTTCAAGTTATCAGGCCATTCCGTGAGGCATAAATGCGTCAGCACGGAAATCGATAGAATTTATGCGCAGGTATGTGGATTTGCGTAGTTTTCCTACGTTTTTTGTGAGGGACCGTACCCCTGGTTGTGTCACGGCGTTTGCCTTGGACGGGGAAACGCACTGAAATGGTCTCCGGATTTTCGCAGAGGCGGGCGACTCGCACCTAGAATCCGCAGATCGCTTGTCTCGATCCCGAGTGTGACCTAAAGTCTCCGTATGAATAGGACGATCGCGGATTTCGAGCCGCACCGTTTGCTTAGAAGCGGACATGCGCAAACCCTGGCGTCCGCCTTTGTGCCGCGGAAATTTGATTTGCCGCGGGCGGAGAACCGGCTGTTTCAGGTGGATGCGTGGTCGAAACTGCTGGGAATGTGCCATTGGCAAGCGGGGAAGAGTCGGAGCGCACCGGTGCAGGTGATTGTGCATGGGCTGGAAGGGTCAAGCGATTCCAACTACGTTCGCGGGATTGCCGAGAAGGCCTATCGACGCGGGTATCATGTGGTACGCATGAATCAGCGCAATTGTGGAGGGACGGAAGGGCTTACGCCAACGCTGTACAACTCGGGAATGAGTGGGGATTACAGGGCAGTTCTAGAAGAGTTGATTGAGAAGGACCGCTTCGAGCAGATTTTCTTTACCGGGTATTCGATGGGCGGAAATCTCGTCACGAAGATGGCGGGGGAGTTTGCGGATGATATACCGACGGCGCTGAAAGGAGTAAGCGCGATTTGTCCGGCCATTGATTTGGGGGCTTGCGCGGATGCGCTGGAGCGCCGCGACAATTATTTCTATCAGCGACATTTTGTGAACGGCTTGATGAGCCGCTACGCACGAAAGGCGAAGTTGTTTCCCAGCCGCTATCCGATGAATGGATTGGCGCCGGTTCGCACGGTGCGGGAATTCGATGATGTGATTACAGCGCCGCATTTCGGGTTTCGCGATGCGGAGGAATACTACGAAGCGGTGGGGGCTAAACGGCTGGTCGATCGGGTGCGCGTGCCGCTGCTGTTGATTACGGCGGAGGACGATCCATTTGTGCCCTTTGCGAATTTTCTGGCGCTGCGACTGGACCGATTTCCGGCGATCCGTTTTCATCCGGTGCAGCATGGAGGGCATTGCGGTTTTATTTCGAAGTTTTCGGGGAGCGAACGATTTTGGGCGGAGCAGAGGATTGTGGAGTTTTGTGACGCGCATCGGAGAGTGTAAGCGCGTTCGCACGGTTGCCGGGCTGAAGCCCGGCCCTACATTAACCGAGGGGCTTTTCCAGCGAGACCTGGAAGCGTTGCGTCAGGAGTTGAGCTGGGCCGTCGGCGCTGATGACCATGTCGTCTTCGCAGCGCAAGCCGAATTCACCGGGGATGTAAATGCCCGGCTCGTTCGAGAAAGTCATGCCTGGCGCGAGCACGGTTTTGCTTCCACGAACAAGATAAGGATGCTCGTGGCCGTCGAGGCCGATGCCGTGGCCGAGGCGGTGAGTCAGGAATTTGTAGTCGGGGCCAAAGCCGTTCGAGGTGATTACGGCGCGAGCGGCATCATCGACGGTGCCGGAGAGACGTCCTGCCCGGGCAGCGTCGAGTCCGGCTTCCTGCGCTCTACGCACGATGTCATAAACGCGGGCGACTTTTTCGCTGGGCTTGCCGATCACTACGCCGGTGCGCGTGACATCGGAATCGTATCCTTCCACATTCGTGCCGCCGTCGATGAGCACGACATCATTTTCTCTCAGCGTGGCAGGTTTGATGGTGCCATGCGGCAAAGCGGCAGACGCGCCGATGAGCACAAGCGCTCCGCCGCGAAGGCCCATTTTCATAAAGCCAGCTTCGATGAGGTTGTTAATTTCGTCTTGAGAGATGCCGACCTTCAGCGAGGCAAATGTGGCGCGAAAGACGTCGAAGGTGGCTTCGCAGGCAAGGCGCATCAGTTCGAGTTCATGCGCGGACTTAGTGCTGCGGCAAGCGATGGTGACGGCATCGGCGGAGACGCATTCGAGGCCGGATGCGGCGGCGCGAAAGTGATCGTAAAAAGTGAAATAGGTGGTCTCGTCGATGCCGACGCGGCCGGTACGAATGCCGCGGTCGGCGAGCGCCGCTGCCGCGATCTTTGTGGGGCTTTCATCTTCTTGCCAGACACGGACTTCCGCCGCGAACTTCAAGCGTTCGCGCATGCGGCCTTCTTCGAAGCCGGGCACAACGATGATCGGTTCGCCGGTGCGCGGGATGATCAGCGCAAGAAGCCGCTCGCTGGGCCACCAGCGAATCCCGCTGAAGTAATAGAGTCCGGTGCCGGGCGCGAGAAACAACGCATCGAATTTCGGCTGCGCTTCGCTCATGAACTTCTGTGCTTTTTCGATGCGTTCGCGGAGTTCCTCCGCGGCAATTGGGCGAACCCGCGAGCCTAGCGGCTTGAGACTCGCGAAAGCTGGCGGAAGCGCCGCGGATTCGGATTGAGCGGCATTCGTGGAGCTCGGCGCAATCAATAGAGCTGACGCGGCGGCGCTGCCCTGCAGAAAATCACGACGAGAGTGGCGCGAAGGATTCTTCATGCCGGTGATTTATATGCTGCGGCAGGGAATGTCAAGTAAGGACGAACATGCCGGGAGCATGCGCCCAACATCAGGCTCTATCGCAAACCATTCTCATTCCATGCTGACAGCCAAGATATTCTTGCCCTCGACTTTGACTTCGATTCCAAGAGGCGGCCGGAGGTCTGAGCCCTGAGCGATAGCTCCGCGGACCCATACATTACCGGGGAGATTGGTCATTTTCGTCGGATCAAAGAGCGTGCGGTTGCAGGGATTGCCGACCATGGGATGTTTGGCGGCGCGAAACCCATAGTCTGTCTTGAGCTTAGCGAGGTCCTCGACATATTCCAGGCGGCAATTGCCATACGCCGAGGTCATGGCGAGAGCCCAATACCCGGCGGATTGCGAAGGCGCGGTCCCCGGAAGACGGATGAGAAGCGCAGCAATGTTTTCTCCCGTGAGCCTGTTGCGGAAGAAAAACTCCTTGGAAGACCAGGGCTTGGCCATCTCGGGAACCGTGGCGATGCCGGGGTTCGTCTCTGTGGAGTTCGGGATCGCCGCGCTGGGGTCCGGGGCGGGCGCGGGCACCTCGATTTGTGGGGTGGGCTGTGGCGGAGGCGGTTCGACGTGCCTAGAGCGCATCACTATACGGGTACCCACGAAGAGCACCAGCAAGAGCGCCAGCAGGCCTCCCACCAGGCGCATTGCCATTGCACTGCCGGGCGAACGACGGCCCTGTCCGGAAACTCCCGGTATGGCAGGCATTTCCGCTTTGAAGCGGTCAGGCGTAGGCTGGTCCGGCATGGCCCCTCATTTCCGCCTCATTGTACGAAGAGTGGAGCATCGGAGCAACGGAATGTCGCAGGGAATTACCATCCGAGCAGGGTATCGGCAGCCGTGGTGTGTGTCCAAGTTGTACCGCAATCTGTTATTGAGATGACTACACCGTTCTTCCGGGGGCTTGCCTCCCGTTTGCAAGGATTCTAGTGTAGAAGGTAATAAGGATAGGGGAGGGGCAGCCGTCCCTTCACCGAAGACGTATGGCCGAGACACGCGGGGGGGCGCGGACGTTTGTCCGCAGCCTCAACATTCTCCTGAAATTTGCGCGCCTGTATGAGTTCGGGCACGTGCGCACGGCTGCGCAATTTGAGACCACCTGGAAGGAATTGAAGGGTGCGCTGGACGAAAGTGGCGGCGGCGGTTTGCTGCTCGGCGCATCCGGAAACCAAATCTTGCTGGACGGCGTTCCGTTGGGCGCTGCGGCTGGCGAGCGTAGTTTCGCGCAGCTTCTGATGACTTCCGGTATTGCCAGCATTCACTTTTCGATCAGCACCACGCAACCACAGTTTGCGCGATTTGTGCGCGCTTTTCCGAGCGGCAATGCCAAGCCTTCTTCCCTAGCCGAACAATTGAAATCGGCGCTAGCCGGCGACACCAGCATCAAGGTCAACGAGATACGGTATGTGGCTGAAGATTCATCGACTGCCGGAATCAAAGTGGCCGCACAACTCACCGCAAAAGCGCTCGGCGCGAGCGGCGACAAGTATCGTGATTTCTTCGAAGACCCCAACAAGCTCCTGCAAATGATCCTGGCGGCGGAAAGCGCCCGCGGCCCATCGGGCGGCGGAGCAGGTGGGCTGGGCTCTGGAACCGGCGGCACTGGTCCGGGATTTGGCGGCGGCACTGGTGGTAGCGGCGGTGGCAGCGGGTCAGGCGGTTCCGGCACGGGGACGGGCGGCAGCGCGAGCCCAGGTACGCTCTGGGATGGCGGTGCCAGCGGCGGGACGGGCGGCGGCTCGGGAAGTGGTAGCGGTCCAGGCGCCGGCGGTGGTGGTGCAGGTGGCGGCTCGGGCTCCGGTGGTGGCACTCTCGGCCCCATCACGACTGAATCTTCCGCTCCTGGAAAATGGCTGACGGCCTCGGCGTTGCTGCGTGGCGCTACCCCCGGCCCGGCTGGAGGAGGTGGAGTTGGTGGAGTTGGTGGGCCAGGTGGCGGACCCGGAAGCGGTGGGGCCGGCGGCTACACCGTAGCCGAAGACGACGTGCGCGCGATGCTCGGACTCTTTGCGCAGTTGGGTAAGTCCCGCAAAGAGCCGGACTCCAAGATGGACATGCCGACCTTTCAGTCGCGCCTGAGTGCCATGCCCGTCCGGGCACAATACACACTGCAGCAGGCCCTGGCAGGACTGGCGGCGCAAGCCCCCAATGAAAAAGCGGACAAGCCCATGCTGTTGAAACTTGCCGAGCATGTGGCAATTCGCTTTGCCCTGGACAGCTACGAACGCGGAGAGCTGCGCGTCAATGCCGTGAAGCAGCTCCTGGATCGCATGAATAGCGAAATCGAGGCGCTGCGCAAGATTCTGGGTTCTCAAGAAGAGTTGATGGCTAGCGCCGGAATTCAAGTGCAAACGTACACTGAGCTTCTGGACCAGGAATTTTGGGAACAAGTTCCGGAAGAGAATAAAAAGGAAGTCCTGACTTCCGACGAAGCCTGGTGCGTGCCCCCGCGCAACGTCCGCGCGTTCCTCGAGGACCAGCTGCGCCGCGGTGAGCTGAAAACCTGCAACGAAATATTGATGAAGTACGCCGCTTGCATCCAGCTGGAAGCTCCCGAAGCCCGGCGAACTACCGCCATCGGCCTCTCCGACCTTGCGGAACTCTATGGCAGCGGCGACGGCAGCGCTCTAATCGAATCGATTCGCCGCCTGGGCAACCAACTCGCGCTCGAACGCGAACCGGAACTGCAGACTCTAATCGGCGCGGCATTCGTGCGTATGAGCCAGGAAGCCGCGTCCAAGCGTTGCTATCCCGCGATGCAGCAAGCACTGGCTTCGCTCGACAGCGTGGAAGCCCAGCGGCCAGGCTCAACCCAGAGTTTGCGGCCTCGCATCGGCGCTGAGGAGCGCCTTCCCGAGTTTATTGAGGAAGCGCTGCGCAGCGGGCACCTGGCTGACGGGATGACGGAAATCCTGGGACTCATGCCCAAAGCCACGCTGCAGTACTCGACAAACCGCTTCGGACATTGCGGTTTCCGCGAAGATTGCGAACTGCTCGGTAACATCGTGCGTGGCCTCGGCGACGACGCGGTGCAACGCTTGATCGAAACGCTGCAGACCGCTCCTGCGAACGAAGCGGCTGAGGTGGTCGGGCTACTGACCCAGCTCGCCCCAGACTCGGTCGAGAAAATCTTGCCCGTGCGGCTCTCGCAGTGGCCGCGCTCGGCTCACGATCGCACGGTCCGCCAGCTGTCCTCCGCGCCAGCACCGAATCGCGCGCATCTCCTGGTCTCGCTGTATGATTCGCTCGACGTGCTCATCCGTCCGCTCGCTATCGACGAGATGGGCATGAGCGGCGAGCCCGACTGCATTCCCAAGCTGCTGGCCCTCGTGCAGGACGACGCCACCCACGCGTTTATCCGCCTCAAGGCGATCGAGTCTCTCGGCCGTCTGCGCGCCTCGGGCGCCAGCGCGGAATTGCAACGCGTTTTGGATGCGCGCCAGATGTGGCGTTGGACCTATCCTTCCGAGTTGCGCATCGCTGCGGCACAAGCCCTCCTGCGCGTCGATCCAACGGTTGGCATCGAGAAAATCGCCGCAATCGGCATCGATCGCAAGGACCTCGCTCTCGAGCCCACGGATCCCGAGCCGAACGCTTCGGTCATCCGGCAGCGCCGTTATGCACGGCTCAAGCTTTCGCGTAACATCATCGGAACCACCACCAATCTTCGCGAGAATTTCCGGCTCAACATTCCCGAGTTGAATCTGTCCGGCGGCATCGGCTCGGGCGAACGACATATGGCTCCTGGCTCGCTCTTGACTCTGAAGCTTTCGCATGGCGTTCGCAACATCAAGGCCCAAGCGTTAGTTCGTGGCGCGCGACCCCAGGCCATGGCTTTTGAATTCGTCGATATGGACATGGAAGAGCGCTCTCGCCTCCGCAAACTGCTGCTCGAACTTGGCGGCTTGCCGATGCCGGCGCAAGTTACCAACCGCACCCGGCGTCGCGGCCGCGTCGCATTCAATCGATCCTGAACCAAATGAGTCGTGGCGAAAGCCCGCTGGCGCGTGTTCCTCCCCCTCTGGCGAACGCTTCAGCCGGATCACCAAGTCGTGACCGCCGACCCGTCCTTCCCCCTGCTGTCCCCCGGCCCATAGTGCAGGTTTTCCGCCCGTCCCTTTGGCGCTTGACCAGCGCAGCACATGGGACCTCTGTACCATTGCCGTGCACGAACGGAGTACCTAAGGTACTAGTGGGGAGTTCTATCGACGAAGTAAGTGTAGGGGCATGAAGACCGACGTCAAAACCACAGCCGGCCGCGCCTTCGTAAGAAGCCTGAACATCTTGTTGAAGTTCGCGCGCCTGTACGGCTTCGAGCATGTCCGCACAACCGAGCAACTGAACACTGCATTCAATGAGCTGCGGACTGCTGTGCCTTTCGGCTCTGAATCAGCTCTCATTCTGGGCGCCACCGGCTCTCAGCTTTTGCTGGACGGTGTTCCGCTCGAAGGTTCGCCTGCGGAAAAGCAGTTCGCGCAGCTTCTTTCCGCCGCCGGGCTTGCCAGCGTCCAGTTCTTTCCCTCGGTAACCCAGGAGGAAGTTGGACGCTTCACTCGGGCTTTTCCGACGGGCAAATCCAAGCCCTCCGAGTTGGCCCAACAGTTGAAATTGACTCTAGCCGACTCCGTGGGCATCCGCGTCAACGAAGTCTGTTTCGTGGCTACCGATTCCCGCTTGAAAGAAGCCAGCATGGCTGCGCAGCTTGCGGCCGCTTCGCTCGGGGACGAACAAGACGAATTCAAGAAGTGGCTCAACGATCCGCAAAAGCTGCTGGAGCTGCTCGCAGCGGCCCAAGGCTCGCAAGGCGGCGGCGCATTTGGATCTGGCCCCGGCGCTGGCGGCAGTGGCATCGCCGGCGCATCCGGCACGGGCTCAGGAAGCGGCAGTAGCGGCGGAAGTGGAATCGGCTCAGGCACCGGCCCTGGCAACGGCAACGGCGGTGGCCTCGGCTTGGGTCCGGGCCCCGGTGGCTCCTTGACCTCCGGCGGCACACCCGGCGTCTCAGGCCCCGGTGACGCAACGGGTTCCGGAAGTGCTGGCCCCGGCGTTCCGTTTGTCTCTGCAGGAAGTGCCGCAACCACCTCTTCCGTAGTCGCCGCCCTCGGCGGTTCTGCGCCGGGTTCCGGCGGTGGTGGTGGAGGAGGACGTTACGCCGAGCCCAGCGAAGACGAAATCCTCGGCATTCTCAGCGCGCTGACCAGCTTCAGTAACGTGGGAGCAGGGCAGGGAGGTCCCGCTGCAGCCGTCGCGTTCCAGCAGCAGATGTCCGAGCTTCCGGGCCGCGCACAAGACACCCTAAAAGCCGCCATCGCCGGGTTGGCTGCGCAAGCGCCGATGGGCAAGCCCGATGAGACTGTCCTGGTGCAGTTGGCCGAACATCTGGCCATCAAGTTCGCGCTCGACCGCTTCGAAAAGGGCGAGGTGAAGGTCAACGCCGTCCGCCAGATGCTCGATCGCATGAATCACGAGATCGAGAACCTGCGCAAGATTCTCGGCGCCCACGAAGACAAAATGACCGAAGCCGGCATGATGGTCGAGACCCATCGCGAAATTCTCGACCGCCAGTTTTGGGCCGCGGTTCCAGAAAGCGGTAAGCGCGCCGTGCTTCTTTCCGACGAAGCGTGGTGCATCCCGCCGCGCAACGTACAGTCTTACGTCGCCGAATTGATCGAGCAGGGCAACGTCGCGGAAGCTATCAGTATCTTGCAGAATTATGCCGCGTGTTCGGAGAGTGACGAAACCGACGCGCGCAAGAAAACCGCGGTTGGCCTTTCCGAGCTTGCCGAACTCTACGCCAAAGCCGGGCCGAAACTTCTTGGCGAAGCTCTGCGCCACCTTGGCCTGCGTCTCAGCGTCGAACAAGATAACGAAGTGCAAGGTTTGGTGAGCGCGGCCTTTGTGCGGCTCTCGCAGGAAGCTGCGAGCAGCCGTTGTTACGCCGCGATGGAGCAAGCGCTCGACCTTGTCAATGGCGTCGAAAACCAGCGGCCGGGTATTGCTCGGACTCTGCGCTCTAAAATGGGCATCGAGGAACGCGTGCCGGAATTTGTCGACGAAGCACTGCGCGCGCGCGAAGTTGCTGCAGGACTCACCAACGTTTTGAAGATGCTGCCGCAAACCACCATGGAGCAGCTTGCAACGCGCTTCAACCGTTGCAGCCTTCGCAATGACGCCGAGCATGTCGCCAATCTTGCTTCGGATCTTGGCGAAGAAGGTTTGCAGTACGTGCGCAGCACGGTTCGCGGTGGACCGGTCACCGAGGCCGCCGATATGGTCGGCTTGCTCACCAAGCTCGATCCGCAGGCCGTACAGGTGTTCTTGCCCAATCGCATGAAGGATTTTCCGCGCACCTCGCAGGACCGCATCATTCGCCAGGTTTCATCGTGTGGTTCTCCGGCGCGCTGCCGTATCCTGCTCGAGTTGCTCGATCACGTCGATCCGCTGGTCATGCCGCTGGTCATCGACGAAATCGGCGTCGCCTCGGATCGCGAAGCGCTGCCGCGCTTGCTCACCATCGTCGATGGGGATCTTCCCGCCGGTGGTGGCCAGTATCTGCGCGTAAAGGCCATTGAAGCGCTTGGCCGCATCAATGCGCCCGAATCCATCAGTTCGCTCAAGCGCATCGCGGAAGCCAAGAAAATGTTTGGCTGGGTTCATCCGCAGGAATTGCGCATCGCCGCCGTCCAAGCGCTCGAACAGTTGGATGTGCACTGGGCGGTCGATTTTCTTCCGCGAAGCGGCATCGAGCGCGAAGATCTAGCCTTGGCTCCGTTGCAAATTGCTGCCAACTCTAAGTTCGTGCGCCAGCGCCGGCACACCCGCGTTCGCTTGCAGAAGCCGGTGAGAGCGGTGAGCACCAATCTGAAGGAAGCGTGCATGCTGGAAATCAAGACCGCCAGTTTGTCCGGCGGCGTGGCCACGGCGAGCCGGCATCTTCAACCAGGCACTCAAGTCCAGCTCAGGTTTCAGATCGGGTTGCGAAATCTGCAGGCTACCGCCATGATGCGCGACTACCGCGCCCAGGATATCGCCTTCGAAATCGTCGATATGAACCTCGACGAACGCAGCAAATACCGCCGCCTCCTCGCCGACCACATCTCCAGCGCCTCGTCTGCCGCCAAAGCAGATGATTCTGTTCCAGTCGCAGCCCTTTCGCGCTAATCTGTCGTCTGCCATTTCTAAATTTAGGCAACCAGCCGTGAATGCTTTCATGTTTCTATTCAAAACGGGCCGCTTCAACCTGTCCCAAGTGAAAGATCACTGCAAAACTCCGATGAATCCCCGCAAGACTTAGACTACGGTGAATGGCGAATCATTGTTGAGAAGCGTCGGACTCTTTGGCAACACCTCTGCGGCAAAGGAAAGATAACCGCCGCCGATCCAATGCTAATTCTCCTTCAGAGAATGCTCTCCGCCGAATCGGCGATTCGAGACGTTCGCCTCCTGGACGACGAAGAGGTGCAGCGGGCTTATTAGACCCCTTTCAGCCAGGCGTGCCGTCCGTTGGCTCTCACGCATCCAACCAGTTACAATATAGTCTTTGCATTGGCGTCTTGGGATTTCCTGTGCGCCCAGCGCCCTTCTACCTTCAGGAAATGGCTGAACATTCATGGAAGTAGCCCAAGTACTCGACCGCGTCGTCGCCAAGTTCATCGGCACCAAGCATGAGCGCGACGTCAAAAAACTCCAGCCGTTTGTGGCGGCCATCAACGCTCGCGAAGCGGAAGTTAAAGCGCTCTCCGACGACCAGCTCAAAGCCCGCTTCGCGGAAATGAAAACGCAGGTCCAGGAACAGCTCAAGGACGCCGATCCTTCCGAAAAAAACGCCTTCAAAGAACAACTTCGTCGTGCTCTTGAACCCATGATCGTTCCCGCATTCGCGCTGGTTCGCGAAGCGGGCCGCCGTTTCCTCAATATGCGCCACTTCGACGTCCAGCTCATCGGCGGCATGGTGCTCAACGAAGGCAAAATCGCGGAAATGAAGACCGGTGAAGGCAAGACCCTCGTCGCCACCCTCCCTGCCTGCCTCAACGCTCTCGCCGGCCGCGGCGTTCACATCGTTACCGTGAATGATTACCTCGCCCGCCGCGACGCCGAGTGGATGAGCCCGCTCTACAAAGGTCTCGGCCTCAGTGTTGGCGTCATCGTCCACGACCTTGACGACGAACAGCGCCGCGCTGCCTATGGCGCGGACATCACCTACGGCACCAACAACGAATACGGCTTCGACTATCTTCGCGACAACATGAAGTACGATCTCGCGCATTGCGTCCAGCGGGAGCATCATTTCGCCATCGTCGACGAAGTCGACTCCATCTTGATCGACGAAGCGCGCACTCCGCTAATTATTTCCGGTCCCGCCGAAGAATCCACCGACAAGTACTACAAAATCGATAAGATCGTCCCGAAACTCATCAAGGAAATCGATTACACCATCGACGAAAAGCATCGCCAAGCCACGCTCACCGAAGAAGGCTTCAGCAAATGCGAGCGGCTCCTCGGGCTGACCAATCTTTCTGATCCCGTCAACATCGAGCTGATGCACCACGTCTATCAGGCGCTGCGCGCGCACACGCTCTATAAAAATGACGTCGATTACGTCGTCAAAGACGGCCAGGTCGTCATCGTCGACGAATTTACCGGACGCCAGATGCCCGGCCGCCGCTGGTCCGATGGCTTGCACCAAGCCGTCGAAGCCAAAGAGGGTGTGAAGATCGAGCGCGAGAATCAGACTCTCGCCACCATCACCTTCCAGAATTATTTCCGCATGTACAAAAAGCTCTCTGGCATGACCGGTACCGCGGAAACGGAAGCCGCCGAATTCGGCAAGATTTATAATCTCGACGTCGTCGTGATTCCCACCAATCGTTCGCTGATCCGCAAAGAGTATCCGGACATCGTCTACCGCACCGAGCGCGAGAAATTCGTGGCGGTGGTCGACGGCATCTTGCAGGACGACGACTCCTTCGCAAACGGCATTCGCCATTATCATGAGCGCGGCCAGCCGGTGCTCGTCGGCACCATTTCCATCGAGAAATCCGAAACCATAGCGGAATTGCTAAAGAAGGCCGGCATCCCGCACCAGGTGCTCAACGCCAAGCAGCACGAACGCGAATCCCGCGTTGTCGCGCAAGCCGGACGCAAAGGCGCGGTTACCGTCGCCACCAACATGGCCGGCCGCGGCACGGACATTTTGCTCGGCGGTAATCCCGAACAGATGACCCGCGATCATTTCCTGAAAGACAAGATCGCTATGCCGTATGCTGCTGCTCCCGCGGTAATTCCCGCGGATGGGGGCGGCGCGGAAGCCGCGCAGCCAGCCGTGCCCATGGTTCTCTTTCAGCACGAAGGCAAAATCTTTCAGGTTCCCTCCGATCAGTGGAAACCGGTCTACGAAGGATTCGCCGCCCAGTGCAAAACCGAGCACGATGAAGTCGTCGCGCTCGGCGGCTTGCATATTCTCGGAACCGAGCGCCACGAAGCTCGCCGCATCGATAATCAACTTCGCGGACGCGCTGGCCGCCAGGGCGACCCTGGTTCCTCGCGGTTCTTTCTGTCGCTCGAAGACGACCTTGCCCGCGTCTTCGGAGGCGAGCGCGTCAAGCAATTGATGTTCCGCCTCGGCATGACCGAAGGCGTGCCCATCGAATCCGGCATGATTTCTCGCAAGATCGAAGGCTTCCAGAAATCCGTCGAAGCCCAGAACTTCGACGCCCGCAAACATCTTCTCGAATACGACGACGTGATGAACAAACAGCGCGAGACGATTTACGCCATTCGCCGCTCCGCGCTCGAAGGAAAAGATCAGCGCGACTACGTTCTTGGCATCGCCGAAGACGTTGCTCGCGAGCTAGTCGAAACTTATTGCCCCCGCGATCAGCATCCCGATCAGTGGAACACCGCGCAATTCCTCGCCGAGTCTCACGCGCAATTCGGCATCGATCTCAAAGCCGCCGGCGTTGATCCCACGCAGCTCGGTCACGATCAGCTCGCCGAAGCTGCTCCCGAAGCCGTCGTCAAGCGTTACGAAGAAAAAGAAAAGCAGTTCACTCCCGAGCTGATGCGCTGGCTCGAGCGTCGCATCATTCTCGATGTCGTGGACGCGCAGTGGAAAGACCACTTGCTCTCGCTTGACCACTTGAAAGAAGGCATCGGCCTGCGTGGTTACGCCCAGAAAGATCCTCTCGTTGAGTTCAAAAAAGAAGCCTTCGTCCTTTTCGAAGACATGATGGCGCGCATCGACAACGAAACCATCCGCTACCTCTACCACATTCAAATTCAGCAAGCCCAGCAGCACCCTGACGACATGGATACGAGTCCGCAGCCGCCCCGCCCGCTGCAAGCACCACCGCGCTCAGGCGGAGCCGCTGCCGCCGTCGCCAGCGCCGCGGCACGCGGTTCTGAACCTGCCCCAGCGCGATTGCCCGCTTTCGCCCGAGACATGGAACGCAAACAACAGCGCCAGGAAAAAGAATTGCAGTATCAGACCGGCGCTGGCCAGGCCGAAGCTCCCAAGCCCGTCCGCACCGGCGCCAAAGTCGGCCGGAACGACCCGTGCCCTTGCGGCTCCGGCAAAAAGTACAAAAAATGCCACGGCGCCAACGCATGAGTTGCGCAAACGTGGCCTTCCTTTGTAGGGGCACGGCATTGCCGTGCCCGCTCCGGCACTCAACGCTAATCAAGGACACTCTCTAATGCCACCAGGTCCAGCCCAGCAGCAGCCAGTCGCGCAGCCGATCCCTGGTGTGAAGAATCTTTTGGCCGTAGCCAGCGGCAAAGGCGGCGTTGGCAAAACCACCGTCGCCGTAAATCTCTCGCTGGCGCTCGCCAAACTCGGCCACAAGGTCGGCTTGCTTGATGCTGACGTCTACGGCCCCAACGTTCCCATCATGCTCGGCACCACCGCCGAGCCGCTGGTCACCATGGACAAGCGCATCATTCCCGTCGACGTCCAGGGCGTGAAGATGATTTCCATGGGCCTGCTCAATCCCGGTGACAAGCCCATGATCTGGCGCGGCCCGATGTTGCACAGCGTCATCACGCAATTTCTGCGCAGCGTCGAGTGGGGCCAGCTCGACCACCTGGTCATCGATCTGCCGCCTGGCACAGGCGACGTCCAGCTCACGCTGATCCAAACCGTGGCCGTTACCGGAGCGGTGGTCGTAACCACGCCGTCCACGGTCGCGCTCGCTGATGTTCGCAAAGCCATCGAAATGTTCCGCCAAGTCAACGTGGAAGTCCTCGGCGTCGTAGAAAACATGAGCAGCTTTGCCTGCCCGCACTGCAACACGCCGATCGACATTTTCGGCCACGGCGAAGGCGCAAAAACCGCGCAAGCCTATGGCGTCCCCGTTCTCGGAGAAATTGAAATCGACCCACGCATCCGCATCGGCGGCGATACCGGCCAGCCAGTAGCCGCCCAAGGCGAATCCGGCCCCGCCGCACACAGCCTCTTCGCCATGGCCCGCGCCATCACCGCCCGCCTCGCCGAACTGGGCCCCTCCGCCTCCGCCCCGTCCTTCACCATCGACTGAGCGGGATTGGCACTACGGAAGGGTGGGTGCTATCTTCGTTTGTTCGCGAGAGGCCGTCTTTTCGCACAGGTCCTTCGAGGCACTGATAAACCATGACTCGCCAAGCTGACATCCGGCCGTACCAGGGCAAGCTGCCGAAGATCGCTGCTTCCGCGTATATCGATCCGGCGTGCGTAATTATCGGGGACGTGGTCATTGGGGAAGACTCGAGCGTATGGCCGCTTTGCGTCATTCGGGGGGACGTCAACTACATTCGGATCGGGGCGCGGACCAACATTCAGGACGGGTCGATCATTCACGTGATGAAAGACGAGTACCCGACGCTGCTGGCCGACGAGATTACCATCGGCCACGCGGTCACGTTGCACGGCTGCACGATTGAGTCGCGCTGCCTGATCGGCATGCGCGCGACGATTCTCAACGGTGCCGTAATCGGCAAGGGCAGCATCGTTGCCGCGGGTGCGCTCGTCCTGGAGCGCACGGTGATTCCACCAGCAAGCTTAGTCGTTGGCGCGCCAGCCAAAATCAAACGTACGCTCACGCCCATCGACCAAGCTGCTATTGATCGGTACGCGGAACGTTATGTGAGCTACAAGAATATTTATATGCAAGAAGTGGCGAGTGGCGAGTGATGAGTGGCGAGAATATTCCGGAGAGCACGAAGGCCAAGCACTACAAGGAACTACTGGTTTGGCAACGTTCCATGTCCTTGGCCAAGATTGCGTATCAGCTGACCATCCGGTTTCCCGCGGATGAGAAGTTTGGTTTGACCGCACTGATTCGCCGGACCGCTGTCTCCGTCCCGTCCGTTATCGCCAAAGGCCAGGCGCGTTACGAAACTCGCGACTTTCTGCAGCATCTTTCCTTTGCCGAAGGCCATCTGGCGGAATTAGAAACACAATTGCTGCTAAGTCTGGAGTTAGGGTTCTGTGAGGCTACCGATATCGAGGTACCGCTGAAAGAAATCGACGAACTCCAGCGAATGCTAAACGCCATCGTTCGCAAGCTGGCTTCCGGCTCGCCACTCGCCACTCGCCACTCGCCACTTCCTTCGAGCGAAGCAAAGGATTCTCTGTAGCCACATGGCGAGCAAAGCAAAATTTCAGGCGATACGCGGCACGCGCGATCTTCTGCCGCCGGAAACGGTGTTGTGGAATCGTGTCGAACAAACGGCCCACGAAGTCTTCCGCACCTTCGGCTTCGGGGAAATTCGCCCGCCTATCTTCGAGCCCACCGAACTCTTCGCCCGCGCCGTCGGCGGCGAAACTGACATCGTCTCCAAAGAAATGTACACGTTTGGCGGTG